>JAEEGL015801168.1_pt1 | contig 37962 bp, 26 predicted proteins | sample 9134231 | NCBI WGS metagenome assembly JAEEGL01 (sample SAMN16246548, study PRJNA631951) | gut metagenome | biome: gut microbiome; feature: rumen; material: fiber-attached | host: Bos | place: Iran: Karaj | collected 2018-10
AAGAAGAGAAGGCAAAAGAAGTTAAGTCTGAAGACCAAGGAAATATATTTAGTGATATATTAAAAGAAATAGATAAGCCAGAAATTCCAGATTATCAAATAATTGGTGTCGCGTTCTTAACATACATTTTAGTTCAAATAGAAAATGAGATGTATATAATTGACCAGCACGCAGCGCATGAAAGAATCCTTTATGAAAAGGTTAAGGCTAACTACAATCAAGAGGGTGGCAAGGAATCTCAAATGCTACTTATGCCAGATGTTTTAGAACTTTCTAAAAAAGATATGAGAGTTGTATTAGATCATCTAGATGTCTTCCAAAAAGCTGGTTTTGAATTAGAAGAATTTGGCGAAAATACAATTAAGATAATTGGTGTTCCAGAGATTTGTTATGAAATGGATACAAGAGAATTATTCTTAGATATTATTGATGGCATGGACTTAACAGCTAAAACAACAGCTGAAGAAGTTGAAGAAAGATTTATTGCTACAGTTGCTTGCAAGGCAGCAGTAAAAGGAAATATGAAACTTAGTGAAAGTGAGATTAAAGCATTACTGGATGAACTACTTACTCTAGAAAATCCATTCACTTGCCCTCATGGAAGACCTACTGCTATAAGGCTTACAAAAGACGAGATAGAGAAAAAATTTAAAAGAAAGGGTTTTTAGTATGAAACCTAAAGTTATTGTAATTTGCGGTCCAACGGCTTCGCGGAAAAACATCACTTGGAGTAGAACTTGCTAAAAAACTTAATGGTGAAGTTATATCCGCTGATTCAATGCAAATATATAAACATATGAATATTGGCACAGCAAAGCCTACAACAGAAGAAATGCAAGGCATTCCTCACCACTTGATAGACATAGTTAATCCTGATGAAGAGTATAATGTATCGCTATATAAAGATGCTACAATAAAAGAAATTAACGATATAATTAGTAGGGGAAGAACTCCAATTTTAGTAGGTGGTACGGGACTTTACATTAATACATTAGTTAATGGTATTGAATTTTCAGAAATACCAGAAGACGAAGAGTATGTTAAAGAATTAGAAGCACTTTATGAAAAAGAAGGTGCAGATGCTTTATTTAATCTTTTAAAGAAGGTTGATGAAGAGTCGAGCAAAGTAATTGAAAAAAATAATATCCGCCGTGTAATTAGAGCTTTAGAGATTTTTAAAACAACTGGCAAAACAAAAAGTGAGCTAGATAGAGAGTCTCAAAAAGAAACTCCATTTGATTATTTAGTATATGGAATAGAATGGGATAGAGAAACTCTTTACGAGAGAATTAATAAAAGAGTAGACTTAATGATTGAAGCTGGATTGGTTGATGAAGTAAAAAATGTCACAACCAACTTTAAAGTTTCAAAAACTGCAATGCAAGGATTGGGTTACAAAGAAGTTGTAGATTATTTAGAAGAAAAAACTTCTTATGACGAAATGATTGATATAATAAAGCAAGAAAGTAGAAGGTATGCAAAAAGACAAGTTACTTGGTTTAAGAAAACAAAAGGACTTGTTTGGCTTGATGGGACAAATCAACAAGCCATGATAGATAGGATTATTGACGATTATAACAAGAGGTGAATTTTGTGAGAATTAGTCATAAAGCAAGACAAGATATCATTTATATTGCTTTAGCGTTTTTGATAATTGGTGGCATATATGCATTCCATGCAGTATCAAATCTATATAACAAGCCTGCTGAATATGCTTTGGCTCAAAATGGCAGAATCACTAAGTTTGAGCAAGACGTTGCATATGTCATTAGAGACGAAATGGTTTTAAATACTGATGGCTTTCAAGGCGAAAGACAAATAGTGGTAGCAGATAATAATAGAGCTGCCAAAGGCACTGTTATAGCCTCTTTTTCAGTAGATGAAAACAAAGAACTTCGTGAGCAAATAAGTGAAATAGATAACAAGATTCAAGAGATAATGGAAGATACAGAGTATGAGCCGTCACAAGATATAAAGACTGTGGAATCTAGTTTGGAGTCTAACATTTATTCAATTATCTCAAATAGAAGTGATTTCTTCAGTATCAAAAATAAAAAGCGTACAATAGATGAGCTCTTAGAAAAAAAGATTAAGCTTATTGCTGATGAAGCAAAGAATGGCTCAGAATTAAAAAGCCTTGTAAATGACAGGGTTTCATTAGAAAAAGAAATCTCAAAAAATAAAGTGGATGTAAAAACTGATAAGGCAGGATTAGTTTCGTATAGAGTAGATGGATATGAAAATCTCCTTACTCCACACAACTTTTCAGATATAACCATTGAGCAGTTAAAGAAGATTAAATATCAAACAGATCAGACTGTGCCAACAAGTTCTGGCAAAGTTAAGATTATTAATAATTTTTATGCATATTTAATAGTGGTTTCAAATTCAGAAGAAGTAAAAGCACTAAACTTAAATGATACAGTAAAATATACAATTAATAACAACTTTAACAACCTAAGTAAGGGAATAGTAGACTACATAATTAATGATGGCGACTATAGATATGTATTTATTAAAACCGAAGACAACATAGAAAAACTTTCTCAGTACAGAAAACTTAATGTAAAGCTTGTTTGGTGGAATTATCAGGGAATAAGGGTGCCAGATGATGCAATTTTTGAAGAAAAAATAGAGATGACCTCAGGAGATAACGATACTGTAAATTATGTTAATATAAAAACTGGTTCGGGGTACATCAAAAAGGCTTGGATTAAGGTTGAAAAGTCGGCAGAGGGCTTTTCGATTATAGATAACTACAAAGACGACGAGCTTATAGAACTTGGAATACCTAAAATGGACGTAAACAAGCGAAATTCACTAAATCTTTATGATGAAGTGGTTCGCCAAGGCGAAAAATAGCGATATTTCAACCATATTACATAATAATTAAATTCAATTTACATACCCAATAGTGATTGACTTTAACGTGGGAAATAATAAAATATTAATAGAGTTATAATGTTTAGTTAGAAGCAGAATATATGTCACATATGTAACTAATTAAGGAGGTTTTTAATAATGGCAGGTTTTGTTAATAAGATGTTAAACGTTTTGGGAATCGAGCAAAATGAGGATTATGATCCAGACGAAGAATATATAGAAGAGGAAGAAGAAGTTGAAGAAGAAGCTCCAAAACTAGGATGGGGCAAGAAAAACAAGGTTTCAAGTTTCCCAGGAGTTCAAAATGTTAGAGTTGTTATTTCTCAACCTAATAGCTATGACCAAGCTTCAGAAATTTGTGAACACCTAAAAGGAAAGAAGTCTATCATTGTTAATTTAGAGTACGTTAACAAAGATGTAGCTAGACGTATCATAGACTTTATGAGTGGTGCTGTTTATGCATTAGATGGCAACATTCAAAAGATTTCAAATTCTATTTTCCTAATCGCACCATACAACTACGAAATTACTAACGAAGTAATTAAAGAAACAGTTAAAGAAAAAGCATCAAATGGTGTTTCATGGATAAAATAGTTTTATTGTAATATACCAAGGAGGAATGAAGTATGATTACTCCACTAGATATCGAAAACAAGACTTTTAGTAAGCAAGTTGTAAATGGTTATAGTACTCAAGAAGTACATGAGTTTATGACAGAGCTTCTAAAAGATTATGAAAAAATATATAAAGAAAACATCGAGTACAAAGATAAAATTCAGGTTTTAAATGATGGAATTCAGCATTACAAAGCAATTGAAGAGACTCTTCAAAATGCTTTAGTAGTAGCTCAAGGTACGGCTGAAACAGTTAAACAAAATGCTCGTATTGAGGCCGACAACATTATTAGAGATGCAGAACTTAATGCTCGTAAATCTGTTGATGAAATGGGACAAAAAGTTTTAGAAAAACAATTAAAACTTGAAGAAACTCAAAAACAATTTGATGTTTACAAAGCTAAGATGGAAGCTTTACTTATTTCACAACTGGAGCTTCTAAAAGATATTAATAAAGATGCAGAAGAATAAAAATAACTAACTCTATGTCAAATGTTGGGGTGACAATCCGAAAGGTTTGCCACCTCATTTTGTTGCGTCAAAAAGGTTGGTTCCGTAGAGATGTTTTTGCATTGTTACAGTAATGTTACAAATATTACCAACAACTTTTATATTTAAAAATATTTTTGTATAATACATAGAGGATTAATGGAATATAAAATCGTTTAATAGGAGTTTGGGATTATGAAAATAAAAGTTACTTTATTTGTATCTTTAATAATATTGATAATATTTGCATCTAGTGTTTTTGCAGCAGATGCACATGATTATTTTACGGAAATACTATTAAAAGAGGAGTCCGAAAATGGCACAGTGATAGCTGATTTGCTTGAAAATGATGACGTTACTCTTGTGATAGGGAAGAACTATTATATCACCCTTCGTTCAAATACTGATTTCGCCACAGAAGGAGGACGTTTTAAGATTACTACCGGAGATGGCGAAGTTGCTAATTCTATAACATACGTAAATATTCCTGGACAAACTTATACTCCTGGAGCTATTGAAAGTGATGCTTTTGCAGAACTTCTATCTTTTACTCCTATTAGTGGTGTTAAGTATGGAACAACTACTTCTAATAATAACTACACTACAACCTATGATGTCACTGATGGAACTCTTGAGTATAGTATCAATGACAGCAAGATGAATAGTGATATTTACATGGCTGTTGGTTTTAAGATTGACGAGATATTATGGTGTAATGTTGCTAATATAGAAAATGCGCTATCTTTAACAATGGGCACATCATCTGAAGTAAAAGATGAATTTAAGCTTAATATCAATATAGAAGAAAAAAAGAATGTATATTTTAGCCCAGGCTCTTCTAGTTCGGAAGTTAGAGCAGGATCTGAAACTTTGCCTATGGGCTTTAGCCAAGGCACGACCAAGTCGAGAGAAGTAATATATGGAGAGATGGGATTTGATGTTACTTATCCTGAGGATTTTCTTTTCCAAGATATTTCTTATAGTAAATATAATAAAACCTCTAAAACAAGCTCAACTTATGGTACTATTTCGATAGGTGAAGCTATAAATAATAATGATGGAACTTATACTAGAAAGATAACGTTCGGACCAGGTAGATATCCATCTACAGGTATTAGTTCATTATTTTATATGTGGTACGATGCTGATAGTGAAATAAAAAATGGCGAAAATAGGGTAGTTACTTATTCTAATGGATACTTTATACCAATAAATCAAGTTGATCCAACTAGCTTTAAATTTTCGAATTCTAAAGATGTCTATACCCAAACTTATAAAGTAATAAATACAGATAAGATAATTGAAAAAGTTTCTATAACAGCTGTAAACAAAAGTATTGATAATAGTATGGCGTTATACAATTGGAACATTGGAAGAACGCCAGACAAGTATTATGATAACACGTATTTCTTAAGTGGAGCTAATATTAAAAATACAGATACAATGCCTACATATTACAATAAGACTATAAAAGCTCACTATAATATAACTAATGAAAATGTTTTAGTTAGTTTTATAACTTTTCCAGTAGGCCTTGGTGAAAATGGTCAAAAATTATCTCAAGTAGAACTAAGATACACAGGTTTTAATGAAGATGGAGATGAAGTATCGGATTCAATTATTATTAATGGAACAAACTTCAAGATTAGAACGAGTGGAAATAATTACTACGTTGCCATAAGAGCAATAGACCTTGGTCTACAAGGGTTCAAATCAATTGAAGCTGATATAGGAAAATTAGGTGCGGATTCTTATACAATTGGATGGTCTACCTATAATCTTTTTTCATCAAACTTCTTCGGCGCTTATGGTTATTTTACAGATGATTCGATAGGAACTAGAATTGAAAGCACTTACGAAATAACTAATACTTCACCTGATGATCCAATAAATGACCTAAAAGTTTCTGCTTTTACTGAGTCTGTGGGGAGCGCCAAGGGTGCATTTCAAAATAATTTTACATCAGGATGGACTAAGACTAGTTCGTCTATTGTTGCTGGTAATTCAATACTTATTAAAAATCCAACTATAGCTATGAATAATGTAATAACTAATTCTTATGCTAATACATCATTCATTGCTAACCCTGTAATAGTACTAAGATTACCTAGGGGAATGAACTTTAGTGATTTAAGTTTTAACAAAGTAGTTAAGAATGATTTTGATTCTTCAAGAGCTAAAACAGAGGCATTGGCATATACAGTTAAAAACGTTACTTATTTAAATGAAACAGGCGATGGAACTAATCTATATAAAATTACATTCAACGATAAAGACTTAATGCTTGGTTCTCAGGTAAATAAGTATATGGATAATATCACTATGACAATGACCATAAGAATAGGTACCACCAAAAATGTTGTTACCAGAGTTTATGACTTAAATGAGTTAATTAATATAACTTCTGAGAGAGATTTTACAGCAGGTTCTTATTCTTCATATAATGCTACTGTTGAAGATACTTATGGTTTAAATAATGGACATCCATTATCTGGTGTTAGAAAAAAGGATGCTTCTATCATTGGTATTTCAGTTCAAAGATTAGATGCTCTTACGATTGATAATGCTATATCTATTAAGAGTATAGATGGTGTACCAGTAGATGAAAGCACAAGAACATGGGATACGTATGATTCAACTAACCAAAATAGTATTTCATTTATGGGTATGAATACCGAGGGTGAATACAGACTTGTTATAGAAAATCCTTCTACTTCTAGTGCTTATAATTTTAAAGTAATTATTCCAATTCCTAAAGAAGGAGTAAACTTAGGAGAGAACTTTACTAATGGTGCAAATCAGTTTAATATGGCTATTACACCTAAAGATATCGGCGATTACACTAGTGAGTATATAAAGATTACTTCGGCATCTACTGAGGATATATTATATGAAGAATGCGCTGAAGAAGAAGCGGATGCAATTTTAATAACAAAAGATGAAGTTCCATCACTAGCAACAGACACTATATATTTTAATTTTGTAGTAAGCAATGATAGTTCAGTACATGGTGGTGATTTCAACTGTTGGAGAAACTATTTTGAATATGTTCTAGATAACAACAGTGCAACTGGATGGGGGAGTTATGTTGCTGCCGAAGTTGCTACTTGTAAGATAAAAGGAACAATATTTGAAGATTTAGTTTTAGATGGCAAAAAAGATGATAATGAGCCAGGATTATCTGGAGTTTCGATAGTTGCTACTGATAGCCTTGGTAGAGTTCAGCACGTAGTACCAAATGCAAGTGGAGAATATGTGCTTGAAAATGTCAGAGAAACAGATGTAAATATTGAAATGGAATCAACTATTGAACCATATGTATTTTATGGCGAGCCGGTTTATAATGACGAATTTATCTACAATACTGTTGAACATTCAGAAGATATGCTTACAGCGACAGCAAATGTTCATGCAAGCGAAGATGTAATTATTGTAAATGCTTCAATGGTAAAGGCATATACTATTACATACAATAAAGGAGATGGAAAGGGAACAGCACCTGCCAAAGAAAAGCATATAGCAAATAGTACAGCTATCATAGCCACACCACCTTCATCTATGAGAATTCCAGGTGGTAGGTTCGTTGGATGGTCTACAACTAAACTTCCAACTTCAGATAATAATATTAATCTTGTTCAATACAGAGCAGGAGATGTTATAACGGTTACTGAAGATCTTACATTATATGCAGCCTATTCTATGGTTGATATAAAAGTAACTTTTGATTATATGGGTGGTACTCCTGCAGAAGAAGACCCAATTGATTATAAATATGTAAGATATAATCAAAAATATGGCAATGCAGATGTCGATGGCAAAACCTTCCCTGCAGCTCCTACAAAGGAAAATTGCTTATTTATTGGTTGGGAACTTCCAACTGGACAATATGGCTCTGGTACTAAAGTTACCTCAAACACAACTGTAGCCATAGATAGTGATACTACTTTAAGAGCAGTTTGGTATTACTTAAATAATAATCATTCAGATATTACTTCAGAATTACTTGTTACTACAACTCTTGATGCACCATTCTTATGTATAGAAGATGGTATTGATGTCATAAATCTATCTAACGTTTACGATTATAAATTTGAACTTGGTTCAGGTGTTACTTTACCTTTGGGATTAGAATTTGATACCGAAACAGGAACATTTTATGGAACGCCTTTAGAACCGTTTGATGGAGTTATAAATATAATTGTAAAAGCTAAGTATAGTAGCACAGCAGAAAACTATTATAACTTTGACTATACAGTAAATCTTGAATTAACTCCGAATGAAATTGAAATTAGAAATGATATAAATCCTCAAGGAACATTTACTTTAACTGGTGAAAGTGGAGACCATGTTGAAATTACAACTAAAGTTACTGGTTTGATAGGGGATTATGGTTTAAATGATTCAAATGAAATAACAATTAATAAGATTGGTTCTGATGAAGTTGTTACAGAAATTGGGACAGTTGCTTTAAATGCTAGTGGTGAAGCCTTGGTAAATTGGTATGTTTCTCAAGATGATATTGGAACATATACGATTCAGACAGTAGTTAATAATCTAAATAGTTATTATACAATTACATCAAATAATACCATTGGTTCTTATGTTATAGCAGAAGAAGTACTTGTACTTTATAATGTTGAATTTAATAACAATGGATACAGTTTTGCAAATGAAACAAAAACTTATGCTGAAGGAACACAATATGGAGAACTTCCTTCACATACTATTGCAGGATATACATTTAATGGTTGGTTTGATAATACTTCTGGAGATGGCACACCTGTTGCTACAACAGATACTGTAAATGCTTCTATTACGCTTTATGCTGTTTATACTCAAAACGAGTATACAGTTAATTACAATACAAATACTGATGTAGCAATACCTTCACGTACAGATGTCACCTATGAAGAAGCAAACTTAATTCCAAATATGGAATTGACCAAGAAAGGTTATTCTTTAACGAGTTGGTCGTTAGCTGGAGAAAGCAGTATCATTACTGCTGAGACAAAATATAGAGATTTAGTAAGCTCTGATAGTGTAACTGAAATAACTTTAAATGCTAATTGGAGAGCTAACCAGTATAACGTAACACTAAATCCTAATGGCGGTTCTATAGGAACAAGCAGTATAAGAGTATATTATGATAGTCCATATGGAAACTTAGATGTTCCATCACGTGTAGGCTATAACTTTGTAAATTGGATTAATATGGATGATGAAGTTGTTACAAAAGATTCAATTTATAATTATTCTGGAGATACTACAATTACTGCAACTTGGACACCTAAGACTGGATATAGTATTTTATTTAATACAAATGGTGGAAGCGACGTTCCTAAAAAGGAAAATGTAAATTGGGAGACTATAGCACTTGATGGTGTAACAGCTCCTACAAAAGAAGGCGCTAATTTCTCACATTGGACATACAATAATAACGAAGTTTTAGCTACAGATACTTATGGATCTTTGGCTAAAAATGATAGATATGAATCTATTACATTAAATGCAGTATGGGAAGTTGAAACTTTCACGGTTACTTTAAATAATGGCACTGGCTATACTGTAGAAAATGTTAATAACATATCTGAAGTTCCTTATGATTCTAACTACACATTTAAAGTTAACATCGAAGATGGTTATCAAAAGGGTTCAGATTTTAAAGTAACAGTTAATGGCGTTACAGTTAATCTAGATAGCAATAATAAATACACAATTATTGGTGTGCGCGAAAACAAAGAAGTAGTTGTAAGTGGAGTTATTGTAGAACAATATGAAGTTGTATTTAATAACAATGGTTATGACTTCGAAGGAGAGACAAAGACTTATACTAGAGGAGATAGCTATGGAGAGCTTCCAGAACCTCTTGTTTATGGATACATATTTAATGGATGGTATGAAAATCAAGAATGTACTGGAAATGCTGTTTTAAGTACAGATATAGTTCCTAGCTCTAAAACTTTATATGCTGGATTTACACCTAAATCATATACGGTAATATATGATTCTAAGATTGAAACAGCAGTACCTCCTAAAACAGGTGTTAAATATGATGATTCAAATTTATTACCAACGGCTAGTCTAACTAGACCTGGATATACTTTACTTGGTTGGTCATTAAGTGATGATGGCAATTATATTTCTTCAAACACAAAATATAAAGATTTAGTAAGCTCAGATTTGGTTACTGAGATTACTTTAGTTGCTGGTTGGGAGGCTAATGAATATACAGTTATTTTTGATACTGATGGTGGAAATATAATTCAAAACAAGGAAAATATTTATTGGGACGATGTTGTTCTAGAAGGTATCGAAAATCCAACTAAAGAGGGTTCTGATTTCTTATATTGGACTTATAGTGGTGACCAAGTCGCAGATACAGATAAGTATAGTGACGTAGCTACTGATGATACAATTTCTTCTATTACATTAAAAGCAAACTGGCAAGTTGATGCTTTTGATATTATCCTTGGAAGCGGTGAAGGATATGAAATTAGCCTAGTAGATGGAACCAATCCTTGCGAATATAGCGGAGATGTTACTTTTAAAGTAACCATTGAAGAGGGATACTCTAAGGGAGATGATTTCGAAGTTACAGTAAATGGTGTTGAAGTACAATTAGACGCAAACGAAGAATATACAATTACAAAAATCGATGAGGATAAAGTTATAGAGGTTACAGGAGTTGTTGCAGAAACCTTTGAAATAACTCTTGGAAGCGGTGAAGGATACACCATTGAAATTGTAGATGGTACAACACCAGTTGAATATGATGGTGAAGTAACATTCCAAGTAACAATTGAAAATGGTTATGAAAAAGGGTTAGATTTTGCAGTAACTGTAAATGATGATGAAGTTCAATTGGATGCAAATAATCAATATACAATTACGGGCATTAGAGAAGATAAAGAGGTTAAAGTTACTGGCGTTGTTGAAGAAGAACTAGAAACCTTTGAAATAACTCTTGGAAGTGGCGAAGGATACACCATTGAAATTGTAGATGGTACAACACCAGTTGAATATGATGGTGAAGTAACATTCCAAGTAACAATTGAAAATGGTTATGAAAAAGGTTTAGATTTTGCAGTAACTGTAAATGATGATGAAGTTCAATTAGATGCAAATAATCAATATACAATTACGGGCATTAGAGAGGATAAAGAGGTTAAAGTTACTGGCGTTGTTGAAGAAGAACTAGAAACCTTTGAAATTACTCTTGGAAGTGGCGAAGGATACACTATTGAAATTGTAGATGGTACAACACCAGTTGAATATGATGGTGAGGTTACAATTAAGGTTACAATTGAAGATGGATATGAAAAAGGTGATGACTTTAAGGTAACAGTAAATGGTACCGAAGTACAATTAGATAGCGATGGTGAGTATGTAATTACAGGTATTAGACAAAATACTGAAGTTGCTGTAATAGGAGTTGAAGAATCAACATCTATTGTTGAACCTAGTGGCGACGTTATCGAGCCAAGTGGCGACGTTATCGAACCAAGTGGTGACGTTATCGAGCCAAGTGGCGACGTTATCGAGCCAAGTGGCGACGTTATCGAACCAAGTGGTGACGTTATCGAGCCAAGCGGCGACGTTATCGAGCCAAGTGGCGATGTTATCGAACCAAGCGGCGATGTTATCGAGCCAAGTGGCGATGTTATCGAACCAAGCGGCGATGTTATCGAACCAAGTGGTGATATTGTAGAACCAAGTGGTGATATTGTAGAACCAAGTGGTGACGATATAGAGCCAAGTGGAGATACAAAGCCAAGTGGTGATGACAAACCTGATGAGCCTGATAAGCCCGATGAACCAGATAAGCCAGTTAAACCGAATACAAGTAGTAGTAGTAGTAAAATCTCATACTACAAGATAACAACAAGTGTAGTTGGTGAAGGAACGATATATCCTGAGAATGCGAGAGTCCCAAGTAATAAATCTCAAACATTTAACTTTACTCCTAGCGATGGATATTATGTTGCAGATGTACTACTTGATGGTGAATCAATTGGAAAAGTTGATGAATATACTATAAAACAAGTTAAGAGTAAGCATACATTAGAAGTAGTCTTTGCTAAAGAAGGAGTTTGGACAGATACTTCGGACTGGTCAACCATTGAAATGGCTAAAGCATATGAAAAAGGATTAATTCCAGAGTCATGGAAGAATGTTAACTTCACAAAAGATATTACAAGAAAAGAATTTGCAGCCATTGCAGTCAAACTATATGAAGCATTAAGTGGAAAGAAAGCAGAACTACCAGAAGTTTATCCGTTCGTTGATTGTGATGATGATTATGTTAAGAGAGCATATAATGTAGGAATTACAATCGGAACTTCAGATACTGAGTTCTCACCAAATTGGTTAATAACAAGAGAGCAAATGGCTACAATGGTAACACGTGCTCTTAGAGCTGTAGGCGTAGAGGTAGAGATAAATCTTAATAATGTAAATAGATTTATAGACGATATATATATGAATGATTATGGTAGGATACCAATTTATTTCATGTCTAACTTAGAGATAATAAAAGGTGTAGGAGACAACAAGTTTGACCCACAAGGAAAAGCTACTATAGAACAATCTGTTGCCATTGCTTTAAGATGTACAGAGAAAATTGCTAAATAATTTGAAAGTCCTTGAAGAGAATTTTGCTTTTCAAGGACTTTTTCTTGCTTGTTTGCTTGTATTTTTCCAAGTTTAGTATATAATTATATGGAAATTGTGTTTGAAATGGGCTTAATAAAGCCTGTTGGAAAGGGATTTAAAATGAAGAGATTATTTTTCATATTATTAGCGATAACTTTATGTTTTTCTTTAGTAGCTTGTGAGGAAGGCGGACAAGAAACATCTAGTGGGGAAAAGACTACTACTATTGAAAACGTTTCAAAAAACGAAGGTGAGAGTATCTCAGGGGATGCTACAAACACAGAACCTGATGATACAACTTTAACATTAAACGAAATTGAAAGTGGTGAAAATACAGTGATAGAAGAAAACAAAGCTCAAACTTCTAGCAATCCAAAAAGATATGCTGAAGTTACTCAAAATCCAGTAGTTACAATGAAGATTAAAAATAGTGGAACAGTTAAAATTGAGTTATATCCTCAAATTGCTCCAACTTCAGTAGAAAACTTTATTTCCTTAATTAATAAAGGATTTTACAATGGATTAATATTCCACAGAGTAATCCCAGGATTTATGGCACAAGGTGGAGACCCTGAAGGCACAGGATTTGGCGGACCAGGCTATTTCATTCAAGGTGAATTCAAAGAAAACGGATTCACTCAAAATGATTTAAAGCATGATGTTGGTGTTATTTCAATGGCTAGATCAAATAGCCCAGATACTGCTGGTTCTCAGTTCTTTATAGTTACAGGCGAAGATGCACATCTTTCATTAGATGAAAAATATGCTGGTTTTGGAAAAGTTATTGAAGGAATGGATTATGTTTACGAAGTTGTTAATAGTCCAGTTCAGTATTCTTCAAATGATTTAAACGCAGTTTACAACCAACTTCTATCTGGTCAACAACCAGATGCTAATGGAATAGCTATACTTCAGGCATATCAAGCAGGAGAGGTGTTTGATAGACCTTTAAAAGAGCAAGTTATTGAAAGCATGACAGTAGAGACTTTTGGTGTTAACTACGCAGAACCAGAAAAAATAACTCAATAATAGACAATTTAAATGACGGCTAAAAGCCGTCATTTTTTTCGTTTGTTCGGTTTTTTTATTGATTCTTCTGTATTATAATAATTGTAGTTGCTACACTATATGGAGGAAATAAATATGGATAATATTAAAATACACGGTATTTATAAACACTACAAAGGCGATCTTTATTTGGTTGAAGATATATGCTACCATAGTGAAACAAATGAAAAAATGGTTGTTTATAGAGCCTTATATGGTGATAATAAATTGTGGTGCAGACCATACGATATGTTTTTAGATGAAGTTAATAAAAATGGACAAAAATATAGGTTTGAATTACAAGATATAAAAAGTAAAAGAGAAGGAGAATAAATATGTTTGCTTATATAAAAGGAAAACTTGCTATAAAAAGTACTGATTATGTTGTAATAGATGTAGGAGGAGTTGGCTACAAAATATTTGCACCAACTTCAACTATAAATAGTCTTGGAGAAATTGGTTCAGAAGCTATGGTTCACACTCATTATCATGTTAGAGAAGATAATATTTCTCTATATGGTTTTGCTACTGCTGAAGAACTTAGAATGTTTGAGCTATTACTTGGAGTTAGTGGTATAGGAGCAAAATCTGCTAACGCAATTTTAGCTAATATCTCTCCATCAAAATTTGCTTTGTCAGTTATTACTAATGATGTTGGAGCACTAACTAAACTTCCAGGAATAGGTGCAAAATCTGCTCAAAGAATTATTTTAGAGCTTAAAGATAAACTTAAAACCGAAGAGTCAATTTCAGATGATAACGGATTTCTTGATGCAGTTCCTACTGGTTCAGATAATCTTTCAGAAGCAGTTGCTGCACTTCAAGTACTTGGATATCCTCAAAGAGATGCTTCAAAAGCTGTTGCTTCGGTAAACGCAGAAGGATTATCTGTTGAAGAAGTAATCAAAAAAGCATTATTATATTTTGCAAAACAATAAAAATTGTTTTTTGGGTGGGACGCATACTATTTATTTAATATGCTGCCCCAGTGATATATTACTACGAAAACGGCTTCCTCGAGCTACTTGTACGTTTTGCATCTCATTACGTTACAATCTTTAGTTTGATTAAGACAACAAAGCAAAACTTACAAGTAGCAACTCGTGCAGATTGTTTTCTTTAGTAATATATCACCGGAACAAATATAAAAAGCAAATGCGTCTCCAAAAAAACATGAAGGGAATAGTTATGGAAAATAATAAAACGCCATTAGCTTTTAGAATGGCACCCGAAACTTTAGATGAATATGTTGGTCAAGAAGAAATAATCGGAAAAGACAAAATGCTTTATCGTTTAATAAAAGCAGATAGACTTTCATCAATTATTCTTTGGGGACCTCCAGGTTGTGGAAAGACTTCACTTGCAAGAGTTATTGCTCACACCACAAAAAATAAATTTGAAAAACTAAATGCCGTAAATGCTGGTGTTGCAGATATTAAGCGCATAGTAGAAGATACCGAAAATGCTTTATTAAATCCATCAGGCAAAGTAGTTTTATTTATCGACGAGATTCATAGATTTAATAAATTACAACAAGATGCACTTTTACCATATGTTGAAAATGGCACAGTTATCTTGATTGGAGCAACAACCGAAAATCCATATTTTAGCGTTAACAAGGCTTTAATATCTCGTTCAACAGTTTTTCATCTAAAAGAATTAACACAAGATGATGTTTTAAAAGTAATGAAAAATGCTTTATCTGATACTAAAAAAGGGCTGGGTAATTACGGCTTAAAAATTTCTGATGAAGTTTTAGAAATGATTGCTCTTTTATCTTCTGGTGATGTTAGAATTGCTCTAAATGCTCTTGAAATAGCAGCCTTAACAACTGACATGAATGAAGATGGCGAGATAGAAATTACTAAAGAAATTGCAATGGAATGCATACAAAAAAAGAAAGTTGATTTTGATAAAACAGGAGATTCTCATTATGATAATATCTCTGCATTTATTAAATCAATGCGTGGAGGAGATGCAGACGCAGTTTTATTCTATTTAGCTAGAGCTTTATATGCTGGTGAAGACCCAATGTTTTTAGCTCGACGTATTTGCATTTGTGCTTCTGAAGATGTTGGAATGGCTAACTCAAATGCGTTGGTAGTAGCTAATTCAGCGCTTCAAGCGATTCACCAAATTGGTATGCCAGAAGCTAGAATTTTACTTGCACATGCTGCAACTTATGTTGCAAGGTCGCCAAAATCTAACGCTGCTTATTTAGGGATTGAAAATGCATTAGCAGATGTGGGAAGCAAAGATACAGGCACAATTCCACTTCACATTCGTAATGCTCCAGCAGAAGGAATGAAGCAAGAAGGTTATCACGTTGGATATAAATATCCACACGACTTTCCAAATCATGAAGTTGAACAACAGTATTTACCAGACAAAATGCTTGGTACAAAATACTATGTTCCAGATGAAACGGAAGAAAAGTTAAAGTAGAAGGAGTGATAAATATGACAGATGAATTAGAGTTAAGAGTTCCTACAATGGAATACAAAGACCAAGTTATGAACTATAGAAAGGCATTCTTTGAATCAGGTGATTCTTTTGATGGTTGTGCCAAGTTAGAAGATTGCGAAAACTATGAAGATTGGATTGACTTTGAGAATAGACTTTCTAAGGCGTATGGTGAAAGCTATGTCCCTTCAAGACTTTATCTTGGAGTTAGAAAAAGTGACAACACAGTTGTTGGTATGATTGATATTAGAACAAGGCTTTCAGAATTTTTATATAACTATGGTGGAAACATTGGTTACAGTGTATTACCACAAGAAAGAAGAAAAGGTTATGCAACAGAAATGTTAAGACTTGCTCTAAAAGACTGTCATGATTTAGAACAAGACAAAGTTTTACTTTGTTGTGACAAAGAAAACATTGGCTCTAGTAAAACTATTCTTGCTAATGGAGGATACCTAGAAAACGAAGTTGAAGATAAACCAGGTTTAGGTCATTCAGGAATAATACAAAGATATTGGATAGATATTAAATAAGCCAATGATTATACAAAGGAGGAAGCTAAATGGAAATAAATGGAGAAGTAGTTAGCGAAGCAAGACAAAGAGTTTTAATTAAAAATAAAAGGCTGATATCTTGGGCATATATTTGGAGATTTTTTGTACTTCTTATTATTACTTGCTTAATAAGTTTTTCACTAACTTTCTTAATAACTGATGTTATTACACCCACGTTTTTAAGTGATAACTCCCATTTTGGAAGTATAATAATGTCCACTATGAAAGAAGGAGTTTTACTTTACCTATCTGGTATGATAGTGTTTATTGTGGGACAAATAATAGGATGCAAAATCATATATAAGGCTATTTCAAAAAGAGTTTGCTTAGAAAGACAAAATGTATCATATGTCAAAAAGAGCGTTCTAGTGGTTATTGCTATAGCATTTGCATTCTGTTTATATGAAAACATTAATGGAGCTAATTTTGATACTAACATGAGTAATATTAGTGGTATCAAAGAATCTATAATTGAATCAAATGATATGGCTCAAGACTCGTTGGATTTATTAAATCTTGGATTGTATAATAATAATGTGGAAACTCTACGTGAATCATTTTCATATTTTCTAACTGATTATCAAGAAGTGTTGAGAACGCTATATATTAGTAATACAATTATTCTTATTTGCATAGCGATGATAGCAATTGCCATGATTATAGTCTTAATAAAAACATCTAAAAAGATATCAGACATTGCTACAGATAACACCTTAGACGAAAATGGCAAACCTGTACCTACACAAGAAAAATTGAAGAAAAAGTACAAATTAATATATGCTGTAAGTCATATTATCATTATAGTTATTGTAATTGCTTTTATTATTTTCAATAATATCGATAACAAGGATGATTTTACTTTTATAAACCAACGCATAGAAAAAACACTGACTCCTAATGCTCATACTTTATTGAATGAATGGGAAAAATTAACCGATTATAGGCCTACGAAAGATCAAGAGCTTTTTAATGACGAATCTGGCGAATATATTGATTATGAAATGGATGAAGAAATTGATGAGGAATTCGAACAATGGAAAAAACTTGAACATGAAGATAATTGGTATCTTGAAAACGATATCAATATAGGGGAAACCAATAAGTGGTTGGCTAATCATGAAGAATATAAAAATGATAGTGAGCATATTAATTATATTAAATCGATGTATCCTCAAGCCAAGACTATTTTAGGCGCTTTAGATACTAATAAGAGTTTATTTGAGATTGAAAAAGAGCTAGGAATTCCTGCTAAGCATATTGCACCAAGAGAATTTGTAATAATTATAGATAATAAAAACTTATTAACGGGCATAGGAATTCATTTTAAGGTTGATAGCTATGAAAACAGAAATATTGAAGAAGTAAAAGTGTGGGATATAAATAGAATCGTTGAAAAGTACGAGGAAAGAGAAAGAATAGATACAATAAAACAAGATTATTCTTTTGATGATGTTTTAAATGAATTATATGCAGATATGACAGAAGAAGAATTTAAACAGATTTTAGGAGAAAAATACGATTATAAAGAAGCAACAAAAGTGCTTATTGAACAGCCATACTATCTAAATACAAGAAATTATACTTGGTATGACAAAGACTATTATTCTCTTGAATTGTGTTTTTCACAAGGAATATTATACGATGCATATATAATAGTTAATGATTAATAGAAGGTGATTATATATAATGAAGAACTATGCTAATCTAGACATTGTTTATACAGGCTGTCCTGCTTGTGCTTATGCTAATCATGAATTTGAACTTCCATGCGGCATGGCATTTGAAAATGATAGATTTACGCTTTCTCAAGACTGGGAGATACCAATAGAAGGATTTTTAATTATAAGCCCTAAAAGACATGTTGAACTATTTACAGATTTAGAAGAAGACGAGCGTAATGAAATGTTTAGCATTATCGATAAAACAATGAAGATTTTAAGAGACAATAATATCTGCGAAAAATTCAATGTTATATTATATGAAGGTCCTAATACACATTTACATGTATGGATTTTTCCAAGGCATAAATGGATGAAAGAGCTAGCCCCTAAAATTACTGAAAACATTGGCAAAATCGTCGAATATGCTAAAGAAAATTTTAGAACTCAAGAAGCATTAGATAAGATTAAAGAAGTTTCAATAATGGTAAGAGAAAAGCTTTCATAATAAAGAAAACGAGCTTAAGAAATAAAGCTCGTTATTTTTTTGTAAAAGAATAAAAATTTTTGTTGACAATTATTATTCATTGTGTTATCCTAACAAGGCGTCGTTAAAAATGATGGCTTGAGTTTTGTAAGACTCTAGTCTGACAGTATGGTGGTAATGGTAGCACACCATGTCGTCCACATGGAGGAGCAAGTTCGAATCTTGCAACTGTCGTTTTGCAGTAAAGATGTAATTAGAGGTATTAGGCCGATGATGCCTTTTGGCTTCGTCTTTCGTGTTTAGGTTTTTCCGTGGCACGTAAGTTTTCTTTGCTGCAACTGTAAATGGTGAGGGTGTAATTGGTTGTTTCGTTACGAGGAACACCCTTCCAAATTTTCCGCACTGCGGCGGATTTGGTTACCCTCGCTGTTCTTGGGTAGTGAAGTATTCAAGGTGAATACGCCATGGCTTCCACCATGGAGGGGCCAGTTCAATTCTGGGCACTACCGCTAAGCAAGGGCGTAATTAGATTCCCAAAAAAGGCGAGAAGGTAATGGCAATGACCTTGTGGCTGTCTGAGCAGTCACTGATAGGGTCGCTTTATGGGGCGGTCTGTTCTATTCCTTCAGAAGGCGTGAGCAGTCTGTTCTCCAATCGTCTTAGGCAATCTTTCTTAAAAGCCCCGGTAGGTGCTGCAGCACTTGCTGTTAAAGCTTTTAAGTTGCCCTTGCTTAACCACTGATGGCGGAGTAATTAAATGGAAGGTTGGCGCCGTCCATTTACCTTAGATCGCTTCCTTTGGCTGTCTAAGTTTCTTCCATCCTGTTATTTGCGGATGTGGTGTAAGTGATAACACATCACCCACTGAAAACATTTTTTTATCAATCCAGGTAAACAAAATGGGAAACTGGGGGTGAAGATGCAGGTCCACGGCCTGCCATTCGCTGACTAAGGCAGTGTGATTTCGGGTCGCTAGCGTTGCGCACGCTAGAGCAAGTTCAAGACTTGCCACTGCCTTCGGCGTAAAAGAGCGTTCTCGTGGAGCTTTGAAAAAGCGTAGAAGCGGAACATAATTCTTTTCTCAGCCAGAGGTTGAGTTGCCGATGAGCGTTGAAGGGAGCGTAATTAGAGGTTCTATTGGTGCATTAAAGCTCGCATTAATAGGCTTCTTTCCTTGAGTACCCGCAAGGTTGCTCCCTTTTCTTTTAACGTACATTGAGAGAATGTGGTGTAATGATAACATACCATCCTAGGTGGTGATTGAAGGTTTGAATCCTTCCATTCTCGCCAGGGTTGAGGGGGCATAAAACAGATAACCCAAAGACGATCAGATTATCTCCAAGTCACCAAATTTATTTGGGACTTCGGGAGTTGCCCCCTCCGAATGACTATTAAACACAGAGACGAAAGTTTCTGTGTTTTTTCTTTTTGTTGACAATAACCGACTTCGGTTGTATAATACATTCTAGAAAACCAAATGGAAGACAAAGTAGATTCAAGGTTTCTTTAAGGGAGAAGCACTCGACCAGACTGAAAGGTGCTTTAAGAAAACGGATTCGAAAAACTACCTTCTCAAGGTGCTAGCGAATTAAACTAGACGAATTAAGCCACGTTAAGGCCGTTAATTAAGATAAAATTAGGATGGAACCGTGTAAATTTCAGCACTCCTAAAGCATTAAAAGCTTTAGGAGTGCTTTTTTGTTTGAAATATATGATATCGGCACATTGGTATATTACTAAAGAAAACAATCTGCACGATTGCTTCTTGTATAATTTGCTCCGAAGTATTCTTGAGAGTGAAATACGAGGAGCAAATAGTACAAGGAGCTGAGCTCAAGCCGTTTTCGTAGTAATATACCAATGTGACGGTAGAATATTTAAAAGAATTAAGGAGGAAACAAATATGATTAAGGTGATGCTAAAAGACGGATCTTCTTTAGAAGTTGAAGAAGGAAAGTCAATTCTTGAAGTAGCAAAACAAATTTCAGAAGGACTTGCTAGAAATGCTACTTGCGGAGAAGTTAATGGAGAAGTAAAGGATTTAAGATATGAGCTAAATGAAGATTGCTCACTTGTAATTCATACTTTCTCGGAAGATGATTTAGAAGGAAAGAAGGCTTATTGGCACACAACTTCACACATAATGGCACAAGCAATTAAAAGATTATATCCAGAAACAAAGCTTGCAATTGGTCCATCAATTGATGAAGGATTCTACTATGATGTTGATCCAGTAGAACACTTTAGTGATGAAGACAAAGAAAAGATCGAAGCAGAGATGCAAAAGATTATTAAAGAAGATATTTCAATCGAAAGATTTTCTCTTCCAAAAGCAGAAGCTCTTGAACTTATGAAAGATGAACCATACAAAGTTGAATTAATCAACGACTTACCAGAAGGAGAAGAAATCAGCTTTTATAAACAAGGAGATTTCACAGACCTATGTGCTGGACCTCACTTAATGAGTACAGGAAAAGTTAAAGCATGTAAAATTATTAATTTTGCTGGTGCTTATTGGAGAGGAAATGAAAAGAATAAGATGCTTCAAAGACTTTATGCTATTTCATTCCCTAAAGCATCTGAGCTTGAAGAATACTTAGCAAAACTTGAAGAAGCAAAAGAAAGAGACCACAGAAAGATTGGTAAAGATTTAAAAATCTTTATGACTTCTGACTTAACAGGTAAAGGCTTACCTCTATATTTACCTAGAGGATACGCTATGTGGGAACAACTTGAAAACTACATCAAAGCAAAAGAAAAGAGAATTGGTTATACTCATGTATTAACACCACCATTTGGTAATGTTGAACTTTATAAGACTTCAGGTCACTGGGATCATTATAAAGATAGCATGTTCCCAAAGATGGAAGTTGAAGGAGAAGAATTCGTTCTTCGTCCAATGAACTGTCCACACCATATGATGATTTATGCAAATGAAATTCATTCATATAGAGATCTACCAATAAGAATTGGTGAAATCGGTAGAGATAGCCGTTTTGAAGCAAGTGGTACTCTTAAAGGAATTGAAAGAGTTAGAACTTTCTGCCAAAACGATGCTCACTTATTTGTAACTCCAGAGCAAATCGAAAGTGAATTTAAGAGCGTTGTAGACTTAATTGTTAGAGTTTATAAAGAACTTGGAATTAAGAATTATCACTTTGAACTATCACTAAGAGACCCTGCAAATACAGTTAAGTACCATCCAGATGATGAAATGTGGAACAATGCTGAAAACACTTTAAGACGTGTTCTTGATGATATCGGCATTGATTACATTGAGAAGATTGGCGAAGCTGCATTCTATGGACCAAAGCTAGATGTTCAAGTTAAACCAGCTATTGGTAATGAATACACATTATCTACTTGCCAATTAGACTTCTGCTTACCAGCAAAATTTGATTTATCTTATATTGATAAAGATGGTCAAAAGAAGACACCAGTTGTTATTCACAGAGCTGTATTTGGAAGTATCGATAGATTTATGGCGTTCTACTTGGAAGAGACAAAAGGTGCACTTCCACTTTGGATGTCTCCAGTACAAGTTGAGGTTATGTGTATTACAGATAACCAATTAGACTACGCTAAAGAAATCGTTGAAAAGCTTAAAGATGAGGATATTAGAGTTGAGCTAGATGATAGAAACGAAAAGATTGGCTATAAGATTAGAGAGGCTCAAGTTCAAAAGATTCCTTATATGGTAGTTATTGGCGATAAAGAAGTAGCCAATAAACAAGTCGGCGTTAGACATAGAAAAGACGGCGATTTAGGTGCTATGAGCTATGAGGACTTCTTAGCAAAAGTTAAAGAAGAGATTAAAAATTACCGTTTAGACTAGTAAGTTTTAATGACATTAAGCGGACATATGACTTCGAGGGCGAAGTAATATGTCCGCTTTTTGAGTTAAAAATACTTGAAAAGTAGGCAAATTTTATGTTTACATAATCGCAAAAACGTGGTATAATAACCCTTGCAACTCAAGAAGTGAAAAACACTTCTTCAATACTATAACAGCAGTTTGGAGGTACATGATGGAGAAGGTTACCCCAAAGGAAGTCTACGAAGACTGCAAGCTCAAGGCATTTCTAATCGGCAGCAAAGGCGAGGAAGTCTACACAAGACGGTACAAGGATGCGATAAGGGCACTTGAAGATGGCGAATGCGTTCGACTTAGCGTACATGTTAAGGGTGAAGGCGATTGGATTACTGGTAAGGTACGTTCAATCGAGAAGAGGCAAGTTCACACAAGCAGACACACTTATGTGATGAGAGGGCGCGAAAAGCCCAGGGCAGTGGAAAGTGCCCTTTTCTACGTTAAGGATGGCAAAAAGAACTTATCACTCTCTAGCAGTGATGATAAGTTGAGAATCCTGCATCTTTTGAACCTTAAAGTTCCAATGTACGCAGATGTGACCTGTAGAGATGGCCACAGCTATGTGACGTCACGAATCATGGATTTCGATCTCGTAAAAAGACAGTTTATTACCGAGCGGTATAGTGTTTACCGCTGGTGAAAAACTAGTTTAGTTCCTTTTAGGTAAAAAATCCCCCGTGGAAGAGTTATTCTTCCACGGGGTTTTCTTATACTGGTCTATTAAAATGTCCATTAGTGTATTTATCGCCACTAAGTTTTTGCCCATTTTTGTGGGTGTCAATAATACTTTGCATTTCAGAAATATCTTCATCTAAGAAATAAATCATCATAGAATCAACATATAAAGAAGCGGTTTCAATTGAATTAATCTTGCTATTAAAGATTCTAGATTGACAGTTAGTGTTATCTGGAACCACACTAAATTCCATATTCATTCTATCTTTTAAATAGTATTTATCATTCTTAGCACAAGGCATAGAACATTTTTTATCTTTACAAAATCCTCCAGCTACAGAACCTACAGGACAATATTCTGAAGTCATAACGCAAACATTTCCATAAGCTAAAGTCTCGATTTTTATATCGCTTGAATTGAAATTTTTACAAATATCGTTCGTCTGAGTTTTTGTAAGTTCAGGAGAGAGGATAACCTTTGAAAAGCCAAGTGATTTTAATAATGAAATAGTATATGAGTTAAAGACGTTCATTGTATAGTTTGCAACAAGTTCACCGCCATGAATATACTCAAGCTGCCCAATATTGGAGATCACAAAGCCATCAACTAGAGGTGCAATTTTATCAATATTTTCTTTAATAATCCTTTCATAATTGCCTTTTGTAACTAAAGGAAATACAACGTATTTTTTGCCACTTATTCTCTTTATTAACTCAAGATTTTTTAAAGCTTCCTTGAAGTTAAAGTAGTAATTATCTATGCTATTTAAAGACAAGATATCTTCACTAAGTGTTTCAAAGTAAGCAGAGACTTTTTTTGATGCACTTTCTTTTGACACTTTGTCAAATGTCTTCAAGACTGTTTTGTTAGCGCCCTTATTGTTTTTTGAATTAAGACTTTGCTCTAAGTATGCTAAAGCATCACGCCTTAATTCGTTAATCTTGGAAACAGGTAAGAAGAGACCTTCATCTAATGTAATCTCTAAATTTTCAAAAGCAAATGGAGTGCTACCGGTTTTCCTAAATTGTTCTTCGATTGTTTCTTTTGTAATAGGTACTTTTAAAGCTGGCTCAGCAACAATACTTGATGTAAACTCTAAATCATCAAACCTAACCTTAATAGGAGATTCTTTTTCTATAATTAGCATTGCATTTATAGTTTTATGCCTAACAAATCCTCTTGAAAAACTCTCACGTGCTTTTGCGTTTAATGCTTTGCTAGAGGTTCTATAAACTTTATCATCTTTAGATATTTTGCCACTTATTTTGCTCAATTCAAAACCACTTTTTGTTTTGGTAAGGCTACTAATTATACAAGATGGACTCTCGTTTTCACCATTCCAAATTTCAATTCCATCACCAATTTGTAAATCTATATTAGATTCATTTGAAATAATTACTCTACTTTTGCCGTCATACTTTTCAACTTTTCCAATATATAGACCCCAGTTTTTTGGTTTTTCATAGCACATGGTGTCTTTTCCATATTTTCCTTTTAAGTAAGCTTGAGAAAAACCACCACGATTAAAAATCTGTTTTAGATTTTCTTTATCTTCAAAAGATGGAGTAGAAGATAAGTCATCTAAATATTTTCTATAAATTGAAACAACAGTTGCGACGTACTCTGGTGACTTCATTCTGCCTTCAATCTTAAGGCATTTAACATTTGGAATTTCTTTTAAAATCTCTAAAGTAGATAAGTCCTTTGGGCTTAATAGATAACCTTTGCCACAAGAAGATTCTTTACCATTAGATTTTTTAATAAGCTCATATGGCATTCTGCAAGGTTGAGCACATTTGCCACGATTCCCAGATCTGTCGCCAATCATACTACTAAATAAGCACTCGCCGGAATAGCAAACGCATTGTGCACCATGAGAAAAAATCTCAATATCAATATCTGTGTTATCAACAATATATTTGATTTCCTCGATTGAAAGCTCACGTGCTAAAACTACTCTTTTAAAGCCAAGTTTTTTAAGCTCATTGACGCCTTCTAAGTTGTGAGTTGAAAGTTGGGTAGAGGCGTGAAGCTCAAGACTCGGAATATGTTCATGTAAAACTTTTGCTAAACCTAAATCTTGAACAATAACTGCATCAACACCAATAGAATATATATCATATGCAAAATCTAGAGCTTCTTTAATTTCGCTATTATCTAAAAGAGTATTTAAGGTTAAATGAATCTTAACATCTCTTAGATGTGCATATTCAACTATCTTTCTTAATTCATCTAAATCAAAGTTTGAAGCATTTGCTCTTGCATTAAAAAGCTTGCCACCTAAATAAACAGCATTAGCTCCATTTTCAACAGCGGCAATAAAAGCTTCATAGCTTCCAGCAGGGGCAAGAAGCTCAACATCCTTTTGCATTTTTTCACCTTCTTTTTCTACAAAACTTGCTGTGAAATATTTTATCACACAAATCCGTTTAAGTCTACATAATATGAGAGATAATTGAAATTTTAGTTTGAATTTTAAAAAGAATTATGTGTTTGTTGTAAGGGCGACAATGTGATTTAGTCCCGCTCGAGGACTTTCAAAAGATTTATTCTTTTGAAAGTCTCGCCTTGGGCGGTTTTGGTGGAATCGCCCTGTGACAAACACATAATTCTTTTAATACATTTTTACTAGAAAAATAGTATGATTTTTTTATTATTTTTTTTGTTAAAAAAACATTAAAAATCTATTTAAATTGCTAGAAGTATGATAAAATATTTTTGATTAATTTAGGCTGTTTTTATTTTAATAAAAAAGAGCCGAAAAGACAATTTTTTTTGAACACAAGAAAAAAGAAAGAAGTGAGTTTTTATGGATCCAAATGTTAGTCTCCAGCTTTCAAAAAGAGCGGATGAAACCTTATGGGGAAGAGCCATCTCTGGCATTGGCAGAGTGGTTTATTCGTCGACTTTTAATATTTATATTTTATTAATTGCCACCAAGAGGTCATCTGTATTAAAAGCTTTCCATAACTACATCAATATTAATGACTTTAAAGACGAAAGCAAAAGGGACAATATTTCTGAAAAATATAAAAGGGCGTATGCAAATTACATAGCTACCTTAGAAAAGTATATTGTTGAGCATATTTACACTAAAATGCAAAAAAATGCTGCAACAATAGATGAACAGCATATAATGGCTAACTATTACGAGGTTTGCAAATATAAAAACGAAGACCAAGTTTTATACAGAACAAAGCTTGAAAAAACAGTTCTAAATATGGACTGGAATACTGTTCAATCAGCTAAGTCTGATGCATATGTTGATAGATATAAAGAGTTTTATCTTTATAACATCGAAGAACTATATAAAGCTGAGATGAGACATGACGCAATTTTGCTTTCAAATGCAAAAGAAGGCGATAGAGATCCATACGAAGCAGTTTACTCTTTGATTGAAAGCTATATAAAAGAAGTGCTACCAATTATTCCAGAAAAGGCAGAGACAAACTCAATTGTTAAAGACTACAAAAAGTATGTTGCTACTCTTGATTCATACGAGAAAAAAGATTTCTTAGAGCTTAGAAAACGTCTTACTTTATTAGGATTTTCTAAAGATTTGTTTGAATATTCACTTCCAATGATTGCCAAAGAGCAATGCTACAAAGAAATACTAGAGATAGCTCGAGTTATCACTACAAATTACTACACTGAAGCAGAAAAATATGCTTCTTATGAAGTAATTTTAGACTCAATCGAAGAATACGTTGATAACATCCTGGACTACAAAACATATTGGGATAATGAAGAAGATAAAGAAGAGTACTTAAAGTTTAGAGAAAAATTCAATACTCTTAAAAAGCTTGCAAGGATTGACTTTGATAATTACAAAAAGCAAAGAGAGATTTTATTTATAAACTATGACTTAAAGTTTATGAACAAGGCTAAGATTAAGCTTCCAGAACTTAGAGATTACTACAAAGAAAGACTAATTATCCTTCATGCAATTAGAAGTCTTAAGTCAAAGCCAAAGATTTCTGGTGGCGTTTGGCGTCCAAAGAGAGCTTTCGAAGCTGACAAGATTACTCCAGGACTTTTAGCAAAAGATGATTCACCTATCGACGATATTATCTCAAACATTCACAAACTTGTTCATAGCCAATATACAGATTTTATTAAAAATAATGAGATGCACGAGGTAAGTGCCAATATTGAAAACACAAACGAAGAGGAAGCTTCAGAAGAAAGCAGCTTTATAGATACCGGAAAACGTTTAATAAGCTTTGCACAGAGCTTTATTAGCGGAGGAAGAAAGTATAAAAAGAGAAAAGCTTTATAAAGCTAATGCATATGAAAGGATCTTAAAATGGTTGAAATTACAGTTAACAATGTTGAACTTACAGGAAATGAAGAAGAAATCGTCAAAAATGTAGTTAATACAGTACTCGCAGAAGAGCAGATTGTTCATGACGTTAATGTATACGTCATCTTAACAAACAATGACGAAATTCAAACTCTTAATAGAACTCATAGAAACGTAGATAGAGCTACAGACGTACTTTCTTTTCCTATGTACGAAAGAGACGAGGTCTTCCTTCTAAAACAAGAAAAAGATAATGACATTGAAGAAACTTTGGGTGACATTGTTATTTCTATTCCAAAGGTAATCGAGCAAGCTCAAGAATATGGTCATTCATATGAAAGAGAACTTGCATATCTTACTACTCATGGCATGATGCATCTTCTGGGTTATGATCACATGATTGAAGAAGAAAAAGTTGTTATGCGTGAGCATGAAGAAGCGGTACTTTCTAAACTAAACATTACAAGAGAAACAGAGCCTGCTACTATAGAAGCCATCAAACCAGTTACAGAAGAAACCTCCAGTTTAGATTTATCTGACAGCCCTACAGCAGAGGTTATTCCTATAGTTACTGAAGATGCTTCTAAATCAGAAGAGGCAGTTAAAGTAGAAGAAACAGCTAAGACTGAAGAGTCAAAAGAAGAAACAACTAAAGTTGAAGAACCAACCATAGTTGTTCCTCCAGTTATAGAAGAACCAATCAAAGCTGAAGAAGCAGCCAAAACTGAAGAACCAACCGTAGTAGTTCCTCCAGTTATAGAAGAACCAATCAAAGCTGAAGAGGAGACAAAAGTTGTACCACCAGTTCAGCCAGAAGATGTTTTAAAACATATTGAACCAACAACTGCTGATACAGATTCTTCAGAAGCTAAGACTGCTAGAAAAGAAAGTGACCATTCAACACTAGTCATTTTTATTTCGTTTTTAATAGCAATAGCTTTAATAGCAGGTATTACATATGCAGTTCTTAATTATTTAAATGGTGCTTCTTCAAACCCAGGTGAGTTAGATCCTTCTAACACAATTAGTGGAGAAGGAGTTATTCCAACACCTACTGAAGAACCTGAACCAGAGATTGTTGAAGAGCCTTATTTGGGTCCAGCAGTTTTTTCTGGTGATTCAAGAAGCGTTGCAGTTATGATAGATAATGATGTTAAGGCTGCTTGGCCACATGCAGGTCTTAACAATGCATATATGATTTATGAGATTACAGTCGAAGGAGGAGCTACTAGATTAATTGCTTTCTTTAAGCAAGATAATCTTCCAGAGCACGTTGGTCCAATTAGAAGCTGTAGACATTATTTCTTAGACTATGTTCAAGAACATGATGCAATTTATTGTCACTATGGACAAAGTACTCAAGGTGGAGAAGCATTAAAAGAGAGAAAGATTTCAAACATTAATGGCCTATATGATAATTACACCACAAGAATTGGCCCAGACAAAACTTGGCACAATGCTTTTGCTACTGCAGATTCAATAAATAAATACATTGACAGAAAAGGTTATAGAACTACTCAAAATCAAGATTGCATAATTAAATATAATCAAAAAGATACAGATTTAGTTAGCGGAGACGTTGCTGACTACGTTACTTGTAAGTTTTCAGGACTTCAAACAACTAAGTTTATTTATGACGAAGAAAACAAAAACTATAAAATAACTATGAGAAACAATGGCTATGAAGCTCCTCATGTAGATAAATTTACTGATGAGCAGTTTGTTGCAAAAAATATTTTGATTTATAAAGTTGGCAATGATTCTGTTTGGAACGCATGGAACGACCACAGAGAAGAAGAAAACAAAAAGAGACAAGACATTTATAATACTGGTCGTGGCTATGGCTACTATGTTACAAATGGAAAAGTTATAGAGATGCAATGGTCTAAATCTACTCATGCAAGCAAAACTGTTTACAAAGATATGGATGGAAATGAACTTTCATTTAATGATGGAATTACTTGGGTTGAGATAATTCCTTCTGGTTCAGGTTCAATCTCATTCACACAAGAATAATTCATAGCGGCGACCACTGATCGCCATAAAGGAAAGGATTTTTAAATGAAGTCAGGTTTTATTACAATTCTTCGGAAGACCTAATGTTGGCAAATCTACTTTGCTAAATGCAATAGCTGGTCAAAAGATTGCGATTGTTTCAAACAAACCGCAAACTACTCGTACAGCAATTAAAGCAATTGTTACTACTAAAGAAGCACAGCTTGTTTTTACAGATACACCTGGAATCCACAAACCTAAAAACAAACTTGGCGAAAAAATGAATGAAACAATTGACGAAGCTAGAGAGGGAGTAGATGTAATACTTCTTTTGATTGATGCAAACGACCAAAAGCTTACTGATGCCAATAAAAAGATTTTAGAAAAAATCAAAAATGATAAGGCACCGAAGATTCTTGTTATTAATAAAATAGACAGCGTTAAAAAAGAAAGTATTCTAAGTCTAATTAAAGAGTATAGCGAATTTGAGGATTTTAAAGCTATTATTCCGATTTCAGCATTAAAAGATGATGGCATAAAAAGACTTTTAAAAGAAATAATTAAGTATTTGCCAGAGGGGCCAATGTATTATGCTGAAGAAGAGTTTACTGATCAAACCGAAAGGCAAATAGTTGAAGAAACAATTCGTGAAAAATGCTTAAGACTTCTTGATGAAGAAATTCCTCATGGCATAGCTGTTGAAGTTATTACAATGAAGAAGCGTCCTAGGAAAAATCTTTATGATATAGATGCAACAATTTATTGTGAGAAAAAGTCTCACAAGGGAATCATCATTGGTAAAAATGGAATAGCTCTTAAGAGAATTGGTGAGCGAGCTAGGGAAGACATTGAAAAAATGTTAGACACAAAAGTTAATCTTCAACTTTGGGTTAAGGTTAAAGAAGGCTGGCGTGATGATGCCAAAAAGCTTAAAGAGTTTTACAAATAGGAAGTGATGTTTTGGGATTAATAAAGACTAAAGGGGTAGTAATACAGACCGCTAACTCCCAAGATAACGATAAAATGCTTACTATTCTTACACCAGATTACCGGAAAGATTTCTTGCTTTTATAGAGGTGCAAAAAAGGTTAAATCATCAGCTCTTAGTTCAAGCGAATATCTTTCATTTAGTGAATTTGTTTTATACAAAAGTCCAAATGACAACTATTCAATTAACTCTGCTGAAACAATAGAAGTGTTTTACAATTTAAGAACTGATTTAGATAAACTTAGTTATGCTACCGAGATATCTAAAATGATTTATGACGTTACAGAAGAAAATATTCCAGCTTACGATATTTTAAGTCTTTTTCTAAATACTCTTTATGTAATATCTGAGTCAGAAAAGAGTTTAGATTTGATTTATTCAGTTTTCCAAATTAGGTTACTTGCAATTTTAGGATTTCTTCCACAAGTATCTAGCTGTGTTAATTGCGGCGAACCTATGGTTGAAAATATGGATGATTTTTATTTTAGTATTAAAGAAGATGGTGTTAAGTGTAAAGCTTGCCAAAAGTTAGATAAGAGCGTTATTCATCTTAGTAAAACAACGTTTTCTGCTTTTATTTACATTTTGTCATGTGATTCCAAAAAGCTATTTTCTTTTGAAATACCACAAGAGTCAATAAATGAGTTAAGTATGCTTTCAAAAGTGTACACGACTCAAAAATTAGATAAGGAGTATAAAGTAATAAAATATACATAAAAAGGAGAAAAAGTTATGAAGAAGTTAAGTTTTGCAATTATTGGATTTTTACTGGTTTTAGCAATCTCAACCGCATTTGGTGCTGTTACACAAAAACCAGAGTTTGTTCTTGATAGTTTCAAAATGAAATTAGGTTCGACTTTACCAATTTCTGGAATTATGAAAGGTGAAGTAGACTTAAATGGTTTTGAATCTAGTGATACTACAGTTGTTGAAATTCTTGCTGGTGGAACACTAAAAGCAAGAAGCACAGGACGTTCAATTCTGTCTTATACATATCTAGATGCTAGAGATAGAGAAATCACTTTGGAATGTCACATTGAAGTTAATAGATACGAAGGAACATTTGATGTAGTAAGTGGTTCTGTAAAAAAAGAAATCATTTATCACACATTAGATTTAGGTGATTACCAAGTTATTGTTGAAGATACTCGTGGAGCTAAACCAAGCTTTCCTGAAGTAAAGAGAGAAGGATATATTTTTGGTGGTTGGTACCTAGATCCTGGTTATGAAGTTAAACTTGGTGAATCTCAAAGATTTGGAGTAGATACTACTTTCTATGCAAGATGGATTACTGTAGCTGACGAAGGCGTTTCAGCTTCTCATAGTGCTTTCTATGATGATATTGAAGGACATTGGGCAAAGAATGCAATCGAAGCAATTAGCTATAAAGGTTACTTTAATGGTGTAGCTGAAAGAACATTCGGACCAGAGCTTACAATGACTAGAGCAATGGCAGTTGCTGTTTTAGGAAGAATGGAAGAGGTAAGCACAAGTGGAGATTATGATTTAAAAGTTTCTGATGTTTCAACAGATGCTTATTATGCTCCATATCTAGGCTGGGCAATTTCTAATAATATAGTTACTGATGTTAAAGATGGTGCATTTAGACCAAACGATAACATCACAAGAGAAGAGATTGCAAATTACATTGCAAACTACGTAGCATATAAAAAATATGATGTAGAATTAATTTATGCACCAACATTTAATGATATTGGGAATTTATCATCTACTTCAAAAGATGCAATAAAACTATTATTTAATGCTACGGTAATGAATGGAATGACAGAAAATACTTTTGGACCAGCAGAGCTTGTTACTCGTGCTCAAATGGCACAAATCTTTTATAACTTATATAACTTTTCAATGAAAAGTGAATTATAAAAAGTAAAAAAGGAGATATTCAAATGAAAAAGACAAAATTATTAGTAATGCTAGTTTTGGCTTTAAGTTGTATTTTTACTGCTATTAGTTTTGCTGATGTTATTATACCAGAAGATATTAATAAGTCAGCCAAAGCTCAAACAAGTGAACTTACAATAGACTGTGGAAAAAACGGATACTATACATTGAATAATGAACCAAAGAATAATGGAATAACATCATACACATTTACAGGTGAAGAGAGAGAGTATATTGATGTAACTATTTGGGCTAATGCTGGATATCGCGGCTCTGTCACAATAAAAGGCCAAAAACCAGATGAGAGAAATACAATTGTTGTAGATCACATTCCTGAAGAAGGAATCGAAGAACCTAATTGGAACGATCATATGGTATTTTACACACTTAAACAAGACACAACGATTACGGTTACTTTTACAAAAGAGGTTACTGAAGAAGAAACACCAACTGTAAAAACACATAGAATTACTACTATTTGTAATACTAGTGGAGAGATTTATCCTGAAGGCTCTGGAGACGTTAATGAAGGCGAGAGCGTTACAATTGAGTTCGCAGCTCATGAAGGATATAAATTAGGCGAGATACTACTTGATGGTAAAAGTGTTAGTGCTACAAAGCTTACAAATAATGAGGGCACAGAAGGATATTACACATTATCAAAAGTTAAGGCTGACCATGAAATAACTATTGTATTTATCGAATCAGATTCACAAACTACACCAGTAGTTACACCTACACCAAAGCCAGAAGCTACATATGAAGCTAGTGAATGGGCTATTCCAGAAATGGAAAAAGCAGATGAGGCAAACCTAATTCCAAGTGAATTAAGATCAAGTAACTTAACAAAGAACGTTTCAAGAACTGAATTTGCTAAGATTTGCGTTAGCTTATATGATGCAAAAGCAAATGAAGAGCTAAAGGCAAAAAATCAAGATTTAGATGAGACAAATCCATTTACAGATGTTGATGATGCCGATGTAACAAGAGCATTTAGACTTGGTATCACACAAGGCGTTGGAGATAACAAGTTTGATCCAAATTCTAATATTACTAGAGAGCAAATGGCTACAATGCTTTATAGACTTGCTGGCACATTAGAGATAGAGTTAACTAAAACAGAAGAAAATAGCTTCACAGATAGCGGTGAGGTTTCTGATTGGGCAGCAGATAGTGTAAATGCTATGTCTGGCGCAGGTATTATTAAGGGAATGGGAGATGGAACCTTTGCTCCTAAAGGCACTGCTACTAGAGAACAAGCTATTGCTATTGCTAACAGACTTAATGACAAGTAAAATTCCATAATTGACTTTTTACGGTGTCAACCTACACAAGACCACTTTTGACGTATACCATATACGCCTTCAAGTGGTCTTGTTTGTTTTCCTTGTAAAAAGACCAATTCTGAAATTTTGCACATTTGTTGACATTTGATAGCCCCAAAAGTATAATGAAATCGATGTTTCAATAGTTGCTTTGGACCTTGCCTTGTAAGGCAGAAAGGAGATGTCGTTATGAGTATTGCTTCTAAGAAGGTTATAACTGACCAGAGAACCCTGTTGGACTTTATGGATAAACTTAGCGTTGATTTTCAGTCTTTCAATAGTCTGGTAACCTTCACGGATGCTGCTTTCCATGAGTTTGTAAAGATCATGGAAAAACGCAGTAGTTGTAAGAGCATTCGGATGGAGCCTTTTGACGATTGTGGAAGATATGTAATCACGATGGAGTATTATCCGGAATACTACCTGAGAGTCGATCTTCGCCTGCTGCTTACTGACAGGAAGGATGGAACGTACCATCTGTCTGGTTTTACTCGCTATGCTGTAGACCAGGACACTACTGCTATGGTTAGCAAGGAGTTCCCGCAAGTTGGTGTGCGCCTTGATAACGCGGTAGGTATAGGAGACTTCTTCAAAGGTAGTGTGACCATGCTTAATCCGCAGTTGCGGAATGTCGAACTTTTCGACGTAAAGTAAGCTCTAGAAAGCCCAGTGCCTGAATTGGTACTGGGCTTTTGATATGCCTAAAAAACATTGACAGTTAACATAAATCGTGGTAAAATGTGGCCGTGAATAAAATACAGATTTTGGGACTTGCCTTTGAGGCAGAAAGGAGCATCTTTATGGCAAATACGGTATTCCAGTACTTGGAGGTCCTTAGAAGAGAATACAAGGCAGAGTTTGCGGAGTACAATCCGCGGATTGAGTACGAATGGAACAATGCAAGAGAAGATTACGTTCAGCACTTCATTTGTAACCGCATCTTCAAAGAACGCTTATTCAGATCTTCTACTTTTGTAGGTAGTGAAGGCGTTTATGAATTTGCAAAAGAGGTTTATAGAGCTTTTCGTGTGGCCAACCAAGCACTTGGAGAGTGTCTCGACCACATAGTTGAGAAGGACTCAGCAAAAAGACTTACAGAACGGATGATGGACTACAAGCAGATTTTGGGTGTCCTTAAGTGCCATTTCACCTACAAGAGGACAGGATATGAAATAGAAAGTAGGTTTTATTCGTTAAATCCGGATGATTGGCAGTTCTTACCAGAATGGTTCATAGAATATCGTCTTGCTAATGTTGAAATGCTACCTTCGGCGCTTAGTATGGGGCATTATTATCCTGTAACTTATGGTGATAAAGACTTCTATACATTCACCGACTATTTTGCCAGCACCAATAAGGTTTCATCCAAAATGATGCTTTTCTCTGAAAGCGCTTTTGAAAGATTTCTGAGAAATGTGCAGGAAAGGACGGACCTTAAAAACGTCAAGGTAAATAGGTGTGAGCAATTTGATGCAACAACGATAGTGGAGTACGACGTTGCCCATGAGTCTAGTAAAAAGTCTGATGCTGGTAGTGATTCGGTAGGTCTTTACTTTGTGAGAAAAGACAAAGCTTATTTGCTCTTGATGGGCAAACGGAGCTCATGGAGCTTTGACTCCGAGGAGTATAAGGAAACTACCGAGCAAGCAAATAGCTTCTACCTTTATCCATTCTTTTTTGCGGAATCATGTAGCAAGAGACAGGCATTTATTGAGGGTACTTGTTATCGCAAAATTGTGCCTGAATGCATTGAACTATTCAACTAGTAGGCTTTGAGCAACACGAGAAAGGAGCAACAACAATGAGTGAAGTTAAATACGAATGCATGAAGAACCCCGCTGTGGCTCGAAAGTTTTTGGGAAGCTTAAGTGAAGACTTTATTTCTTTCACCAAAGATGCTTTCTTAACCAGCGAAGCCCTTGATGAGTTTCTCAAGTTTCTCGCAAATAATAAAAGCTGCGAGAACATCAATCGTGTAGAATTCGATGAAGATGGGAGCGTTTTGGTAACTTTTGACCACTATCCTGAGGATTATCTTAAGGCTTCTCTGAAGCTTTTGTTCCAAAAGCTTCAAGACGGAACCTATAACCTCGTGGGCTTTACTCGCAAGGCCATCGACCAGGATCCTACTGCTATGCAGGAAAAGGAGTTCGTCGAAACGGGAGTAAGCTTTGAAAATAGGTTTAATTACCATGGCTTCTATCAGACATGCGCTTTTGTATTAAATAATGCAAAAATCCAGACTGTGCATTTCTATGCAGAGTAAGCTAAGACCCAGTGCCATACGGCACTGGGTTTTATTATTCGTAATATGTTGACTGCCTACATAAACCGTGATAAGATTCGCTTGTCGAAATATCTTATAAATATTATGCCTGTAGGCAGAAAGGGAAATATTATGGCTAGTAGTGTAGCATTTGAGTATCTAGAAACCCTACGGGGTATCTACGGTGATTTCTTCCTTAGTAATACAAGAATTCTTTTTATTAATCCTCTTGCACATATTCCTGACAAAGAATTTGTAGAAAGATTTGTTAAGAACTCCTTTTTTAGAGAATATGATTTTAGAGCATCCCAAGCTAAGGGCAGAGAATGTGTCAGAGAACTTGTATATAGGCTTGACCAAGCTTTGACTGAAAAAATTAATGATTATCTAAAAATCACAATCAAAGGGTCTTTAGTTGGTAACATTGATGAGCTAATGCGGTCTATCGAGGATTATAGTCAAATTCTTAGTATATTAAAAAGACACTTTACACAATACGAAAAGAGTGAACAAGCTGACATCGTTAGCATTGGTGGAATCAACTACGACTATGATTCAAGTAGTACCGACGCTTGGATTTTTTTGCCTGAAGACGTTATAGAATTTAGGTTAAATAATATTCATTCTTTTTCGGAAGAATTGAATAGAAGCTTTGAATATACTTCTGTTTGGGATAGTCATCACTTTAAACAATTCCTTCGGTACTGTGAAGGCGGAGAAATAGACAAGCCTGGTATGTGGGTTTTCTCTGAAAAGTCGTTTAATTCATTTATGGAATATATCAAAAAGTGTGCTGGCAAGAATAGGACCGAGCTATTTTTTGATGGTACGAAGCAAATACAGGAAATTCAGTATGCGTACTACACTCATCCTGAAACTAATGATAATTTTAACTGGGCTTTAATAAAGCTGTGCTTTAAATATGATCCCCAAGCGAAGACGTATTTCCTTGTGGCTCGTACTTATAGGGAAAAATATCTTGACAGAGAAAAGGGCATAGATGTACCTGGCAAAGAAGGAGGAGTATTCCTCGAAGGCTTCTTTGACCTGGTAGGAAATGATTTCTTTGAAGGACTAACACCCTCAGTTTCCAAGCCAACACATATCGAATACTTTATATAACAAAACTTAGGCAGTTTTCCTTGCTCAATTGGCTTAAAATAGGGGCTTAAGCGAAACCTTGTGCAAATTTTGCACAAGGTTTTTTATTTGCTTAAAATATTTGAAAATTTCTTAAAAAAATGCTTGCATAAAGTGATTTTCCGTCGTATAATTGAAATCGCTGTGATAATGCGTTGATGTGAAATGTGGCTGCACTTAGATGCAGGGAACTTTCACGGAGTATGTCCGATTTAAAACCGGGCGACAAGGGTAGAAATGCGCTATTTTCCCAGGTTTACCCCTGGGTTTAAATATGGGTGTTCATGAAACACCCGGTTGCGTTGTTAGTTTACTTTTGTCCGCTGGTAAGTATTTATTTTAAGGAGGTAAATATAATGCCAAGAACAAAAAAAGTTCAAGAAGTAGGAAAGGAAAGACTAAGAATTAGACTTAAAGCTTTCGATCATGTAATTTTAGATCAGTCTGCTCAAAAAATAGTAGATACTGCTAAAAAGACAGGTGCTGAAGTTTCAGGCCCAATTCCACTACCTACTAAGAAAGAAGTCGTTACAATTCTTCGTTCTCCACACAAATATAAAGATAGTAGAGAACAATTTGAAATGAGAACTCATAAAAGAGTTATCGACATTCTTTATCCTTCAGCAAAAACAACTGAAGCTCTTATGAA
>JAEEGL011294503.1_pt1 | contig 37958 bp, 36 predicted proteins | sample 9134231 | NCBI WGS metagenome assembly JAEEGL01 (sample SAMN16246548, study PRJNA631951) | gut metagenome | biome: gut microbiome; feature: rumen; material: fiber-attached | host: Bos | place: Iran: Karaj | collected 2018-10
GATGTAGGACAGAAGATGGCTCGCAAACTCTATCTGGAAGTCGACGGAAAAGCTATCATCGACCTTAACAACACATGGTTGCCACCAACAGGTTCTACGATGTATCACCTCAGCAAAGGAAAGCACCAGTTGACTGTGAAAGGTGTGAGAGGCGACTCCCCTACTGTCTATTGGCGTAAGGATAACAACGAGACAACTTTCAGTTCACCTGTCGCAACTGGGGTAGATTATACTGTCTTTGCAGGAAACGCAGATCAGGTGATTAAAACCTATCGCCAGCTGACAGGTAAAGCACCTCAGATTGCTGAATACATGCTGGGCTATGTTCATTGTCGTGAACGCTATGACACCCAGAAGGATTTGATGGAGAATGCACACAAGTTCCGCGATAAGAACATCCCTATTGACGTCATTGTGCAAGACTGGCAATGGTGGGGTAAGTATGGATGGAATGCAATGCAGTGGGACGAAGGAAAATACCCTGATGCAGCGGGAATGGTTCGTGAGTTGCACGACATGAACATCAAGTTTATGTTGTCTGTATGGTCGAAAGTCGATAAGAACTCGGCTCTTGGAAAAGAACTCCAACAACGTGGAGCTTATATCGAAGGAACCGACTGGATAGACTTCTTCAAACCAGCTGTGACTGAGTATTATTGGCAGCAATTCAGTCAGAGAATCCTGAAGCCCTACGATATCGACATCTGGTGGTTTGATGCAACAGAACCTGAAAACGATGATATTCATGGCAGACGTGTGGGCGACCGTCAGATGCCAGGTGATATCTATCGTAACGTATATCCGCTCAAAGTCATTCACACGATGTATAACGGTCTGCTGCGCGATGATGTAGGACGTATACCATCTATCCTCACCCGTTCAGCCTTCTCTGGCATGCAGCGCTACAATGCGGTTGTATGGAGTGGCGATGTAGGCAACGATATGGATTGTCTGCGTCGTCAGATAGCTGGTGGACTGAACTATGTAGCAACAGGTATGCCTTGGTGGACTTACGATGCTGGAGGTTTCTTCCGTCCAGGCAATCAATACTCAGATCGTGCTTACCAGCTTCGAATGCTGCGATGGATTGAAACAAGTGTATTTTTGCCTATCATGCGTGTACACGGTTACCAAAGCCGTACTGAACCTTGGCAGTATCCGGCAGATATCGAGAAGATGTTTGTTGACTGCATCAAGGAACGTCAGGAACTCCTACCATACATCAAGGATTGTGCACGTCGCGTTGCCACAGAAGACTATACCCTGATGCGTCCGCTCGTATTCGACTTCTGTGATGACACAGAGGCGCTTCGCCAAGAAACTGAATACATGTTCGGACCTAAGTATCTAGTATGTCCCGTTACGGCAGACAACGTAAACGAATGGAAAGTCTATCTACCAAAGAACAAGAAAGGATGGACACATCGTTACACTCGTGAACACTATGCAGGAGGTCAGTATGTGACTGTAGCGGTTACTCCAGAACACATACCAGTATTCGAGAGAAACTGATTCCGTTTACGAAATAGACAAAAAGAATAAGGTGCAGCTCAACGAGCTACACCTTATTTATATATAAGTACGCAGGAATTATTTTCCAAGCATACTAAGGAGGATTCCTGCTGCTACAGCAGAACCAATCACACCTGCTACGTTTGGTCCCATCGCATGCATGAGAAGGAAGTTGTGCGGATTGGCTTTCTGTCCTTCTGTCTGACTAACACGTGCTGCCATAGGAACAGCTGAAACACCTGCAGAACCGATAAGCGGATTGATTTTCTCCTTGAGGAAGAGGTTCATAATCTTAGCGAAGATGATACCGCCGGCAGATGCTACACCGAACGCAACAATACCCATGCAAAGGATGCTGATGGTACTGATATCGAGGAATGTGCTTGCTGTTGCAGTTGCACCAACAGTTGTTCCCAGGAAGATAACCACGATGTTCATCAGTTCGTTTTGAACGGTCTTTGCCAGACGATCAACTACACCCGACTCCTTCATGAGGTTACCCAACATGAGACAGCCGATAAGTGGAGCTGCATCGGGCAGAATAAATGCAACAACAATTGTGATAGCAATTGGGAAGATAATCTTCTCTGTCTTGCTCACCGTGCGAAGTTGTTTCATCTCAATCATACGCTCTTTCTTTGTAGTCAGCAGTCGCATAATTGGTGGCTGAATCACAGGAACGAGTGCCATGTAGCTATATGCTGCAATAGCGATTGGACCCAAGAGATGTGGAGCCAACTTCGTTGTAAGGAAGATTGATGTAGGTCCGTCTGCACCACCGATGATACCGATTGACGCAGCCTCCATGCTATTGAAACCAAGTGCATGAGCAGTGATGAATGTGATAAAGATACCCAGCTGAGCTGCAGCACCAAGAAGGAAACTCTTTGGATTAGCAATCAGCGGACCGAAGTCGGTCATAGCACCTACTCCGATAAAGATGAGACAAGGATAAACACCCGTCTTCACACCAATATAGAGCACATCGAGCAATCCACCTTCAGCCAACACGTGACGATAGCTGTGGTAGAATGGACTCTCAGGATTCAGGAACTCATCATTCCACATCTCTGTGTGGAACATGTTTGCTCCAGGCAAGTTAGTGAGGAGCATACCGAATGCAATCGGTAGCAGGAGCAGAGGCTCGTATTGCTTCTTGATGGCAAGGAAGAGCAGGAAACAAGCAAGGGCAATCATTACCAATGATTTCCATCCATCGCCAGAGAACACCTGCACCAATCCCATGCTGTCTACGAATTTCGAGGTAGCCTCTCCGAAGTCGAAACTATCAGCGAAGCAACCTACCGATACGAGCAGCAGCATAACTATAAAACAAAATATTCTTTTCATGTCGTGTATTTAATTAGCAGTATTAAGCTATGCGATCTCAACCAAAGCATCGCCTACATTGACAGATGCACCTTGCTGAACGAATACATTCTTCACTGTTCCATCACACTCAGCGGTAATGTCGTTTGCCATCTTCATAGCTTCCATTACAACAAGCACATCACCCTTCTTAACAGCCTGTCCGTTTGAAACCTTCACAGCTGTGATGGTTCCAGGAAGTGGAGCATTGACTGTCTTTGCACCAACTGCAGGCTTAGCAGCGGGAGCAGGAGCTGCTGCTGGAGCAGCTGCTTTTGGAGCGGGAGCTGCAGCAGGAGCTGCAGGAGCAGCTGCGCCTTCAAGCTCTACGAGTACATCACCCTGATTTACACTCTGACCTACTTGAGCTACGATTGCCTTAACAGTTCCGTCTGCTTCAGCAGTGATATTGTTCTCCATCTTCATAGCTTCCATCGTCATAACGACATCACCCTTCTGTACTTTCTGTCCAACAGATACAAGAATCTTTGTAATGTTGCCTGGCAGAGGAGCAGTAATCTTTGCGCTTGCAGCTGTTACAGGAGCTGAAGCAGCAGGAGCAGCAACAGCAGCCGGACGAGCCATAGGAGCGGCTGGAGCTTCGTGTTCAACCTCAACACTATAAGCATTGCCGTTTACAGTTACCTGAACCATATTGTCATCTTTCTCTTCTACAGATGCTGTGTATTCAGTACCGTTTATCTTAAATTTGAAATCTTTCATCTAATTTTTTTCTTTATACGATTATTACTTAACTGAGTTATAACGTGGGTTCAACTCATGATGCCATGCAGAGTTTGCTTTGTGCTGAATCGTAATCACATTGCTTTCCTCGTCATGAACATTCTGGAAATATAAATACAGTGCTGTTGCAATGGCTGCCTTGTCTGCATCTGATGCAGATGCGGCTGGAGCTACAGCAGCTTGAGGGGCTGACTGCAGAGATGCTGGCTTGGGAGCCTGAGTCTGCTTCTTGCCCGACATACGTGAAAAGAGGCCAAATGCCATCAACACGAACACAAGGATGAGGAGCACTGCGAATACCACTCCGAATCCCATACCGGTTCTTGCCCATGCATCAGCCCAAACTACGTCTGCTAATATATTAATCATATCTTTTTCGAATTTACAATTAATTACAATGGAATGTTTCCGTGTTTCTTAGCAGGGTTCGTCAGTTTCTTATCAGCGAGTTGAGCCAAAGCGCGAATGATGCGGAAACGAGTATTGCGTGGCTCGATTACATCATCGATATAACCGTACTTTGCTGCATTGTAAGGATTAGCGAAGAGTTTTGTGTACTCGTCTTCTTTCTCCTGAATGAATGCCTTTGCTTCCTCAACCTTACCTTCTTCCTTCAGTGCCTTTGCTTCCTTGGCATAGAGAACAGCTGCAGCACCGGCTGCACCCATCACAGCGATTTCTGCAGATGGCCATGCATAGTTCATATCGCCACGAAGTTGCTTACAACTCATCACGATGTGTGAACCACCGTAAGACTTACGTAATGTAACGGTTACCTTTGGAACGGTACATTCTCCGTATGCATAAAGCAACTTTGCTCCGTGGAGGATTACTGCATTGTACTCCTGACCTGTACCAGGAAGGAATCCAGGAACGTCAACGAGTGTTACGATTGGAATATTGAATGCATCGCAGAAACGAACGAAACGTGCACCCTTACGTGATGCGTTGCAATCGAGCACACCTGCAAGTGCCTTTGGCTGATTTGCTACGATACCTACAGATTCTCCGTTGAATCGAGCGAAACCTACGATGATGTTGCGTGCATAGTCTTTCTGAACCTCAAAGAACTCACCGTTATCCACGATAGCACCTATCACTTCATACATATCGTATGGCATGTTTGGATTGTCTGGAATGATTTCGTTGAGATAGTCGTCCTTACGATCGATTGGGTCTGTACATTCAACACGTGGAGTCTTCTCGAGGTTGTTCTGTGGAATGTAGCTCAAGAGCTGCTTGATCATCGCCATAGCTTCCTCTTCGGTCTTTGCGGTAAAGTGAGTAACACCCGACTTCGTAGAGTGAACAGAAGCACCACCGAGTTCTTCCTGAGTAACTACTTCACCAAGAACGGTCTTTACAACAGCAGGACCTGTAAGGAACATATATGATGTGTTCTCCATCATCAAAGTAAAGTCGGTCAGGGCTGGAGAATAGACTGCACCACCTGCACAAGGACCTAAGATTCCTGAGATCTGTGGGATAACACCACTGGCAAGGATGTTACGTTCAAATATCTCAGAATAGCCTGCAAGCGCATTGATACCTTCCTGAATACGTGCACCGCCTGAGTCGTTCAGACCGATAACTGGAGCACCCATCTTCATGGCCATATCCATCACCTTACAGATCTTGAGAGACATGGTCTCTGAAAGCGAACCTGCGTTCACGGTGAAGTCCTGAGCGAACACATAGACGAGACGTCCGTTAATTGTACCGCAACCTGTTACGACACCATCGCCGTCAAATTGCTTTTTCTCCATTCCGAAGTTGTGACATCTGTGAGTGACAAACATGTCCATCTCTTCGAAACTACCTTCATCCAAAAGCAATGCGATACGCTCGCGAGCAGTATACTTACCCTTTTCATGTTGCTTCTGAATGGCTTTCTCACCACCACCCAAACGTGCTTTCTCACGTTTCTCAACAAGTTCTTTGATTTTCTGTGATTGAATACTCATTTTTATTTACGTTTTTATCATTTACGATTCTACTTTTACTTCTTTGGCTCGCAGAGTTCTGTAAGGATACCTGCTGTACACTTTGGATGCAGGAATCCAATCATCATATTTTCTGCACCTGGACGTGGAGCCTTGTCGATAAGACGTATTTCCTTTCCTTCGCATTCTACGAGTGCTTCTGCAACTCCGTCTTCTACTGCGAATGCTACATGATGAACACCCTTACCACCCTTCTCAAGCCATTTTGCAACTGCAGACTCTGGAGATGTTGGTTCAAGAAGCTCTAGTTTTACTTCACCGACTTTCAGGAAAGCGGTCTTTACTTTTTGGTCAGCTACTTCTTCTACTGCATAACACTTGAGACCTAATACGTTCTCAAAATAAGGGAGCACTGCTTCGATGCTCTCAACACCTATTCCAAGGTGATCAATACGTGAAATTTTCATTTTGTTGTGAATTAACTAAGTTGATTTATATCTAAATTTCCTAACAATCATACAAAAAAATGCTTGACTTTTGTAACGGCTCCCAAAGGGAGGCACGCAAAAATCAAGCAAATTTAAGCATTTTTTCTCACATGAGAAAACGATAAACGAAAAAAAAGTGCATAATTACAAAATTCCTTTACTTGAAGGAAGTTCATAATTGAAAATGTCACGTCGAATTGCCATTTTGATGGAACGCGCTACTGCTTTGAAGATGCCTTCAATCTTGTGGTGTTCGTTCTCCCCTTCTGCCTTGATGTTTAGGTTCATCTTCGCTGCATCGCTGAACGACTTGAAGAAATGGAGGAACATCTCGGTCGGCATATCGCCTATCTTCTCACGCTTGAACGCTACATCCCATACCAACCACGCTCGTCCTCCGAAGTCGAGTGCCACTTGACACAGACAATCGTCCATCGGCAACGTATAGCCATAACGTTCTATGCCTCGCTTATCACCTAACGCTTTCAGCAGACACTCTCCGAGCACAATACCCGTATCTTCAATGGTGTGATGCTCGTCCACATTCAAGTCACCCGTTACCTTCACGTCCAGATCAATACCTCCATGTTTGGAAATCTGCTCCAACATGTGGTCGAAGAATCCCACTCCCGTATCTATCCGTCCTTTTCCATGTCCGTCGAGGTTCATACGCACATATACATCGGTCTCCTTGGTCTGTCGATGCATCTCTGCCACACGCTCACCTGCATAGATCAGTTCTGTAGCTTGCTGCCACGAATCCACAAGTACCACATGAGGTTCATCCAGATTCTCTGTAAACCTGCTTTTGAGAATAACGGCCTTACATCCCATATTCTTTGCCAACTGAGCATCTGTAGCTCTGTCGCCTATCACATACGAGTGTTGTAAGTCGTACTCGCCTGTGAGATACTTTCCCATCATCCCGATACCGGGTTTGCGGGTAGGGAGATTGTCTTCCGGATAGGATTTATCGATGAGGATATCGTCAAACGTCACCCCTTCCGTACTCAGTGTATGGAGCATGAGGTTCTGAAACTCATCGAACACTTCCTGCGGATTGGCAGGCGTACCCAATCCGTCTTGGTTCGTCACCATGACAAACTCATAGTCGGTTTTGCTTCTAAGGAAGCTCAGACTACTGATCACCTGGGGCAGGAATCGGAATTTATCGACCGTATCGACCTGCTCGTCAGACGGTTCCTCAATAATCGTTCCGTCACGATCTATAAACAAGGCTCTCTTCATAGCTTGGGTGGGTTATGGTTTGTAAACCCTGAGCGCACTCAGGAGTTGGGTATTCTCTTCTTTCGTTCCTATCGTGATACGCAGACAATTGCCACACATATTGACTGAGTTGCGATTACGCACAATGATTCCTTTATCGACCAAATAGTTGTAGATGCTGTTTGCATCGGTCACTTTTGCGAGGAAGAAGTTGGCGTTCGATGGATAAACTCGCTCACACAGGGGCAACTGTGCAAAGGCCTCCATGACTGTTGCTCGCTCATCAATAATGAGGTTGATATGCTTGCAGGTCTTGCTCATCTCCGTACTCAGCACTTCGGTGGCTTTATGCTGGGTCAGCACATTCACGTTATACGGATATTTCACCTTGTTGAAGTAACCGATGATTTCCGCAGACGCAAATGCCATTCCGAGTCGGATAGCCGCACATCCGTATGCCTTCGAAAAGGTGTTGTAAACGATCAGATTCTCATACTTGTCCAAATCAAGTCGCAAAGGGCGCTGGGTAGAGAAGTCCGAGTAGGCTTCATCGACAATCACAATCCCCTTGAACCCTTCAATCACCTTCACGATTTCCTCACGGCTGAGGTCGTTACCTGTAGGATTGTTGGGCGAGCAGATAAATATCAACTTCGTATGGCTATCACAGGCAGCCAGCAGATCGTCGGCTTTCATCTGGAAATGTTCGTCGAGCGCCACCTTTCGGTATTCCACATCGTTGATATTGGCACACACCTCATACATTCCGTATGTAGGGTCAATCGCCACTACATTATCCACTCGCGGCTCACAGAACACTCGGTAGCTCAGGTCTATCGCCTCGTCCGAACCGTTTCCGAGGAAGATGCATTCAGCCGGAACTTGCTTCACCTCAGCTATCGCACATTTCAGTTCCTCCTGCAATGGGTCGGGATAACGATTCAGCAAGGTTCCAAAAGGATTTTCGTTGGCATCAATAAACACAGATGCCTTCTTCCCCTTGTATTCGTCGCGTGCCGAACTATAAGGTTTCAGCTGCTTTATGTTTTGTCGAACTAAAGATGAAATCATATCTTTCCTTCATTTATTCTTCAATTATCCAATCTCTCAACTCTCAACTCTCAACTCTAAACTCTCAACTCTCAACTTCATCGCATTCTTGTGAGCATCGAGTTGTTCGTGCTGCGCCATCAGTTCCACCGTAGGTCCTATGTTGCGAATACCCTCTGCGGTCAGTTCCTGGAACGTGATCTTACGAATGAAACTATCGAGCGACACTCCGCTGTAAGCCTTTGCATAACCGCTGGTTGGCAAGGTGTGGTTCGTACCCGATGCATAATCGCCAGCACTCTCACACGAATAGTTTCCGAGGAACACAGAGCCTGCGTTCACGATTCTCTCAGCTACTTCCATATAGTCTTTCGTGGCTATTATCAGATGTTCGGGAGCGTAGTCGTTGATGAGTTCAACCGCTTCATCTATCGTTTCAACAAAAATCATCTTACTGTTTGCGATTGAAGCACTTGCGATTTCTTTTCTTGGGAGCAACTCCAACTGACGTTTCACCTCCTTATCGGTTTCTTCCAGCAATGACCGACTCGTTGTGACAAGTACGGCTTGCGAATCCACTCCATGCTCGGCTTGCGACAGGAAGTCGGCTGCTACGAACGACGGATTGGCTGTCTCGTCGGCAATAATCGCCACCTCGCTTGGTCCGGCTGGCATATCGATAGCCACATCGTGCAGACTGACCATCTGCTTCGCTGCCATCACATACTGATTGCCTGGACCGAATATCTTATAAACCTTAGGAACCGATTCCGTTCCGTAAGCCATCGCGCCGATTGCCTGAACACCACCTATTTTATAAATATTGTTCACGCCTGCTATCTTCGCAGCTACGAGAATGGCGGGATGGAGCTTTCCTTCACGGTTGGGAGGCGAGCAGAGCACGATCTCCTTACAGCCTGCTATCTTCGCTGGGGTAGCCAGCATCAGCACGGTGGAGAACAGAGGGGCCGTTCCGCCCGGGACGTACAGCCCTACCCTCTCTATCGCGACTGCCTTTTGCCAGCATGTCACTCCTGGCTGCGTCTGAATCTTCTTACCTACAAACCGCTGAGCCTCATGGAAGGTCTTGATGTTCTGATGAGCCATCTCAAGTGCGGCTTTCAAATCGTCGCTCACCAACGACTCGGCCTCACGGATTTCTGCGTCGGTCACCTTCAGCGAATCCAGAGCAACCTTGTCGAACTTCAGCTCATATTCCTTCACGGCTACATCTCCTCGACGCCTTATGTCGTCAAGCACGCCACCCACTACGCTATTCAGCTCGGCAGCTTCCTTATGTGGTCTGGTTATTTTTTCCATTCAAATGTATCTCCATTCCATACGAATACCCATTCACTATCATCGGCTGAGTCACCCTCATCGTCCACGATGTAGGCATACACAACGATGTCCTTACCCTCTCGAGGCAGTTCAACGGAATATTCGTCCTGATTCTTTATACGTTTTTCCAACCTCACATTCAGATCGGGTTCAGGTGTCATCTCACCCGTAGCGGGATCATAGTCGTAGAACACCATCAAGTGCTCTGCGAATGCACCGTTCTCATGAATGTGCTCCATATAGGCAGCAAACAGCTTGTGCCCGTTCTTGCGGTTCCAATAGCAGACCTGCGTATTGGGAGTGGTTTCAACCAGCATCTGACAACACATAAAGCCATTCGCTTGCAGATCTTCGATATTGTACGACATACCCTCCACATTGACGGTCTCGCCATTGCTGTTCGGGTCTTTCAGATACTCCGCCAATGCTTTGTTCGTCTCGCATCGGGTATATTCCTGGCAGAATGCTTTGGCCAGCTGAGCGATACCCACCTGACTGTCGCCTGCATCCACCTTGAGCGTCTTTTTTGCCCACGACTTACGAATAGAGGCAATACCTGTTGGGTCATCAGACTTCAACTGATACACATCCTCCTCAATCTTGATTGCATTCGACGGTTGGTCGCTCGCGTCCCCTTTGTTGTCTGCCTGCTGATTGCCGTTACATGCTGACAGCATCAGACCTACAGCCGCTATTGCTAATAACTTACCTTTCATAGCTTGCAATTCCCTTTTCTTCGTCATTCCATGACTTACAAAATCATTTTCTCAATCGGCAACACAAGGATACCCTCGGCACCCAGACGTTTCAGCTGACCGATGATTTCCCAGAAGCGCTTCTCGTCGAGCACCGTATGAATGCTGCTCCAACCCTCCGTAGCAAGAGGCATCACCGTAGGACTCTTGATGCCAGGCAGCACCTCGATAATTTCCTTCACCTTGTCAGTAGGAGCATTCATCAGCACATACTTCTTATCCTCGGCAGCACGAACAGCCTCGAAGCGGAACAACAGCTCCTTCAGCGTCTCCTGCTTGTCAGCATCCAGATGCTTGTTGCCGATCAGCAACGCCTCGCTCTTCATCACCACTTCCACCTCCTTCAGGTTGTTGCTCACCAATGTAGAGCCGCTGCTCACGATATCGAAGATACCGTCAGCCAATCCTATACCTGGAGCAATCTCCACCGAACCCTGAATCACATGAACATCGAGCTTGATGCCCTTGGCGTCCATGAATGTCTTCAAGATATTCGGATAGCTGGTCGCAATCTTCTTGCCGTTGAACCACTCCACACCATTATATTCAGAATGCTTAGGGATGGCGAGCGACAGACGACACTTGCTGAAGCCCAGACGCGACACGATGTCAGCATCCACCTGACGCTCCACAAACTCGTTCTCACCCACGATACCAATGTCAGCCACACCATTCGCAACCGTCTGAGGGATGTCGTCATCTCTCAGATACAACACCTCCAGAGGGAAGTTCGAAGCCTCCACCAGCAACGTACGTTTCACACTCGAAATCTTGATTCCCGCCTCCTGCAGGATATTCATCGTCTCCTCGTAGAGACGACCCTTAGACTGTATAGCTATTCGTAACATTTTCTAATATGCTTTTTCTAATATGCTTTTTCTAATATACCTTTTTCTAATATGCTTTTTTCAATATGCTTTTTCGTAACCCGTAAGCTGTCAACCATCAACCATCAGCCATCAGCCATCAGCCATCAGCCATCAGCCATCAACCATCAACCATCAGCCATCAGCCATCAGCCATCATCCATCAACCATCAGCCATCAACCATCAGCCATCAGCCATCAGCCATCAGCCATCAACCATCAACCATCAACCATCAGCCATCAACCATCAACCATCAGCCATCAACCATCAGCCATCAGCCATCAACCATCAGCCATCAACCATCAGCCATCAACCATCAGCCATCAGCCATCAACCATCAGCCATCAGCCATCAACCATCAGCCATCAGCCATCAGCCATCAGCCATCAGCCATCAGCCATCAACCATCAGCCATCAGCCATCATCCATCAACCATCAGCCATCAGCCATCATCCATCAACCGGCCTGCAAAGGTACGAAAATAATTTCAATTAGCACACAATAAGCATACGAAAAGTGATAAAATGAGAAGCAACTCACCCACCTCCTTCACTTTTTCGACTTGGGAGAAATTTTTGCAGCACCTATCATTATTCTTTGACCTTTAGCTTCTTTAGCAATTATCAAAACGACAAAACGACAAAATGACAAAACGACAATCCCAGTTAATGATGTGACAAAGTGACAAAGTGACAAAAAAAAGGGGAGCTAGCTTCACAGCCCGCTCCCCCGAAATATTAATTATGTGTAAAATTGGAAAAATTGGATTACTAAATCTCAAGTGGTTCATAATGGATTCCGTCATGTGTTCTTATCGCATAGTGACGATTCTTACGATACGTCACATGGCTTACGTGGATCCATTTGCTGCCATTCGGTCGAGTCTCCCAAATCAGCTGGTCGAAGTCCGTGTGTTTCACGATTAACTTACACACGTCCCAAAGCGTCCAACCTTTGCTCTCTGCCGGAATGACATAGATGTCAGCAGCCTCGCCCTTCATGTGTTGGGACTTGGTGGCTCCGTTTGCAGCTTTGTTGACGAGTCTGCAACGGAAACCAGAAGATACATGAATGGGCACCTGTATCATATCACGCACCTTCTGCAACACGTTGACGCATAACGCCTCGAGGTTGACGTAGTTTTGCTCGGTCAACTGACCTAGGTTATTTATACCTAAGTCAGTTGCTTTCTTACTTTTCGTAAATTCCTCCAAGCGGAAGTTCTTACTTAATCTTTCGTTTCCTGTATACATATTACGTTTCCTTTCTTTTAGTCTTTTTGATATATACTGCATGATGATGAAAAAACTAGGCGACCGTCTCATACTACCTCCGCTCTATAGAATATGAGTTTTTGAGTGTAGAATACCTTACCTTGCCACTCACGGCTATCAACCTTGAATCCAAAAGAAATAACCACAATTTGGTTTTCTTTATATTGGAAGTTATCTGCCTTCTCGCCATACAACTCGAACACGGATTCGTCTTTGTATTGGTCGTTACTTATCTCATGCAGGATGACGGTTTTCTTGTGTTTTACCTCACCCTCTTTTGTTGTGTAGGTCTCATCTATGACCTTTACGATTTTACCTGATAGTTTCATTTGATTCCTCCTTTCTTTGTTAATACATCTTCGATTAATATACAGCTGTTAGCGTCTGGAACACCATCCTCCAATATTCTACGGAACTCGATTTCTCCTCCTTTACATATATCAGCTACCACATCATAACCAAGTCGTTCACTTACAGCAAGAGATAATTCTTGCAGTTTGTTTGACAAGCGAATGCTTAATCTCAAACATATACTATTCAGTATTTTGATGGAATAATCTGTCATTTCCCCTTCTCCTTCCTTATTATTTCAATGATATCCTCCTCTGTGAACTTGAAGTCTTTGCAATGAATCTCTAGGCAGTTGCAAGCTGCTGCTACACCTATCGCCTCGTAGTATTGAGCAACGTGATATAGATTGGGGATTTCTAGCGGGTTGAAATGTTCTAAATGCTCCTGGATTCTGCGTGTCGCTGTGTTGCGGTACAATTCAATCTCGGACAACATCAATTTGTAGTTCAGCCATTCACCTCCGGACTCGTTTTCACTTTTGTTTGTTTTCTTGCTCATGCTCTTTCTTTTGTTTGTTAAACATCTCTTTTAGCTCTGCTGCATATGCACTAATTTCCGGAACGATTTCAATGAGATGACCTAGATTTTCATCTACTCCATCCCTCATTTCGTTACAGGCATTCGTTGCTGCATGCAGCTCTACTTCAAAGTCTTCGCTGTTCCAGTTTTTGAATACCCTTTGCTTATTTTCTTCTGTTATGCGATATAACATCACACCTTTTGCGAAGTAGATAAACATGTCACGTTCTATCTTTCGCAGTTTCTCTTCAGCTGTTTTCTTGTTCATTTTACTTTTGATTTAAACATTATACATTTACCTTTCAAGTCTCTCGTTCGCATCTGCATATCCAGTTTGTTGCAGATGTGGGCATACTTGATTATGCCCGCTTTGTTTTTGAATGATGGGTTCGTGTAGAACACACATTCTTTACACGATGTTTCTATCATATTTGTTTTTTCTTATATGTGTTTTTGCCAACTTTTTCAATTAGATTCTGCTCTTTCCAACGATAGACAACCATTCGAGATTGAGTAGTATATTTCAACTCATCCTTCAACGCCTCTAGATCATCGATGTTGAATTCCTCACCAAGTCGGTTCCACACATTCTTGTAGTAGATCACATTACTAACTTCGCTTACATGATACCTGTGCAGAAGGCTGACTAGCATCTGTTCAGCTACCATTTCAGCGAATGCAATCGTATTCTCTCGATTCACTTTCGTATTCTTACCGTACAAGAACCACGCAATCATCGCTGCACGAAATCCTACGACAGCTGCCCTTCTCCGGAAAGTATCAAGGCTTCGGTTATTCTCCTGCTTGGCTAGCTTCTGCATACGCTTCAGCCACTTTTCTGCCCAGACGTTGATGAAATCGAAGTTCTGAAGTTCGTAGGTCGGTTGCACTTCGTCGTCCTTCATGGTGACCTCCGACAATTTGCGGACATTTTTGCTGACAAGTTCAGCATACTTACCCTCGAACTTTTCCCAATTCCAACGTGGCATATCCTTGAAACTCTGGTCTGGCAACTCAACGAAGATGATACGGCTGATAGTGCCATCCTCGCTATTATCGTAGAATTTCTTATACTCGGCTGGCGTACCACAATGCAAGGTATTGAAGTAAATTCGACACATGGTGTTGGTCGACTTGTCGCCTTTATAGTCTTGACCGAAATACTGGTTATCAAATGCGTTTCGCATTAGTGCTCTGAGGTCACCGTAGGAACCTCTTTTCATCGAGTCTAGCACGACCTTGATTTCATCTGTGAAACTATACAGGTGTACCTCACCTACATTCTGTTGCCTTTCGAGTAACGCAGCTACTGATGTGGTAGGGTTGATAATACGGATAGGATACTTCTCTACTTCCGGCTGTTCTTTCTTGTTAACAGCTGCTCTCACTTTCTGCTGATAGGCAGCCTCCTTTTTGCGATAGGCAAAGTCTTGCTTTCGCACATCCGTCATGATGATTTCATCAAGTCGGTTTGCGAACGACTTACCAGACGCCATAGGAGCCTCTATCTCGGCTTGGAAACTGGGAGTCTGTTCCACACCGTCAATATAGCGAGCACGCAGGCGACTGCCAAGAGTCCCAAGCATAGGAAGAAGAGCGACGACAGTTGCTTTCTTAAAGTCTGCCGGTGCAATCTCCACAAGCTGACGAAATATCGGAGGCAGCTTACTTGGCGGAAGTATGTCGGTTGATTTCTGTAGTAAGTCATAGATACTTGTTTTTTCTTCTTCTACTTCTTCTTTCTTTTCAGCCGTTAACCCCTTGAGTACATTCTTCAAGCGGTTAGGCATCGTAGTCATTCGTTCACGACTTAACGCAGACTTGATGGCTTGTTTTGTTTCAGCCTTATCCATGATGGCAGGCAGACAGGCAAGCATCAGTTCAGCATTGAAGTCGGTAATATAGCGCAAATCGCACGCACATTCGAAGATACCTTGATTTCTATCTCCAGCACTCGGAACTCCACCTCTTGCTGCAAACCATGTGAGCACGATCTGCCGCAGATCTTTCCCACGATAAATCAAGGATTCATCATCGTATGTGGGTGACGATTTCTCAAACAACCCTTGACTTCGCTCCACCAAGAACCATTTCTGCCCATACTTCTCGTATGTGCCCAAATCTTTCTTCTTACCTCTTCCTTCTTCCTTCAGCCCTCTTCCTTCTTCCTTCCCTCCCACATAGTCAGCATTTTCGATAAGCACATCGGTTGCACCGAAGAGCCTATCCAAATCCATATAGATGATGTAACTGCCAGGAACAGCAAATGATGCACGAGCGAAATCTTTCACGACAGGATCAAACTCAACCCAAGGGAAATGTGACTCAAACCAAGCCTTATTGGCTTCGATCGAGTCTAATCCCCCATGATTGAGGCAAACGAGTCGCAGACCTTTCGTTGATGGTGTGACATGAGCGAGAACGACACCCATATATTTTAAGGTCGCTCTTTCGTTCATATCGTTGAACAACTCTCTCGGATTGTCAACCCCATCAATATCTAACATGTACAATCCAGAAGGGTGTGCCTTCTTCGTCAACCTCTCATGATCATCGAATGATGCCATGAAAGTGAAGATAGGCAGCAACGACTTCTTTAACTCTCCCTGCTTATCGTGGTCTGGTTCTGCAGCTATCTTTTTGCAGGCACTGATAACTGCGTCGGAGTTGATAACCTCGACGAACTTATCTTTGGTGCAGACCTCACCCCTCTTCGCTTTTACATTTTCATAGAAATCAAAAATCATACCCAACCTCCTTCTTTCGCTTCAGCCAACAACGGTTCAGCCTTCTTCAGTACCGCCTTTGGCGTCAGTTCCGATGGTTCCAGATACAGTTGCATCTTGAACTTTCCCGTCAAGACCTCTCTCATCATCAGGTTACCCTCCGATGTTTTAGCCACACGCGTGTTATACACTCGTTTCTTCTGAGGAGTTGCCGTAAAGGTGAACTTATCCATGTCTTTCGACAGATGAGCTTTCCCCCGATACTCCATCATGGGATTGATACCCTCTTCGCTTTTTAAGGTGAGCGTTACACCATTGATCTCTTGTCTCTTCATACTTTGGTTTGTTTGTTAATGAATATGAATTAACCAGAGCGCGCTCTGATTTCGAGTGCGAAGGTAGGAATAAAAAAAAAGCGTCTGAAACTTCGTCAGACGCTTATGTCGGTAATTATGTCGTTATGTCGAAAATTATGTCGTTGCTATGTAGGTATTTCTTCCGATTGTAGTGATTCTACGCTTTTTCTGAATTCTTTCACCAATCTCAACACACGCTCTTGAGCACCGTTTTTTTCCCACTTATCAATCGACATTTTCATATATGGGTTGTTTCTTATTGTATTCGCAATCGTACCAGGCGGACAGCTAATCTCCATCAGTTCCATCTGGCGTTCAAACAAACTTGCATTGTCCTTCAAATGGAACACATCCCTACATACACAAAATACAGTAGCCAACGAAGCCTGTCCCCACAAATACGACTTACACCTATCAAGAGCTTGCACAACGGTCTCTATCTTCACCTCTCGCTCCTTCTTCTTCTCCTCACTCGCCTCTTGATTCATCGGAGCGTAATTATTGATTGTACCATGATTATCAATGAAATTACCAATCTTCCCGTAGAAGTTGTTTACCACGTTACTTTTTTCTCTCATTGTTTTCCTTTTTGTTTTCTTTACTATCCATAGCCTATATATAAAAAGGAGGGCACGTATCAATAAACAGTAAGGCTCAAGGTCTCGACTCCCATCCCAAACTGAATACGACCGCCGCCCTCGCTGTGTAAACACAAACGAGACGATGGTCGCAAGTCTTTTTTGGGATTTATGGGTTACACCCGAGTCGAGATTTTGAGCCTTAAAGACAGCGATTTACGCCTTTTATTCTATATTGTTTCTTTTTATAACGTACAATATTAATTATTATTGTACAAATTATTTATATCTCCGTTGAAATTATTTATTGTATTATTCTGAATGTTCACATTGACAACCGTTTGAGAAATCTTATTTGCATCTTCCGATAAGCAATCAATAAACTCCCCTACATCTTGTAGATCCAAGCTTCTATTCTTCTTAAAGTTCTCTGCCTGCTCAAAGACTGCTTTGAACACATCATCACGGGTTGCTGGTGGGTACTTATGCTTGGCAAGCGTAAGAATAATTTGCACCTTCAATTGTGCCTTTATATCCGCTTTCTTATCCCAGTCAATATATTGAGTCTTATCATCAACGACTTCTTTCACATCTTTGGCGAGTGCAATATATTGTTCCTCTGTGTAATCATTTATAAAACCATATTGCTCTGCTACAGATTTCAATATATCATAGAAGGCTTTCACTTCGATATTAGGAATACCATCAGGTAACTTGTTATCCTTTTTGATGTCCTCAAACAATTGAGCCAGCTGGCTTGCTACCTCGGTAATAATCTCATCAGCCAGCACAATGTCGTCTGTGCGATCATTGTATCTGTCTATTATTCCATTGAGTCTGTCCGTGAAGTTGACAGCCTTCACTTTATTCACCTTCCTGACACTATCAATAACTCGCTTCAGCAACTGTTCCATCAACTTCACCTTAGTATTTTTATAAGGCAGTCGCTTCAGCTTTTCCATGTATTGTGTGGCCAAGAGGTCTATCTGCTCGTTGTTATCAAGCCGCATAGTATTGATGGCAACAACTTCCTCAGAAACAAGAGCCTCATTCACCAGCTTCAACACATGCTTATTCATCTGAGTAGCATCAGGTGAATCGCCTGTTGTGGTCTTGTAGATAACGGAACGGACACCTGAGAAGAAATGCACATCGTTCACCTCTTCAAATGTAATTCGCTCATCATTGTTACACATATTGTAGGCAGACTTCATGATGATTACATGCTTCATGAAGCGTTTCTCCAATTCATCTGTCTGCTGTGTCTTTTCAGCTGCTACCTGCAAAGTGTCCAGTTGTTCCAATGGATTACCCGTAAAGAATTGAGAATAGTCAAAGCCATTAAACATTCGCCTAAGCAAATCAAGTTCATCCTTGAATAGCTTAACTGCAGCATCAGTGGTTTCAACAGGTGTCTTGTTTTCTCCTCCATTGGCATACTTCTTCATTGCCTGATTGAAATTTTTCTTGATGCCAAGATAATCAACAATCAAGCCTTTGTCCTTGCCAGGATAGTTTCTGTTTACACGACTGACGGTTTGTATCAAGGTATGCAGTTGCAGTGGTTTGTAACAGTACATGGTGTCCAGACAGGGCACATCAAATCCCGTAATCCACATATCCACTACAATAGCAATCTTGAAGTTTGATTTCTCTTGCTTAAACTGCAAATCGAGTTTCTTTCTATCTTCATCTGTGCCAAGCAGTTTGTATAGTTCAGGATCGTCATCTTTATCACGAAGGAAAACCATCTTGATTTTCTCGATAGGCTTTATCTTCTCTGCCTCTTCCTTAGTAAGAACCTCACCATCCGAGCAGATTTTCTTCTCTGCCCATTCCGGACGCATGGCAACAATCTCTTTGTAGATGGCATATCCTATTTCGCGAGTGGCGCAGACTATCATTGCTTTACCCTTCACGGTACTGCCTTCCTCAAACCTGCGTTCATAGTGCTGCAAGAAATCAACAGCCAGACGATGTATCAGGTCGGGAGAGCTAAGCAACACACTCATCTGAGTCATTGCTTTCTTACTCTCTTCTATCTGATATTTTGAAGAACCTTCCTCTGAACATTTGTCATAGTATGCTTCTATCTTCTTCACCAGTTCGCTATCTGCAAACACACGGGAGGCACGACCTTCATACATGATAGTCTTGGTGATTCCATCATTGACAGCCTCAATCATTGAGTATTCATCCACTATGTCGCCAAACACTTCCATTGTAGCGTCAATAGGTGTGCCTGTGAAGCCTACGTATGTGGCATTAGGCAGAGAGTCACGCAAATACTTGGCAAAGCCATAGGTGCGCTTTACCCCTTTGTCTGTAATCTCCACTTTCTCTTCCAACCCAGTCTGAGAGCGATGTGCCTCATCACTTATACAGATGATATTGGCACGATTAGAAAGCAGATTGATGTCCTTTGAGAACTTTTGTATCGTAGTTAGGAACACACCTCCGCTGGTTCTGCCTTGCAACTTGTTTCTCAAATCGTCTCGGCTTTCTACTTGTTCTATTACGCTATCACCCACAAACTGCTTGGCATTCAACAATAATTGTGATAGTTGGTCATCAAGATCTGTGCGGTCTGTTATCAGAAGAATGGTAGGACTGCATAGTGCTTTGCTCTTCATCAGCAGACGAGAGAGGAAAAGCATGGTCAGCGATTTGCCGCAACCTGTTGCACCAAAATATGTTCCTCCTTTTCCGTCACCCCCAGCATTTAGTTTGCTGTGATTGAGAATGTTCTGATAGAGTGAACGAGCAGCAAAGTATTGCGGATAACGACATATATACTTCCGTTCATCCTTAGAGGTATCTGGGAAATACACAAAGTTATGTATCACATCTATCAAGCGGTCTTTGCGGAACATCCCCGCTATCATGGTCTTTAGTGAACTGATTCCGCTATCTGCCTTGTCTTTGGCATTTACCTTACGCCAAGCATAGAAGAATTCGTATGGCGTATATAGTGTACCAAATTTGTTGTTCACTCCATCTGAGATAACTATGAAAGCCGTATATTTGAACAATGCAGGAATATCCCTTCTATAACGAATTGTCAGCTGCTTATAGGCATCCTCTATTGTAGTGTTCTTTTTCAAAGCATTCTTGAATTCAAACACCACAACAGGCAGACCATTCACGAAGACTATAGCATCAGGAATGCGATGCTCATTGCCTACAATATCAAATTGATTTACTACCTTAAAGAGGTTGTGTTTCTGATTAGGCTCATCAAAAGCAATCGGATAGATATATAGGTTTTGCTTTGTTGCATCTTCACGTTTCAGTGAGAAACCATCCATCAGCAGGTTCATTGTATGCTTGTTCTCCTGATAGAGCGAAAGACCTTGCTTCTGGGTGATTACTCTTATCGCACTCTCCACCTCTTGCTCCGTGATACCATCGTTCTTATAGCGGTCGCGAAGATACTGAGCCAAGTCATCACGCAATACAACCTCATCAAGGTCGCGGACAATATCCTCACCTTTTATGTGTTCATATCCTTGCTCTTTCAGCAGGTCTATGATAGCTTGTTCTAATTGACTTTCGTTGAAGTATGGCATATATTATGAGAGTTTGGAAAGGAGTATTTGAAAAATACGTTGCACTATTATTTGCTCTTCTGCAACATTAGCTAATAGAACAAATATATCCGCAGTCTTATGTTTGAATTCAAGAAGTGTCTTTTCATTAGGGATATATATACTCATTTTACTCAACACATCCCAATTTACATACGGCATAGTTGTACCTTGAGAATGAGCAGTGGCATATTTTATAGTATTGTCTTGATACATCAAACACATGAGATATTCCCAATAATAATTCTCTTTGGGCTTTAATACAATACATGTACTTCTGGTAACACCATCGGTTCTTGCGAACACAACTTTATGAAAATATGGACGTATAGCTCCCATTATAATATCTTTTTTATCAAAAGAAATAAGAGAACTCTCTGCTAATTCCGATGAAAGAGGCTGCCCATATACCATACATTTTTTTGGAATGCATTCTATTGGCAAATAATATCTGTATCTGATAGTGTCAGATTTAGATATATGATTCAGCTTTTCTTCCGCTACATCCAACAAAACGCCCTGTTTCCATCCTTCAGGAAGATTCTCAGGGTCGATATTCTCAACAAAAGTATGATGATATATAGCTTGGGCTGTATCTTCGAGGGCTTTGATTAAACGATTGTTATTTTCTATTCTCTGTTCTACATCCTGATACTCTGCCACGATTTTCCGTTGCTCTTCAATGCTGGGGATAGGCAAACTCATATCAAGGAATGCCTCTTTACTTAACCCTCCACGCACATCTGCATCAGTATAAAACCATGCATTACGGTCAAATTCGGGACGTCGGAACCAAATCATCAGATATTCTGGTAGTAAGATGTCATTTTGAATAATCTCAAAAACAAAATAAGCTGGAGATACAATAATGGGAGCATCATCTATATGTAAAGCAATTGGAATTCTTTCATCTCTGCCTACATGCATAAGATTACAAGCGAATTGATTCTTGTTCACTAATTTATATGTGGACAAATCAGTACCAATCACATTGGCTACAGATGGCATAAAATACTTGTCTATATTTATGCCCATTGGGTTCGTAATCTCTAAATCACTATTACGAACATTTACCTCCCGTATATAATCGCCTAATCGTTTATATTCCATAACCTAAATTTTCAAAGAGTGCCTTTAATTTCTCTGTACTTTCTGACTCTTTTTGTAATATGTCACGTAATTCTTCTTGAAGTTGACGCATGGTCGAGTCAAAATCTATCTGATCGTCACGATTACGGAATTCTATGTATTTGCTTGGTACGAGACTCCAACCTTTGTTTTCTATTTCTATTAATTTGGACGAAAAGCAGTATTCTGGTTCATCTTTATAAGTATCTTCATATCCTACCTGTTGCCAATTATGGTAAGTCTGAGTAACCTTATCTCTTGTATTTTGGTCAAGTTCTATGTATTTCTTCTCAAAGGGAATACCCATCTTCCTCAAATCCATAAAGAGGATTTCGTTTTCGCGGTCTCTATAATGAATTTCCTTACCATTCTTTGTAACGACTCTTGCCTTCTTATTATTATTGAGAATCCATAGTGTAACACTGATATTGGTAGAATAGAATAAGTTCTGGGGAAGTATAAGTATTGCCTCTACTTTATCATTCTCTATCAGTTTCTTTCGTATTGCCAGCTCTGCTCCATCAGCACTCAATGCACCATTGGCAAGAAGGAATCCTGCCACTCCATTTGTGGATAACTTAGAAAGAATATTCAGTATCCAACCATAGTTTGCATTTGACGTTGGAGGAATATCATAACCTTGCCAGCGAGGGTCATCATTCAACTGATTGTCTTCTCGCCATCCTTTCTGATTGAAAGGAGGGTTTGCCATGATATAGTCGGCTTTCAAGTCTTTGTGCTGGTCGTTGTGGAAAGTATCACCTTGACGAATGTCTGCTGAAATACCGCGAATAGCGAGATTCATTCGTGCAAGTTTGAAGGTGGTGTTGGTATTCTCCTGCCCATAGACACTGATGTTCTTCTGATTACCATTGTGTGCCCGGACAAACTTCATCGACTGAACAAACATACCACCTGAGCCACAACAAGGGTCGTATATCTTGCCATCGTAAGGCTCTATCATTTCTGCAATAAGATTAACTACTGACTTTGGGGTGTAGTATTCTCCCTTACCCTTACCTTCAGCAATAGCGAACTTACCCAAGAAATACTCATAGACTCTTCCTATCAAGTCATTCTCTGCATCCTTGACGGTATCAAGTTTATTGATTTCGTCAAGCAGAGAAGCAAACTTTGTCCTGTCAAGTCCAAGGTTAGAATAATAGTTGTTGGGCAGTGCTCCTTCCAGCTGCTTGTTCTTCTTCTCGATATTGCTCAGTGCATCATCAATAATCTGGAAGATGTTGGGTTGCTTTGCGTTCTGCATGATATAAGACCATCGGCATCCTTCTGGCAGATAGAATACATTCTCTGCTGTATAGAATTCCACTTGATCTATATATTCTTGCAGCCCCATGTCAATGAGTTCCTGCTTCCGTAATTCAAAGCGGTCACCCGCATACTTCAAGAATATCAAACTCAACACAACATGCTTGTATTCAGCAGGCTCCACAGCACCACGCAACTTATTACACGACTCCCACAGAGCCGCTTCCATACTCTTTGTCGCCTTCTGCTTTGTTTCTTTCTTTGCCATATATCTTATTTCTTTCTTCTTTTTCCAGCCATCATAGCCTCCATTTCTCTTGTAACCTCCAAATCATCAAGATACTTTAGGAACAAAAGCCATGAAGTCTGTTCTTAACTATAATCTTTCTATATTATTGAATTTAAATTTAAAAGCCCATGTATTATACCCATCGGAATCTATAGCCGAATAAGGAATAATATCCCCAACAATATCCACTTCAATAATGATTCCTGGATAACTTGCACAGACGAAGCGAGCTTTTTTATATTTTCTCATAATGAAAGGGAAGTTTCCGTCGTTCATATCCCAGTAATTCCATTTCTTTTTTATAGATTTATATATCTCATTTATACATACTTCTTCTCCATTGTGTTTAAACAACTTACGAGCATAGTTTACATCATAAATAGTGTGTCTGTAACTTTTCAAATTACCATCTAGCAGACTCCACATTTTTTTTTCAGAAACATTAAGCTCTAATGGTTTTGTCTCATATTCTTCTGTTTCAAAATCATCTGGCATTTTTACATTTCCCCTCTTGTCTATGCTATTCATAAATTGCTTCACAACATCATCAACAGTGATTTTGTGTGATGGAATTTTTGAAATCAAATGTATTCCTTTAAGTGTCCTGCATCTGCTTAATGCGACATAGACTTGTCCGAATGTAAATGATTTAGCAGCATCAATAACTACTTCATTAAATGTGAGTCCTTGACTTTTATGTACACTTACTGCCCAAGCCAATTTTAATGGTAACTGGGAATATGTTGCAGTCCTTTCCGTGTAAATTGTCTTTGTTTTCTTATCTACTACATAATCATACTGCTCCCACATAGCTTGATCTACATGAACTCTGTTTCCATTATCAGCATCAACTACCACACTATCATACCCTAATGATTTTACCCATCCCATCGTTCCGTTTACATACAGTCCATTATCATTATCATTTCTTAGAAACATTACGCGAGCACCAACCTTTAGGTTTAGGTAATATTCAGCGGGATTTTTATCTCTCCAATAACCTGTTTGAGTTGCTGTATAAGTTATTTCCTTACCTCTTAGCAAATCATACATAGCTTTATTCTGTTTCCTTGTTTGATAGTTATGAGTCATTAAAGTAACTACATCGTCTTTTACATCAGAATGGTAGTCTGGCTCAAATCTGGAATTTAAAAGGTTTAAATCATTTATTGAAACTTCACCAAGACGAATATGATTTAACAAATCTATAAAATCGCATTCGTCCTGTCTGTATATTTTCTGTAGTTCAATAACTTTATAATTAAGATGCTTTAATGCATGACTACAGAAGAAATAGATTTCCTGATAGTATTCAATAAGAGTTTTCTTTTCATCAACCTTGGCAACAGGACATAACTGAAATAAATCGCCAAACATTACGAGTTGAACCCCACCAAAGGGTTTATTATTTTTACGATAATGCCGAAGTATATCATCCACAGCATCAAGAACATCACATCTAACCATGCTGATTTCGTCAATGATTATCAAATCAAGATTTCGTAAAGTTTCGACTCCTGTTGTTCCATCAAGGCGATATAAATCAGGTTTAATCTGATGATCAGGCAAATAAAGGGTTGTAGGCAATTTAAAGAAACTATGTATTGTGAACCCACCAGCATTTTGTGCAGCTACACCAGTAGGTGAAAGAACTGCAACCACTTTCTTTCCTTCATATCTATCCCTTATTGATTTCAAGAGAAATGTTTTCCCTGTACCCGCTTTACCTGTAACAAATAGACTTTTTCCACTATCTACAAGTTTTAATACCTTTTTTTGAACTTCATCAAGAACCACCTCGTTCTGACTTTGGGGATTTAAACTATCTCCAGAGTTATCTATCTTTTTAAATATATTTTTCAACGAGAATGCCATAAATCTTTATTCCTTACTAAAATTTATTCTATCTTCTGGCCAGATAAGGTCCCATTCTTCAAGAGCAAGGAGTGGACTGAGACCACGACGTCGAGCATCCTTATATTCAACTACCAAGCCGTATTCGTCTGCCATACGCATGGCTCTTCGGTCTTCTGCAAAATATTTGCTCCTCTTTGCCATATATCTTATTCTTTTTCTTCCTTTTCCAACCTTATCTCCAACTTTCTTATAGAGCCTTTATAATTGGCTTAAAGAATTTGATAAACTTTTCTACATATTCTCTATACCAATTAAAAATAGTTTCACGGCCACTAGGTTCGTTTAGATTTCCTTTCATAAACAAGTCAACTGTGGATGCTTTTTTCCCTTCAAGTCTTCTCCATGTTAATTTCACACCAATTTCCTCGTCTGCTTTTTCTTTATATTTTACCAAAGCATCGAAGAATTTTTTATCTGCATCATTCCACATGTATAACTGAATACCAGCCTTTTGCTCTCGTGTGTTAAGAAGTAGACAGATATGAACTCCGCCTTTCCCAATGGCTATGTTCATCCAATGATCTGTAGAAGCATTGGGAGTCCTAAACAACTTTGAAGGATGATTGCTCATGTATTCTACAAACTCGCTCCAATAATTATACTTAAATATTTGCCCATCTGATTTTCCTTCGTTAGATGTCTGAGAACTACGCACATCTTTACTCCACCCATTTGGTTTGGCTATTACATTAAACATAGGAGCAGCTGCACTATCTCCAATCTTTATCAGTTCTATCTCTACGCCAAAAAAGTTAAACTCTTTGTCTGTGATTCTATTGAGCCAATCTATAGCAGCCCTATGCTCTTCTGTGAAATGTTCTGCTATCCAAATGATTGTTACTGCGTCTAGGCCTGCTGCATATGTCAGAATCTGTCCCAAATGATTATGGTCCGTCTTTTCAAGTTGGTTCTCTATCAAGACATACTTGTCGGTTCCTGGGTCGACACAGAGAATATCTGCCCTAAATGGCCCAACATGCTCTTCTTGTGATTTGACTTCAAGCTCGTTCATCCCTAATGCATCTGCTAAAAGTGCGATATTTTCTTCAGACGCAAGCCAAGGCGTGAAATCTGTAGCTTCGTTCTGCCAGCAATCACGTAGATCTACCTTAGTTATTTTAGACAGTTTAATTGAAGTTGCCATATCTCATTTAGTTTTAGTTTCTTTTAAAAACCTCGCTGAATCTCCCGACTGAGCGAGGGGGTTGAGAAATTCATAATTAATTTCATACCTATTATAAAAATAGGCTGAATGTTTACTCTCGTGGCCTTCACAGGAGACGGAGTGATAAAACTTAATAATTAATAAATATTTGTTTCTTCTTAGAAATTGATATGTATTTCGCCTTCCCATTCCGTTTTCACTACAATGCTCCCAATCTGGACGATGCCGTACTTTGTGAATGCATTGCCAAGGTTCTCGACGGTAGGTGGGTAGAGTTCGTCTGCCTCACATTCAGGATGCTGACTGTGGAACTTGGCGAACTTAGTATAATAATTGCAAACACTATCAGCCGAGGTTTCCAGCAATCCCCGACTCTCAGCGTAGTATTCAATCATATTGGTATGGATCGCATCCTCTTCTACCGAATCAGCGGTACAGGAAGACACAAAAAATGCTGCACCCACACAAAGTAGGCACAGCATCAATGGAATCCGCAATAAATTATTGTGATTATACTTTACAGAAATACCCCCCCCCAAGTAAGGATTTAGACATCTGTGGGGTCGATTCTGGGTATGTGGTCGATTGTTTCATGTAAGTTTTAGTTATATTCGACCGACAAACCTCGTGCAAGTTGAGTGCAGAGCCAAGCTCAATTGAGCTATGCCGAGACGCAGCCGAGGTTGCAGCCTTTCTGGGTGCAAATATACAACATTTCTCAGATTCCACAAAATAAATCACTTGTTTTTTTGAAATTATCTAATAACGATATTTCATTTTGGTTGAAATAGTTTACATGTGATTTACCACTCATTTACACAAAACGGCTGTTTTTGCTAAAAATCTGCTGTTTTTGCGCTGACAAATGCAAAATGTCACATTGTCACATTGTCACATGAGGTCTCCGGAAGTGCTGAATTTTATATATAATATATAATTATATTATATATAAAATTTTCTGTTTTGACTGGATGTGAATGTGACGGTGTGACAATGTGACAATGTGACAAAAAATTTTGCAAACTCGACTTTGCAAAATGATATATTTTCGTATAGAGAAAGTGGCTTTTACAAAATAATATAGTAAAATATTATATATTTTATTATATTTTTTGTAACTTTGCATCGACATTTCAACTCGCAGTTAGTTCCGAGTTAGTTCCGAGTTACTTCCGAGTCAACTTTGAACGACTAAAAACTACGCAGAAAATAGGTTGATTTGTTGAAAGAAAGTGCAAAAATATGGCACAGGGTGAAAACTTTTTCGGTATTAAAAGTGGTAGTACCAAATCTTTGACCTTCTCTGTTCGTGCAGGTAAGCAGATCATCAAAGACCGTGTTTACCGTATCAAGAACCCTCGTTCAGCTATGCAGATGCGTCAGCGTATCCTCATGACTGCCGGAGGTCTTGCGTACAAGGCAATGAAGGCAATCTGCGACCATTCATTTGAAGGTGTCGCTACAGGACAGGAAAGTTACAGCAAGTTCATGTCTGTAAACATGCCTCTCCTGAAAGCTGATGCAAACGGCAACGGCGGTCGCTTCGGCTATCCAAAGTACAAAGCTGGTGTTTTCTCAGCAGGTTCATATCAGATTTCTGATGGTAGTCTGCCAGTCGCAGTACGTCCAACCATCGTTTCTGTAAACGCAGAAAACAAGCAACTGAAGTTCCACATTCCGCTCACTAACATGGCTGCATTCTGCCAGGACAACGGGCTTCGCATCGGTGCATACCAGACGGTATGTATTTTGTTCCCAACTGCACAGGCTAATGCCTACAACTTCGGTTTTGTTCGCTTGACCATGCTCGACGACAGCACTGAAGCTGTAACTCGTGAAAACGTGGTTGCAAAGATCGGTGCAAATGCAGGTGGTGATTTCCGTGCAGCCGTTGTTGACTACGAAGACGGAAATCTTGCTATTACCGTCATTGCTGTAGGCGTACAGGCTAACACGGTAGGCAACACGTATGCTTGTGCAATCAACTCTCGTGAGGGTGACGGCATCCAGCTGCGTTCAAAGGCATCATTCTCTTGCGTGGGAATGACTCCAACATCTGCACAGGCATTTGCTACATGGCCTGTCGGCAAGGATCTCGTTTTGAACGGCGGTCAAGTCGTTTCAACAGGTTCGGACTCTCAAGCTAGCGACAGCAGTCAGCAAGCATCAACCAACTTCCAAGTAACAACTAGTCGCACAGGCGATTACGGCTCTGCCGTAGTAAGCCTTGAAGTCGACGGAAGTCCGGTTGCAAGTGGTAGCTACATTGCTGCTGGCAAGACCGTGAACGTAACGGTTACCAATGCAGACAACCTCACCGACCTCAAGGTAAACGGACAGACAATCAACCACGAAGCCGATGGATCAACAGTTACAGGAAGTTTCGTTATGCCTAGCCGTAACACGGTCGTAACAGCTGCGTTCCCAGTTTCGCAGGGTGGTGACGACTTCGATGATGGTAATTAAGCAAGGAGGCAGTAATGTATGAACGAAAACAAGAAGAAGGCCGTAGTCGAAATCATTCGATTCATCATCACGGTACTCGGAGCTTTGCTCGGATCATCAGCGCTGCAGTCATGCTGCTAATCACGCCCTTTGTGGCAGACCTTTAGACAGGGTTGCACTTCGGTGCAGCCCTTTTTATTTGTTTCTTTGTTTCATCATTAACTGGGATTGTCGTTTTGTCGTTTTGTCGTTTTGTCATTTTGTTAATTGCTAAAGAAGCTAAAGGTCAAAGAATAATGATAGGTGCTGCAAAAATTCGACTTGGGAGAAATTTTTTAAAGTGGCTATCGCGGATGGAATTTGCCACATATAATTTTAAAAGTGGCTATCGCGAGTGGAAATGGCCACATAAACTTTTAAAAGTGGCTATCGCGGATGGAAATGGCCGCATAAAAAATTGAAAGTGGCTATCGCGGATGGAAATGGCCGCATAAAATTTTGAAAGTGGCTATTGCGGATGGAAATGGCCGCATAAAATTTTGAAAGTGGCTATCGCGGATGGAAATGGCCGCATAAAATTTTGAAAGTGGCTATTGCGGATGGAAATGGCCGCATAAAAATTAAAATGTGGCTATCGCGGATGGAATTTGCCGCTTTGAATTTTTGACTTCAACTTTTCCCAAGGAACTGGCTGGGTGTGAGTCCGGTTATGCGTTTGAAGAGGCGGGTGAAATGGTGTGGGAAGTCGAATCCGAGGAGGCGTGAGGTCTCGCTGATGTTATGCCCTTGCATCAGCAGACTTTTTGCTTGGTTGATGATGTAGTTGTGTATGTATCCGATGGCTGTTCCGCCTGTTGCCTTATGGATCAAATCGCCAAAGTAGCGTGGTGAATAGGCTAGCTCGGAGGCGCACCATGCTACGGTGGGCAGGCCTTGCGAGAGCTGACGATTCTCACGGAAATAGGTTTGCAGCAGGTTGTGGAAACGCTTCAACAGGTCTGCCTCTCCCCTATTCTCTTCGGACAGCTGACGTTGGTAGATGCGGTTGCAGTATTCGAGTATGAGGCGCAGATAGCCCAGTAGGATGGTGCGTAGCGAGGGTGAGTCGTCGTGCGTCTGCAACTCTTGTCGCATCTGACTGACGAGCTGTGTGATGCTGAGCCATTCGTCGGGTTCCATGCGTAGGGATCCGTCGAAGAAATAGGAGAAGTACTGATAGTGGTCGATCTGGCTTTCGAGTTCTGATCCGTGTAGCAGTTCGGGCGACCATAGGAGCACCCACCCGCACAATGATATGCGCTCGCCATTGTCTTCGAGTCCGCCTATCTGTCCGGGTTCGACTGCAATGATGGAGCCGTCGCTCGCCTGCATTTTCCGCATGCCGTAGGAGAGGTTGTGGGGGAACTGTCGCTGAATGAACAGCCCATACACGCCATAGTTGTTCAGGCTATGACGGAAGGGTTCCAGCTCGTCGTAGTGGATGATGCTGACCAACGGGTGCAGAACGGGTGCATCGACAAAGCGTGCATAGTCGTTGGGACTGTTTACTTTCAGTATCTTCTTCATCTCGACTTCAAAGATTCATATTATATTGATTGTTTTTTGCAATTCTTCCAAGAATCGTGCGGCGTGTGAGCCGTCCATCTGGGCGTGGTGGAATTGGAAGGAGATGGGCAAAGTGACTTTGAACCAATGCTTGCGATATCTGCCCCATGCCAGGAAGGGATTGGCGTAGATGCCGGTATATTGGTTGACAATGCCGTCGAGTTCCGTGCCTGTCACTGCCGATGTGCCTACTATCACGGCTTCATCGTCTAATATGTCCTGACAGGTTTGGCGGATGGTCTCGGTCAGATGGAGGTAATCGGCATTAAACTGTTCCAAATCGTCGCTGAAGGCAACGTCGCAGAAACTGATTCCGCCTTTTACATTATCCACTATCACGTTGATGGCCATGTGGTCGTATTTGTACAGTTTCCCGTTCTGCGGCAACGTATAGAACTCCTCTATCCCTGAAGTTGCTTGGCCGATGCACCAGCAAAGCAGCATGTTGAATTTCATACCGCTCCGACGGCTTACCTTACAGAGCCGCGTCACATCGAAGGTTTTGGTGAGCGTCACCATCGGCATGGGCGATTTCATCCACAGCTCGAATGCGATGGAGCGATTGGTGTCCTTTGGATTGATTTCCTGTTTCATCTTATGTAGCTTATCATCCATGATTTATTCATTTCCTCCAGCGTTTCAGCATGGGGAAGAAGCCGCGCATCATCTGCTTGTACTCTTCCTTGGTCATGGGCTTGGGCATGTGCTTATTCACTTCGTCGACAAACTGGGCGCAATGTTCTATCATCTCGTCCATCGTACACTCTTGCAAGAAACGCCCGTCCTTGTAGCAGTATTGGCAGTAGTCGAAATTGGTAGTACCATCTGCGTTTGTACCACAATCTTCGATACGGGTCAATGGCATGCCGCAACTCTGACAGAACTGAGGCAATTGGCCCTCTCGGAATGCTTTCTCCTTCTGCGGGAAGGTTGCCTCATAAGCCTCGAAGGCTTCGGGATGCTCGTCGGCCACGAAATAGCCCTTGGGAGGACAATAGGTTCCCTCGCGATTGCCCCAATAGCCTGGTATGAGTTCCTGAGCAAGGAAATATGGCACTTCTGCCTCTCGCGGCTCTGCATAATAGTGAATGTTCAGCTTGCTGGCGAGGTCGAACCCTGCACGACGGTAGAACTCGATGTTACCCTCCATCTGCAGCAGACCGATACCCATCGTGCGAGCCTTCTCCAACGCATATTGCAGCAACTTGAGTCCATACCCCTTGCGCTTGTAGTCGGGATGGATGCCGATGGGACCGAATGTCCAAGAAGGGAAACGGGAACCGTCATCAAGGATGATTTCTGCCTTGGAGAACATGACATGACCGATGATCTTACCATCTTCTTCCATCACCAAGTCAAGCTCAGGAATGAAGTCGGGATTGGTCCGAAACTGATTGAGGACGTAATGCTCCGTGCATCCAGGACGATAGACGTTCCAGAATGCTTCGCGTGTGAGGTTCTCCACCTCTCGATAATCATTGGGAGTTTCTAATCTGATGTTCATTGTTCAAACGATTGGTATTTACTAAAAAATATGTTGCAAAGATACCTAATAAAAACGAATTTCGGTCAAATAATGGTATAGAATCGATGATTTTTATGCATTTTCTGCGAAACTGGTATAAAATCCGCTAATTTGTGTAATACCTATTTGACAGAATGTGCGTAACTTTGCACCGTGATTCTAGAATGGTGTGAGCCGGTAGATGATGCTACGTATAGTAAGGTAAAGCACTAATCTTTTAAGGTAAAGCACTAATCTTTGTAAGGTAAAGCACTAATCTTTCAGATACTTATCGACCGCCTCCATAATCTCGGGGCCGCGAAGTCCGCGACGCAAGATAGTGCCGTCGGGACCGAACAGTATGATTTGCGGGATGTAGGTCACGCCGTAGGGTTCGGAAGCCTCGCCCTGGTTGTTCATGATCTGCGGATAGTCTATTCCCAGCTGCTTGATGGCAGCCTTGGTATCCTCGGGTTTGTCGGAGGTTGCAATGCCCACAGCCACGAAATTCTTGTCCTTGTATTTGTTCCACACGGCGATGATGTTGGGAATCTCTTTCTTGCACGGTCCGCACCACGATGCCCAGAAATCGATGAGCACGTACTTACCCTTGCCTACATAATCCGACAGGCGCTGCGTGCGGCCTTCGTACTCGACGGCAAAGTCCTTGTACATCATCCCCTCTTCCGTCTGTGCCGTCAGTTCGTAGTTGGCACGCTGCTGTTTCAGCCCGGGAACCGCCTTCAGCCACTCGCTGCCTCGGTCGTAGAGGTCCTTGAACGTGAATTTCTCGATATACGAGCTGAAATAATAGAACGAACGGGCACTCAACGCATCGCCCATGTGCGCATCGACCTGCGCCACAACCTTATTAGATATAATAGAAGCGAGATCCTTGTCCGACAGCTTACCATCGTAATAGAGCTTCTCGGACGGAGCGACTTCGTTGACAAGCGTCGTGAAAGCATCGTTCAGAGGCGCTCCCTTGCCGTAGTAGTTGTTGCCCGACAGGTTAACCGTTCCAGGCTCGAGAATGAACTGACCCATGGGTTGGCCCTCACGGGTGATGATTTCAACAAATTTCGTCCGGTCGGTATGCCCCTTGAAGGTAAACATGCCTTCGCGCACCTCTGCCGAATCGAGTCGTGCGCCGAATCCCACCTCCTGCAGATAAACGCGCGAGGTGCCGTGATAGTCCTTCCCTGTCACGCTGTAAGCGCCCTGTTGAGCTACAGCATACAGAGTCGCCATCACCATAAATACATATAACAGAAGTCGTTTCATAATTTACTTTCTACCCCCCCCCGTTTTAATTTCTCTTCCGATGGGAAGATCGCGTTCAGGAACACACCAACGATGGCAGCTACGGCAAGTCCCGAGAGCTTAATGCCGAAGATATCGACCTGGTCGTTTAATCCGTATTTGATACCGACAGAAAGGACGAGTATGCTTGCCACAACGATGAAGTTGCGGGAAAGTGACAGGTCGGCCTTCGTTTCCACCAGATTGCGCACACCAACTGACGAAATCATTCCGTAGAGGATGAGCGATATGCCACCCACGGTAGCATGGGGCATGATGTTGATGAGCTGGGCAAACTTTGGACAGAAGGAAAGGATGATTACCAGATAGGCAGCCAGACGGATGACACGCGTATCGAACACGCGAGAAAGGTTCAGCACACCGACATTCTCACCATAGGTAGTATTGGCAGGAGCACCGAAGAGAGATGCAACAGCAGTGGCTATACCATCGCCGGCCAACGTGCGATGAAGTCCAGGGTCTTTCAACAGATTCTTTCCCACAATTGACGAAATCGCACTCATATCGCCTATATGCTCCATGATTGTTGCTACCGCAATCGGCATAATCGCAAGAATAGAAGAGGCCATCAACGTATAGTCGGGAGACTCGAAAACGGAAAGGACCGTATTCTCGTAACTGATTGGAAATCCTATCCAGGGGACATCATCGAGGCTGGAAAAATCTACCTCGCCCAGACATACAGCCATTACATACGAGCCGATGACACCTAAGATGATAGGGATGATCTTGATGAATCCCCTACCCCAGATATTGGCAATGATAACGGTAGCGAGCGCAGTCATCGCAACCCACCAGTTGTCCTGACACTTCTCAATGGCAGAGCCGGCAAGTACCAGACCGATAGCTATGACAATGGGACCCGTGACGATGGTAGGAAAGAAGCGGAGCACCTTTTCGACGCCAAACATCTTCACAATCATGGCAACCATCAAATAGACCATACCCGCACAGAAAATACCGATGCAGGCATAATCGAGAGCCATCGCATCGGGCATCCCCATTCCCGTGCCCAACTCCTTAATATATAAATAGCCTCCAATAAAAGCGAACGAGGAGCCGAGGAAAGCAGGCACCTTCAACTTCGTGATGAGATGGAATATCAATGTACCCACACCCGCCATGAACAATGCGGTAGTGACGGGAAGACCTGTGAGGATAGGAACAAGAATCGTGGAACCAAACATGGCAAACATGTGTTGTACGCCAAGAAGAATCATTTTGGGGAATCCCAACTGACGAGCGTCGCGGATAGCTGTAGGTAATAGTTCGTACTGCATGGTATACGGTTATTAGTTTCACGATGCAAATATACTACTAAATTTTCATATTTTGCATAAAAAACAAAAAAAACTTCTTTTTTGTAAAAAAAACCTAACAAAAAGATACAAGTTAGCGAAATTATTCTTATTTTTGCAAGTAGAAAAAAGAGATCGTATTTTCATAACGTAAAACAACTTACCAGATGAAAAGATTTTTAGCAATCGCAATAGTATCGTGGATGACTATAGGAGCAATGGCTCAGACGAATCTTCAGGTGTTCTATGACTTCGGGAAGGACCGCAAGCAAATCACCACAACCTTCGAGATGTTCAAACAAGACAAGTGGGGCGACACCTTCTTCTTTATCGATCACGACTTCAAAACCCGCACGAAAGACGGAGCCGACGATGCGCCGAGCGGAACATATTTTGAAATTGCCCGCGGTTTGAACTTCTGGCAGAACACAAAACTTGCACCCCTTAGCCTTCATGTAGAATACAACGGTGGCGTTTACAAGGGATTCTCCATCAAGAACGCGTGGCTGTTCGGCGTCAACTATTTCATGCACAGCGCCGATTTCAAGAACACACTCACACTGGAAGTGCTCAACAAGAATATCGCTCACGGTAAGAGCGACCTACCCATGCAGTTCACAGCCGTTTGGGGCATGAACGACCTGTTCGGTGTCGAGGGACTCACCTTCTCGGGATTTGCCGACTTCTGGTGGGAAGACCACGTAGGATTCAAGGATGACGGAAGCGCCGTCGCAAAATCCACCACGTTTATCTCAGAACCTCAGATATGGTACAACGTAGGGCGACACTTCGGAGTAGAAAACCTGAATATCGGAGGCGAGGTTGAGCTGTCGAACGATTTCGGCACTTACGACGGATTCAAATGCAACCCATGCTTAGGCGTTAAATGGAATTTTTAAGCAACACGAAACAACAATATAAAACTATTAAGAGACCAAACGGAATTAAGAGAACAAACTGACATATTATGTTGAAGACATTATTTGGCTTTGATGCGTCAAAGCACAACGTGAAGACAGAAATCATAGCAGGAATCACTACCTTCCTAACGATGTCGTACATTCTTGCTGTCAATCCAACAATGTTCGCTAAGATTGGCGAGACGCTTGGAGAAGAATACGGAATGCCAATCGATGCCGTATTCACAGCAACAGCACTGGCTGCCATCGTGGGAACCCTCGTCATGGCGGTTTATGCAAAAAAACCATTTGGATTAGCCCCCGGAATGGGATTGAACGCATTTTTCGTCTATACCATCTGCATCTCGATGGGATATACATGGCAGTTTGCGTTGACAGCAATCCTGATTGAAGGTATCATCTTCATCATCCTATCGGCCACCCACGTACGCGACCTCATCGTAAATGCATTACCAATAAGTTTGCGACATGCCATCGGAGTCGGTATCGGTCTATATATCACATTCATCGGATTGCAGAATGCAGGGATCGTAGTCCATAACGAGTCCACATGCGTAATTCTGGGCGATTTAGGCAGCACTTCAGTAATTTTAGCCATTATAGGATTCTTCGTCACCAGCGCACTCATTGTGCTCAAGGTGAAAGGCGGCATGCTGATTGGCATCCTGATTACCACTATCATCGGCATTCCGATGGGTATCACTCACATTAACGGTTTTGCCGACCTGCCACCTTCAATCGAACCCATCTTCTGGCAATTCGACTGGAAAAATGTGTTCAGTCTTGATATGCTCATCGTAATCTTCACCCTACTTTTCATAGACATCTTCGACACGATAGGCACTGTGATTGGTGTCAGCATCAAAGCAGGCATGATCGACAAGGAAGGAAAGGTGGACAACTTGTCAAAGATATTCATGGCAGACGCAATTGCCACAACGGCTGGTGCATGTCTCGGAACCAATACTACAACTACCTACATCGAGAGTTCGGCAGGTGTGGCAGAAGGAGGACGTACAGGCCTCACATCCTTCACCATCGCCATCTGTTTCGTACTATCACTCTTCTTCTCCCCAATCTTCATCTCGATTCCAAACGAAGCAACCGGTCCAGTACTTGCCCTCGTCGGAGTGATGATGTGTACCCCGATTTACGAAATCGATTGGAGAGAATACACCGAAGCATTACCTGCATTCTTCACCATGCTGCTCATGCCACTGACTTACAGCATCAGCGACGGAATTATGATAGGAGTAATCATCTACGTATTCATCAATATGGTGACAGGTAATTTCAGAAAACTCAATATGACACTCTATATTCTAGTCATTTTATTTATCATTCACTACATTGCAATACTATTCATAAAATAATTATGAGAAAACTGATTTTGACACTCGCTTTGGCACTCGCTACTTGTGTTGCCTGGGCACAAAAAGGAACATTTGAAGCCGGTAAGGGAACCTTCTTACTCAACGGAAAGCCTTTCATCGTGAAGGCAGCCGAAGTACACTACCCACGTATTCCACGCCCATATTGGGAACATCGCATCCAGATGTGTAAAGCACTTGGTATGAATGCCGTATGTATCTACATCTTCTGGAATATTCATGAGCAGCAGGAAGGTCAGTTCGACTTCACTGGCAACAGCGATGTCGCCGAATTCTGCCGTCTGGCACAGAAAAACGGCCTCTATGTCATTGTGCGTCCAGGTCCATACGTTTGTGCCGAGTGGGAAATGGGCGGTCTGCCTTGGTGGCTGCTAAAGAAGAAGGACATCAAGTTGCGTGAGCGTGACCCTTATTTCATGGAGCGTGTGAAGATATTCGAACAGAAGGTAGGTGAGCAGCTGAAACCTCTCACTATCCAGAACGGAGGACCTATCATCATGATTCAAGTGGAGAACGAATACGGAAGCTACGGAACAGACAAACCTTACGTATCAGAAATCCGCGACTGTCTCCGCTCCATCTACGGAAACGAGATGGCTTTGTTCCAATGCGACTGGAGCAGTAACTTCGAGCAGAACGGATTGGATGACCTCGTGTGGACCATGAATTTCGGAACAGGAGCCAATATCAACGACCAGTTCCGTCGCTTGGGTGAGTTGCGTCCTGATGCGCCAAAGATGTGTTCTGAGTTCTGGAGCGGATGGTTCGACAAGTGGGGAGCACGCCACGAGACCCGTCCTGCAAAAGATATGGTGGACGGGATGGACGAGATGCTCTCGAAAGGCATCAGTTTCTCGCTCTACATGACACACGGAGGCACAAGCTTTGGTCATTGGGCTGGAGCCAACTCTCCTGGCTTTGCACCCGATGTGACCTCTTACGATTACGACGCCCCCATCAACGAATACGGTCTCGCTACACCTAAGTTCTGGGAATTGCGCACCATGATGCAGAAATA
>JAEEGL014818268.1_pt1 | contig 37958 bp, 33 predicted proteins | sample 9134231 | NCBI WGS metagenome assembly JAEEGL01 (sample SAMN16246548, study PRJNA631951) | gut metagenome | biome: gut microbiome; feature: rumen; material: fiber-attached | host: Bos | place: Iran: Karaj | collected 2018-10
AGTTTCGGCGCCTTTCTGATGAAGGGAGTCAGCTTCAGGCTCGAGGGCGAAGCGAACGACTATCTGGGCAAGGGCCTTTCCGGAGGCCGCATCATAGTCCGGCCCGATCCTGACGCCCATTTCGACGCTTCCGAAAACACGATTGCCGGAAATACGCTGCTCTACGGCGCGACGTCCGGCTCTCTGTTCATGGCCGGTCGCGCCGGCGAACGCTTCGCCGTCCGCAACTCCGGCGCCATTGCCGTAGTGGAAGGAGTCGGAGACCATTGCTGCGAGTATATGACCGGCGGACGTGTAGTGGTCCTAGGACCCACCGGGCGCAACTTCGCGGCCGGTATGTCCGGCGGGCTCGCATATGTCTGGGACCCCGACCACAATTTCGACTACTACTGCAATATGGAGATGATCGAACTTGGCCTGATCGAGGAGAAGGCCAGGATGGAGGAGCTCAAGAGCCTCATAGCGGAGCACCGCAGGTTGACAGGCTCGGCCCTTGCCGCCAGGATGCTGGAGCACTGGTCAGAGTACGCCGAGGACTTCATCCAGGTCACGCCTATCGAATACAAGCGCGTCCTCCACGAAGAGCAGTTGCGCAAGCTTAACGAAAAGATCGACAATGTACAAATGGATTATTAACGGACACGGAATATGGGAAACCCTAATGCATTCCTGACCATTCCCCGTCAGGAAGCCGGCCACAGGCCGGTATTTGAAAGAGTCTCCAATTTCGGAGAAGTGGAGCAGACCCTCAACGAGGGCGACCGCATGCTCCAGGCTTCCCGGTGCATGGACTGCGGCATACCGTTCTGCCATTGGGCCTGCCCTCTGGGCAACCGCCAGCCCGAATGGCAGGACGCCGCCTGCAAGGGCAAGTGGGAGCTTGCTTACAAGCTCCTGTCGCAGACCAATGACTTTCCGGAATTCACCGGGCGCATCTGTCCCGCGCTGTGCGAGAAGAGCTGCGTGCTCAACCACGCCATGGACGCACCCGTCACCGTCCGCGAGAACGAATGCTCGATCATAGAGCGCGCGTTCCGCGAAGGATATGTCCACCCGCACTCCTATCCCCGCAACGGGAAGAAGGTGGCCGTGGTCGGAGCCGGCCCTGCCGGACTCTCCGCGGCCGTCCAGCTCAACAAGCGCGGATATGATGTCACCGTACTTGAAAAGATGCCCTCCGCAGGAGGCCTCGTCCGTTACGGCATACCCAACTTCAAGCTGGACAAGTATGTCATTGACAGGAGAATAGCCGTACTGGAGCAGGAAGGCATATCTTTCCGTTACGGAGTGACGGTGGATACGGAACATCTCCCTGAAGGTTTCGATGCCTATGTCATTTCCACAGGGACTCCGACCGCGCGCGACCTGCCCATTCCCGGGAGGGAGCTCAAGGGTATATACTTCGCCCTGGACCTGCTGACCCAGCAGAACCGCAGGCTTGCGGGTGAGCAGTTCAGCAAGGAAGAGACCGTCTCGGCAAAAGGAAGGACAGTCCTCGTGATCGGCGGAGGCGATACCGGAAGTGACTGCATCGGCACCTGCCACCGCCAGGGTTGCAGGAACGTCACCCAGATCGAGATCATGCCCAAACCGCCGGAGGGGTATAACCCCGCGACGCCATGGCCGGCGTGGCCTATGATCCTGAGGACCTCCACAAGCCACGAGGAAGGCTGCGACAGGCGCTGGAGCCTGTCCTCCTGCCGCTTCCTCGACGACGGCAAAGGCCGCGTGGCCGGCGTGGAAGTCGAGGAAGTCGAATGGCTTCCGGCTCCGGACGGAGGCCGTCCGCAAATGAAACCGACGGGCAACAAGAGCATCATCGAGTGCGACATGGTGCTGCTGGCAATGGGTTTCCTGAAGCCAAAGCACCCTGAGTTCGGGCCTAACGTCTTCCTCGCAGGCGACGCCAAGACCGGCACCAGCCTGGTAGTGAGGGCTTTGGCCGGAGGAAGAGCCGTCGCACAGGAAGTTGACGACTATCTAAAAGGACGCATATGAGACAGATAGCATTCACGAAAATGCACGGGCTGGGGAACGACTACATCTATGTCAATACCATGGAATATCCCCTGGAGAACCCGGCAGGACTATCCGTAAAGTGGAGCGACAGGCACAAGGGAATTGGCTCCGACGGACTCATCCTTATCGGCAGTTCGGACAAGGCTGATTTCAGCATGAGGATTTTCAACGCCGACGGCTCCGAGGCCCTGATGTGCGGCAACGGCTCGCGCTGTGTAGCACGCTACATCCACGACAAGGGGCTGTCCGGCAAGACTGAACTCCGGCTCGAAACCCTATCCGGCATCAAGGTGCTGCGCCTGCGTCTCGACAAGGAAGGAAAGGTTCTCGACGTAAACGTAGAGATGGGCAAGGGTACTCCTCTCGAAGTCAACCTTCCCGACGGACACCGCGGCAATTGGATCCTGGACGAACTCTTTGCCTGCGGGAAACGTTTCCGCGGGACTGCCGTGGATGTCGGCAATCCCCATCTGGTACTCTTCGTCCCCGATGCAGAGGCCGCCCCGGTTTCCGAGGCCGGACCGCTGTTCGAAACGGACCCGATGTTCCCCGACAGGGCGAACATAGAATTCGCCCAGGTGATCGACGAGAGACACATCAGGATGCGTGTCTGGGAGCGCGGCAGCGGCATTACGCAGGCCTGCGGCACCGGTGCCTGCGCTACGGCAGTCGCTGCCGCGATGGCCGGATATACGAGACCGGACGGATGCACCGTCATAATGGACGGAGGATCACTGGACGTATCGTGGGACCCTGTCTCCAAAGACATACACATGACAGGTACTGCAACGACTGTTTTCGAAGGTACGATTGAACTGGAGGACTGAGACATGGTAGAGATAAAAGAAGGATTCTGCCGGTTGGAACACCGGTACCTTTTCCAGGAAGTCGCCCGCAGGGTCGCCTCGTTCCATGAGGCCTCTCCCGGAACGGACATAATCAGGATGGGCATAGGGGATGTGACACTTCCTATAGCCCCTGCTGTCATCCGGGCGATGCACGAAGCCGTGGATGACCTCTCCGTCCGGGAGAGGTTCCACGGCTACGGCCCGGAGCACGGTTACAGCTGGCTCCGGGAGGCTGTCGTCCAGGGCGACTACGCCTCCAGGGGCATCACCGTCGACCCTGATGAAATATTCATCAGCGACGGAGCGAAAAGCGACCTGGGAAACATCCTGGACCTGTTTTCGGATGGAAACACCGTGGGTATCATCGACCCTGTCTATCCCGTCTACGTGGACACGAACGTCATCGACGGAAGACGGATAGTGTTCATCCCCTGCACGGAAGACGACGGCTTTACGGGAGAAATCCCTGAGGAAAAGCTTGATTTTGTATATCTTTGCTATCCGAACAATCCGACCGGGGCGGTGATCACCCGTGCAAAGCTGGAAGGATGGGTGGACTATGCCCTGCGGAACGGCTCGCTGATCCTGTACGATTCCGCCTACGAGGCCTTCATACAGGACCCGGAAATCCCGCACTCGATCTATGAGGTCGAAGGGGCCAGGCAATGCGCGATGGAATTCCGGAGTTTTTCCAAAACGGCGGGGTTCACGGGCATCCGCTGCGGCTACACCGTCATACCGAAGGAGCTCCGCGGCATAAACAAGGGCGGAGAAGATGTGTCTTTCAATGCACTTTGGGAGCGCAGGCAGGGATGCAAGTTCAACGGAGCTTCATATGTATCGCAGCGCGGGGCATATGCAGTATATTCACCGGAAGGACGGGAGCAGACCCGCGAAAGTATCCGGTACTATCTCGGCAACGCTGCCGTCATCCGCGAGGGATTGAAGCGGGCGGGGCTGCACGCCTCCGGCGGAGAGAACGCTCCGTACGTCTGGGCAAGGACACCGGACGGAATGGATGACTGGGAGTTCTTCGACGTCCTGCTGAAAAAGGCAGGCATAGTAATCACTCCGGGATCGGGTTTCGGCAAGGCCGGGCGCGGATACTTCAGGCTAACGTCCTTCTCGGACAAGGCCCGGACAATTGAAGCTATGGAAAGGCTGTATAATTGCATAAATGAATTGTAATCATTGCTTTGACGAGTTGCACGAGGAGTGCGGCGTATTGGGAGTCTACGGGGTAAGGGACGCCTCCAGGCAGGCCTTCCTGGCGCTGCAGGCGCTGCAGCACAGAGGGCAGCAGGCCTGCGGGATAGCGGCTTACGACCAGGACGGGGCAATCAGGGTCCATAAAGGCGAAGGCCTGGTCAAGGACGTCTTCTCGGAGACCGCTTTGGCCGGTCTCCCCGGCGACACCCTCATAGGCCATGTAAGGTATCCGACTACCGAGGTTGGCGGGACGGAGAACATCCAGCCATTCAGGATGTCCTGCCGGGCCGGTTGCTTCGCGCTTGCACATAACGGGAACATAGTCAACGCCGCCAGTATCAAAGGACGTCTCGAAACCATGGGACATCTGTTCCATTCCACATCTGACAGCGAACTGTTCGCGCATCTCATAGGAGGGCAGAAAAACGGGAGCTGGACAGACAGGATCATGGCGGCAGCCAACCAGCTTGACGGGGCTTTTTCCACCGTCGTACTTGCCGATGGCGTCCTGTACGCCTGCAGGGACCGGTACGGGTTCCGTCCCCTGTCGATAGGACGGCTTGGCAGCGGCTATGTCGTAGCAAGCGAGACCTGCGCCCTGGATGCCCTCAAAGCGGAATTCATCAGGGACGTCGAGCCCGGGGAACTCATCAGCATAGGCCCGGACGGACTCGGAAGCATATTCCATTCCAAATGTGCCGGAAGGAAGATGTGCGCAATGGAGTATATCTATTTCGCCCGCCCCGACAGCATTATCGAAGGATGCGGAGTACACGTATTCCGCAAGCGGACGGGAAAACTCCTCTATGAGGAGCATCCCGTCCCTGCGGATATGGTCATAAGCGTTCCCGAGTCGAGCATGAGCGCGGCCATCGGCTATGCCGAAGCCGCCCGCCTGCCCCTGGAAATGGGTTTGCTGAAAAACATGTACGTGGCCCGGACCTTCATCCAGCCGGCCCAGTCGATGCGTGACATCGGGGTAAAGATGAAACTGTCCCCCGTACGTAGCATAGTGAAAGGCAAACGTGTAGCCGTCATCGATGATTCCATCGTCCGCGGAACTACGTCCAGGCAGATCGTAAAGATGCTTCGCGATGCCGGGGCCACGGAAGTCCATATGCTCATTGCCAGCCCGAAATATGCCTGGCCCTGCTTCTATGGCATCGACACCGGCACGAAAGAGCAGTTGATCGGCTCGGATCACAGTGAAGAAGAAATCTGCCGCTACATAGGCGCGGACTCACTTCACTATCTCTCCGAGCAGGCCCTTTTCAAGGCATCCGGCCGTTCCGAACTCTGCACCGCCTGTTTCAGCGGTGACTACCCGACGGACCTGTATGATCTGAACGGGGCAGAATAGTCTGGAAAAAGATGTATCTTTGTGCCTGATGAAAACAAGAGACATAGTTCGTTCCGTCCTGGCGGCCGCAGGGATAGGGCTGGCGCTGTATGTATTCTTCAGCGCGCGGTCCTGTGTCCGGGAGCGCCGCTGGCTGGCCCTGGGGCCGATAGAGAACCATCCGGTCAGGATTTACGACGTCAAGTTCGCGCAGGAGTTCAACGACCTCAACGACGCCCAGCTCAAGGTGGCGACGGCTATCGGGGTCAGGCCCGTGGCCGACAGGGAGGAGGCCGAGGGGCTGAAATCCAAGTTGGTGGAGCTGACGGATACCGACACCTATGTCATCGACTCCCTGACCCATTCGATCCCCTACCTCATCCCTTCCGCAAAGGAACTGCTGGATGACATAGGGCAGGCGTTCCAGGACTCCCTGGCCGCCAAGGGCCTTAACCCGTACAAGCTGGTCGTGACCTCCGTGCTCCGCACGAAGAAGGACGTAGCCGCCCTTAGCAAGAACAATATAAACGCCGCGGAGAACTCCACCCACTGCTATGGCACGACCTTCGACCTTGGCTACTGGCGTTACGTCAAGATACCCGACCTGAGGGGACGGCCGTACGAAGACGTCCCTCCGGAGTACCTGCGCGCGACACTCAGCCAGGTCCTGAAAGACATCCACGACCGGGGCGACCGGTGTTTCATCAAGTACGAAAGGCAGCAGAACTGCTTCCACATCACAGTGAGGCAGCGCTGACGTCGGCTTTTCCTACAGTATTGTTCCTCCCGCTTCGAGAAGGAGGAGCCGGCGCTTGAGGTCCAGGCCGCCGGCATAGCCCGTCAGGGCGCCGCCGGCCCCGACCACGCGGTGGCACGGCACTATCAGCGATACCGGATTGTGTCCTACGGCTCCGCCAACCGCCCGCGCAGACGTGCGTGAAAGGGCGCCGATACGGTCGGCGATTTCACCATAAGTAACTGTCTTTCCGAAAGGAATACGGAGAAGTTCCTCCCACACGGTACGGCGGAAAGGCGTTCCGCCCAGCGACAGGGGCGGGGTGAAACCGGGATTCCTGCCTGAGAAATAGACGTCCAGCCACCTGCGTGTCTCCCGGAAAACCGGAAGGTCCCGGGTCACATGCTCTCCAAGCGTAGACGCGAAGAACCTCTGCCCGTCGAACCACAGGCCGCAGAGGGCATTTCCGTCCGACGCCATCGTAATCCCCCCAAGCGGAGAATCATATTTCCAGACGGAATACATCTCAGAAAGCCTGTACCGTTGAAATGCAGGGGCAGGCGCGCGAGGCGGTGATACGGAGGCGGAGGGCGGTCGCCCGGACTGGATCGAAACGCAGGATGCGCTTGTATCCTATCGTCGTAAGCTGTTCCCGGACCGGCAGCGGATGCCATCCATCACCGTCGCAATAATCGACGGAGAACTCCTGTACACGCTGGCCCAGGGCAATATACTCCTGGATGAGGACACGGCTGATGCCCTGCACATCAGGGAAGGTGAACTCCAGCGTACCCTCGCAGACGCCGTCCTTCGGGGCCCAGAAAGTGTCCGGGCTGCCGTCGATGACCCGGTCGGCGGCGAACCGCCGGCCCCGGGTCCCGCTTGCCCGGACCCGCGTCCCTGCCAGCAGATCGGTACCCAGTTCCCTGTCCAGGATCTTCCGTGCTTCGCAGATGCTGGCGGAATCAATGGGATGGATCAGACCGTCACGGTCGACGGGGAAATTTATCAGAAGCTTCCCGTTGCGTCCCACGCTCCTGTAATACAGGTCGGCCAGCTGCTCCGGAGTCTTGACCATGGAGTCCTCTTCAGGATGATAGAACCACCCCTTCCTGATGGACACGTCGCATTCGGCAGGGATCCAGACGTCGCCGTCGGGATGTCCCGGCCCAAGTTCACCGGCATTGGGATAGCCGGGATAGACCACCCCGTCCCTGAGGAAGGACCAGTTGGTCTCGGAGGCAACGCCGCGTTCGTTGCCGACCCATCGGCAGCCTGGCCCTCCGTCGGAGAAGATTATCGCTTCGGGCTGGCATTCGCGGACTATCGAGTGGATCTTCGGGAAATCGTAATAGGTCCGGCGGTCGATACTGCGCGTCTCACGGGCGCCGCCGTACCAGCCGTCACCGCCGTTCGCACCGTCGAGCCACACCTCGGAAATGGTGCCGTAACCGGTCATCAGCTCCCTGAGCTGGTTATGGTAATACTCTGTATATGCGGGAGTTCCGTAAGATGCCTGATGACGGTCCCAAGGGGACAGGTACACCCCGAACTTCAGGCCATGGCGCGCGCAGGCCTGCGCCAGCTCGCCGACCACATCACCCTCGTAGGGCGAAGCGGCAACGGAATAATCCGTATACACGGACGGCCACAGGCAGAAGCCGTCGTGGTGCTTGGCAGTGATGATGACGCCCTTTATGCCGGCCGCTTCGAAAGTGCGCACCCACTGCTCGCAGTCGAGTTTCGCGGGATTGAATACCGAAGGGTCGGCATCGCCATACCCCCATTCGCTGTCCGAGAATGTGTTGGGTCCGAAATGGATGAACGCCCATACCTCGTCCTGCTGCCAGGCGAGCTGCGCGGGGCTGGGAAGAGGGCCGAGCGCCTCCGGCGCGCGTCCCGTCCCGCACGCCAGCGCAAGCGCAGCCGCCAGGGCAAGCGCAGCGCTTTTTCCGATGTTCAATGTCTTCATGGCTGGCGGAGCTTGAAACCGGGTGAAGCCCATTCCGTCATGGCTCCGCCCTCGTCATAAATAAGATATCCCTCGAGGTCCCCGCGGGACTCGATGAAGGCCCGCGCCTCGTCGTAACCAATTACCATGCAATAAGTTGCGTAAGCATCTGCAGCCGCAGCGGTGGGAGCTACCACCGTAGCGCTCAGCAGCGAGTGCCCGACCGGACAGCCGCTGCGGGGGTCGATGGTATGGGCGTATTTGCGCCCGTCGCGGACATAGAACTTCCGGTAGTTGCCCGACGTGACGATGCCGCAGGAGCGGCCGCCGGACTGCCAGATACCGTCCAGGTCCGCGCCGGGCGTATCGTTGCCGTCCGTCGGGCGGTCGACGCCAATGCTCCAGTCGAGTCCAGAGGGATTGTGTCCTGTGCAATATATCTCCCCTATGTCCACCAGCATGTCCGTAACTCCGACGGACTTGAGATAATCCGCGACCAGGTCGCAGGTATACCCTTGCGCTATGGCGTTGAAATTCAGGCGCGCATCGTCGAAGGAGGCGGAGGAAAGCGGCTCGCCCGGGACGATGTCCCTGCGCAGCCGCGCCATCCCGCAGGACTCGAGCACCTCGCGTACGCGGTCTTCCGACGGCAGCGAATCGTTAGAGAACCCGAATCCCCAGATGTCGAACAGCGGCCCCGCCGCCACGTCCACGCAGCCCCCGGTCTCCTCCCAGATGCCGTAGGAATACCCGTAGATATCCGAGAACAGCTGATTGGGGACAATCTCCTCCCCGGCGTTGAAGCGGCTCAGCTGGGACGACTTGTTGTAGCCGGAAAGCGTGGTGTCCACCAGGACGAGGATGGAATCGATGGCGGAGGCGACCTGCGCGCGCGGCACCTTCAACCCTTTGGCATTGAACTTCACGGAATAGGTCCCGCCCTGCGCATAGCCCGTAACGGCGACGTAGCGTCCCGGGCCGTTGCAGGCGCAGAGGAGCAGCGCGGCGGCCAGGACCGGCAGGAAGCAGGAACGGAAGGATTCTTTCAGGCGCATTGGAAGGAACGGCAAAGTATTTGTACAAAGTTAATGGTTTTTATGCCAAAAATGCCGATATTTGTGAGTTAATTGAATCGAATGACCATCATGGACATCAAAAGATACACGCTTGCGGGACTCGCCTTCCTGATCATTCTCGCCATCGCTTCATGCAAGAAGGACGAGACCGAATCGTACAAGTACCTCGGCGGAGTCCCCGAGTTCACGCTTCCGGAGTACGGCGTCGCGGGCGACAGCTTCAGCTTCATGGCCAAGGGCGTGGAGGCGGACGACGAGGACGCGGAAGTCGGCTATTACTGGTACGCCAGCCCGATCAAGAATGCCAAGGACACCTCCATGACCTATTCCCTGACCCTTCCGGACACGCTCTGCACAGTCACAGTGTACTGCGTCGGTTTCGCCGAAGGATATCTCAGCGCCACCACTTCCCACTCCATCACCATAGTCAAACCCGACAGGGAGAACGGCAGCATCAGCGGCCTTTCCTTCGACGAGAGCAGGGATTTCAAGTTCACCGACCCCCGCGACGGCCACGAGTATTGGTGCACCACCGTCGGTTCCACCGACTGGTTCAGGGAGAACCTCGCCTACAAGGGTTCCGGCACCCCCCTCGCCAACTGCGAGGCCACATCCGACGTTTTCGGCCGCTTCTATACATGGGATGAGGCGATGACCGCCTGTCCGGATGGATGGCGCGTCTCAAGTCTCGGCGAATGGGCCGACGCCGCGGCGGTGGTCCTGGGCGAGCGCCCGGACCCTATGACGCGTTTCTACTCCGCAGCAGGAGGCTTCATGGGCAAGGTCCGGTTCAACGGCAACGAGATGTGGGAGTACTGGCCGAAGGTGAAGATCACCGACCAGCTCGGTCTCTCGATGGTTCCCCTGGGATACGCCGTAAAGCAGGAGAGCAACGCCCGCTTCAACTCGATGTACGACTACGCCGCCTTCTGGACGGCTGACGAGAAGGATGCCGACCAGGCATATTACAGGTATTTCTACGACGAGAGCCCGGACCTTTTCATGGGCCATTCCGACAAGGCGTCATTCGCGGCCAACGTCCGTTGCGTCCGCGACCATCAGTAAAAGGAATCAGATTTTAAGCACGGCATCGGCGATGCTCGTGACGGACTCGCGGTGGGTGATCCAGAGAATGGTTTTCCCGCCGCTGAGTTTTTTGGACAGGCGCCGGAGCAGTTCGTCCTCGGTGTCGCGGTCGAGCGCGGACGTGGACTCGTCCAGTATGAGCACTCCGCCGGAGTGCAGCAGCGCGCGGGCTATCGCGACGCGCTGCGCCTGGCCTTCGCTGAGGCCGCTGCCCTTCTCCGAGCAGAGCGTGTCCAGCCCGTCGGGCAGGTCGAGGACGAAGTCCGCCACCGCCAGGTGAAGCGCCTCGCGGAGCTCTTCTTCAGTGGCTGAAGGATTGGCCATCAGGAGGTTGTCCCGTACGGTGCCGCTCATCAGGCTGTTGCCCTGGGGGACATACCGGAAGTTGCAGCGGGTGGCGGGAGAGGCCTGGACGGAACGTTCTGCATCGTACAGGGTCACGCTGCCGGCGGCGGGGCGCAGCAGCGCAAGCACCAGCCGCGTCAGCGTGCTTTTCCCGACTCCGGTCACGCCCATTATCGCGGTCACCGTGCCCGGCTTGAAATCATAGGAGAAATGCTCGAAGACCTTCAGCGGCTCCACCCCCTCGGGGACGTCCGTGTATGCAAAGGTCACATCTTCGATCCTAATGCCCGGCGCCCCTTCGAAGAGGATCTCCTCCTCCTTCTTCTCCGCCGGCATCTCGGTCAGTTCGAGCAGGCGCTCCACTGAAGTAAGGGAATGGATGAAGGCGGGAATGTGACGGCTGATGTCCGCAATAGGGCGCTGGACCTGTCCGACCAGCTGCAGGAACGCGGTCATCATGCCGAAGGTGACGGCGCCGCTCCTGATGCCGAACACTCCCCAGAGGAAAGCCGCGGCATAGCCCGCCATGAAACCCACTCGAAGGAAGGCGCGGGCGCCGGCGTTGTAGTTCAGCCTGCGTATGGTATTGTCCATCACGTCCTTCTGAAGCTCGTCCAACCGCCCTGTCACGCGATCCTCGCAGCCCAGTGTCTTGACGAGGACACGCTGCTGGAGGTTCTCCTGCATGTGGCCCTGGATCTCGCTGTCCTTGGCGCGGATGAGCGCGGTGAGCCTGCGGATGACCTTGAAGAACATCTTGCTGCCCAATGCCGCCACGGGCATCAGTATCAGCAGCACCCACAGCAGCTGCGGCTCCAGAACGAAGAGGAAGCAGGATGCGGCGACCAGCTGCACCAGCGTCACGATGAAATCGGGGACGCGCGTGCAGAGCAGGTCGACGACCACACGGGTATCCTCCTCCAGGCGGTTCACCATGTCCCCGGTGTGGAAGGCCTCGCGGCCGTGCCACTCGCTGGCCAGGATATCTCCGAAAACCTTGGCCCTGAAGGAGTTCTGCGTCTTGGTGACTATCATTCCGTCCCACCAGCTGTAGGCGACTGCTGACAGGACCTGCAGCAGCATTATCCCGACCATTATGCCGACATAGAGCCCCAGGGGCTCCTGCAATTCGCCGGTGGCAATGTCGACGAGCGCCTTGCACACCCACACGAAGCCCATCGAAGCGGCGATCCTCACCACTCCGATGATGCAGCTCACGAGGATCCTGCCCCGGAGCGGACGGCCCATGGCCGCCAGGCCTTTCATGCAGGTGCGGAAATCCTTCATCGCGCCTCAGGCTTCAGCTATTCCGGCCTCGACCCAGCTGCGGGCGATGGCTTCCGCATCGCGGCCCGCGACTTCCTCCTCGACGTCGTAACGGTCGAGAAGAAGCCTCTTGAGATCTTCCGGGGTGAACTCCCTGCCTTCGACGGACTTCCAGAGGTAGGCTGCCGACGAATTGAGGGATATCATCTTGTTGAAATTGATCTGGGCGACGCTTTCGGGCGTCACTATGAACTCCTTGCCAAGCTGGCGGAGCCTGAACCCTTCGATAAGTTTCATATGAAAAGTCTTCTGTAAAAACCTAGTATTATGCGGCGGAAGGGCAGGAGCCTTCGCCATGCCCGGGCCTTCCTCAGGGCCCTCGGGCTTCGGCAATCCTTCTCCCTGACGCCGTCCCTGAGTATTGAAATTGCGGTGCCGGCGATGTCCCCGCGCCGGCAATGCTCCACCGTGCGGTTCCCGTCACCCATAAGAGTGACCTCGTCTCCGTCCAGGGCGAACACACGGTGGAGCACATACACTCCTTCACGTATCTCGGCCAGGACTATGTCTCCCACTTCCAGCGTGTCCAGTTTCCTCAGGTTCACGCTGTCACGCTCTCCCCTGATGAAAGGGATCATGCTGTTGCCCTTGGTGGGGATGACCACGTCCTTGCCTTCGGCGAGCATAGCCTTCACCTCGCCCAGCAGGATGGCGTTGGGGATGACGACCTTATTCATCGCCCTCCTCCTTGCGCACCCCTGAGGCGCAGACGCGGGCGGCCTCCTCGTCGGGAAGGCAGTCCAGGACATAGCACGGTACGTTCAAGGCGATATGCTCGAGCATCCTGTGCTGCCCGTCCGCCATGCCTCGGTCGGCCTTGAAGCCCGAGCACGAGGAATAGACGGAGGCGTAGGACTCCAGGGTGCTCTGCCTGGTGAGGGCGTTGTATTTCGCCCGGCGGATGCGCACGATGGCTCCGACGGGAACGCTGACATTGCGGTAGCAGGGCGTCTTCCCGCTCCAGGGGGAGCCGTAGACACGGGCGACTCCGTCCTCGCCGACGCGAAGGACGGGGTTGTCGTCATTCAGCAGTTCGCTTCCCTCTATATACTTGAGCCACAGGCTGCTGTGGGTACTCTTGCCGGTACCGCTCCTGCCCAGGAAGAGGTAACCCTTGCCGCCGTTTGCGATGACGGAAGCGTGCATCTCGAGGGTCATGTACGGAGCGCTGGCGAAAGCGAAGAGGAGCATCAGGGAGTTGTTCACGGCGAACAGCATGGAGCGCGGCGAATCCTTGAGGAATGCGAGGCTCCCTTCACGGTAGTCCCTGTCCATCATCAGGCGGGCGCAGGGCGGAAGCGTAGCCAGCGGCGCCATCTCGACGATGTATCCTCCCTCGCAGGAATACAGGTCCAGCCTCGGCTCACCGGGATCCTCATGCTCGGGGACGAGCAGCGGCTCGGCGGCGATGTCCGGCAGCGCCTCCACCGTCCGGAGGACGAAGAGGGGCGCTTCGGAAGAGTCCGTGGCGAACTCCCTGTACTGCGCCAGGAGGTCCCACACCGGGGAGCCGTCCGGCATCTCGAGATGGAAAGTATGTCCTGCCACGCAGAAAGCCTGTGTCATATCGCTTAAAAGTGTTTTCAACCTGCTAAGTTACACATAAAAACGCTCTTTGGCAAATCGGGACTCTTTTAAAGAATAATTCGGGATTAGTCGCGCTTTTTGATTATCTTTGTGGGTTAAGTTTAATGTTTTGATACATGGAAGCAAACAGTAATACGGTGAAGCTATACTACAATACCGAGAGGGAGAGGCTCCGCATGCCGGAGTACGGCCGCAACGTCCTGGAGATGGTCGAGCAGCTGAGGGACATAGAGGACAAGGCCAAGCGCAGCGAACAGGCAAGGGCCGTGGTGAAGGTCATGGAGATCCTCAATCCCCAGGTCCACCAGCAGGAGAACTACGAGCAGAAGCTCTGGGACCATCTCTACCTGATGGCCGGGCTCGACCTGGACATCGACGCCCCCTACCCCGCCCCGGTTGTGGATGGCCTACAGTCCCGCCCGCAGGTCATTCCCCTGAAGAGCAAGCCCGTCAAGGCCACCCATTACGGCCGCAACATCGAAAGCATCATCGAGCTCATCGCCGGCGAGCCGGAAGGCGAGGTGAAGACCGCGATGATACGCTCCCTGGCGATATACATGCGCCAGCAGTACCTCATCTGGAACAAGGACAGCGTGGCCGACCAGACCATCTTCAACGATATCGAGAAGCTCTCCGACTACCGCATCAAGGTACCCGAGGGCATCAGCCTGTCCAAAATAGCCGACTCCGCGTCCTTCTCGCGCCCCGGCATGAGCATCAACGTCGGCGGTGCCCAGCAGCAGAACCGCGGATGGAACAACAAGAGAAGAAAGAACAACCGCAAGAAATGATGAGACTGCCCAAACTCAGATTCTGGAACTCCTGGGACGACCGCCAGAAGGCCAATGCCGTGAAATGGACGGGGGCGCTCATCGCGCTGTTCGCCCTCTTCACCCTCCTGGCCATGGTGTCCTACATCTTCACCTGGAAGCAGGACCAGAGCCTGCTCAGGGACCCCGGGATGATGGACCAGGCCGTAGGCGTGGCCAATCTCGGCGGCAAGCTCGGGCTCAAATGGGCCAACACCCTCATAGTCAAATGGTTCGGCTTAGGCAGTTTCGCATTCCTCATCCTGCTTTTCGCCATGTCCGTGCGGCTTATAGCCGGCAGGTGGCACCGTTCGCTGCTCAAGACTGCGGCCGTGACGCTCAGCGGGGCGCTGATCGCAGCCCTGGTCTGCGCCTTCATAGGCAGGCTGGTCGGAGTACAGACCCTGTTCGGCGCAGGGCCGGGCGGAGAATGCGGCGCACACGTGACGGGATGGTTCTGGAACCTCCTGGGACCTGCGGTGACCGGGATTCTCCTCGGCCTCCTTGTCATCGGCTGGCTCATACTCTGCAGTGAACGCTTCTCCAGATGGTTCGGAAGCCTCGGCGCATCCTCGGACGTGGAAGAGGAGAAGCCGGTGCGCGAACGCAAGCCGCTGCTGCCGCTCAGGCGGCAGGCCGCGTCAGAGACTCCGGCGGAGCCGGAACCCACCCCGACACCAGCGCCCGCCCCGCGGCCCGTTCCCGCGATGTCGCCCGTTCCCAAGCCTGCATCACCTGCCGCACCATCTGCCCCGGAGGCTGCCGAAGGCACTTTCGAGGTGGACCGCGGCGAGGACCTCGACACCGAGGTCAAGCAGCAGCTGCCGCGCATCGACGTGCGCCTGGACCCTCCGGAGGGACTTCCTTCGTACAAGTTCCCGAGCCTTGACCTACTGGAAGACCATGCTTCCGGCACGCAGATAGTCTCCGACGAGGAGCTCAACCGCAACAACAACAAGATCCGCTCGACCCTCAAGAACTACAAGATCGACATAATGGACGTGAAGGCCGTCGTAGGCCCGACCGTCACGCTTTACAAGGTGTATCCGGCTCCGGGCGTCAAGATAGCCAACATCCGCAGCCTGCAGGACGATATAGCCATGTCGCTCAACGCCAGGGGCGTGCGTATAGTCACCCTGCCCGACTCCGTCGGTATAGAGGTGGCCAACGACAAGCCGTCCATAGTTCCCATCAAGGGCCTGCTGAACGACGAGGCCTTCCGCACCAGCAAGGCCGACCTCCCGGTCGCCATAGGATGTACCATCACCAAGAAGGTCAAGGTGTTCGACCTGGCCGACGCGCCGCACCTGCTCGTGGCGGGAGCCACCAAGCAGGGCAAGTCCGTCGGCCTCAACGTCCTCATCGCCTCGCTGCTCTATTCCAAGCATCCGGCCGAGATGAAGATGGTCTTCATCGACCCGAAGATGGTGGAATTCTCGGCTTATGGAAGGCTCCTGAAGCATTACCTCGCCGTGCTTCCTACCGCTGCCGACGAGGAGGAGGAAGCCGATTCGGCCATCGTCAAGAAGCCCAAGGAGGCCGAGAAGATACTCCGTTCGCTCTGCACCGAGATGGACGAGCGCTACGAGCTTCTGAGCAAGGCTTACGTCAACAACATCAAGTTGTACAACGAGCGTTACAAGGACCGCAAGCTCAATCCCGAGCACGGGCACAGGTTCCTGCCTTACCTCGTGGTCATCATCGACGAGTACGCCGACCTGGCCATGTCCGGCGGCAGCGGCTCCGAGGCGAAGAACATGCAGAAGAGCATCATGGGGTCGATCGTGCGCCTCGCCCAGAAGGGCCGCGCCGCCGGCATACACGTCGTCATCGCCACACAGCGTCCTTCGGTGGACGTCATCACCGGCCTCATCAAGGCCAACTTCCCTGCCAGGATCGCCTTCCGCGTTTCCACGCGCGTGGATTCCAACACCATCCTCGACGCTACCGGCGCCGAGAAGCTCATCGGACGCGGAGACATGCTGTACTACGCCGGCGTCGAGACCGAGCGCATCCAGTGCGGATTCATCTCCAACGATGAGATCAACGCCATCACCGAATTCATCGGTGCGCAGCAGGGCTACAAGAAGAGTTATAATACGCCTTACTACCTTCCTTCGCCGGAACCGGCCGAAGGAGAGGGCGGAGGCGGCATGATAGACATGAAGGACCTCGACGAACGCTTCGAGGAGGCCGCCAGGATGGTGGTAATGACACAAAAAGGCTCGACTTCAGACCTCCAGCGCAAACTCGGCATGGGTTATGCAAAGGCTGGTCGTGTAATGGATCAGCTCGAGGCCGCAGGGATAGTGGGGCCGCAGGAGGGGTCGAAACCCCGCCAGGTCCAGATCGCCAGCATGGACGAACTCGACGAGATCCTCAAAGCCTTCATGAAATGATCAAAAAACTGACAGCACTCCTCTTCGTCCTCACGGCCTTCAGCGCCGCAGGACAGAACATTGTGACCGACTTCGCCAAGTCCCTCGCGGACGGATGCGCATCCTTCGGATACACCTACTCCATGAGCGGGCAGGTGCCCCTCAGCGGGTCCGGGACGGTCCGCCTTCAGGGCGACGCCTTCGTAATGCAGGGCGACGGACTGGAAGTGTACTGCGACGGCACCACGCGCTGGACCGTTGACACTGTGGCCGAGGAATGCTATATCGAGGGAGTCGATCCCGACGGCCGCGACTACGAAGCCAACCCCGCCCTGCTCGTCGGGGCCGTGGACAAGGCTTTCAAGCTCAGGAAGACGGCCTCCGCCACCTTCAATTCCAGGAAAGTCACCGAGGCCGTCCTGGTCCCCGTCGCGAACGGAGGCAACATCACGGAACTCTCCCTGATGATGGCGTCCGACAAGAAGCCCGAGGGCATCCTGGTCAAGACCTCCGACGGGAACGTCATCACCGTTGTAGTGAAGGATTTCGCCGTGGGCGGGAAAGCCCCGGTGAAGGATTTCGGATACGACACGAAGAAGCTCGGCGACGGATACATAGTCACCGACCTCAGATAACACGAAGATAAACCAACTCCTATAGCCATCTATGGAAAAATCCAAAGTCTTTTTTACCGATTTCCGTACCAAGGCATACGGTGAGCCCATCCCGAAAAAACTCCAGCGTCTCATCAGGACCGCCGGCATCGGCGACATCGATTTCGACGGCAAGTTCGTCGCCGTCAAGATGCACTTCGGCGAGCTCGGGAACATCAGTTTCCTGCGCCCCAACTTCGCCAAGGCCGTCGTCGACGTCATCAAGGAGCTGGGAGGCAAGCCTTTCCTGACCGATTGCAATACGATGTATCCGGGCTTCCGCAAGAATGCCCTGGAGCATCTCTACTGCGCCTGGGAGAACGGTTTCACTCCCCTTAGCGTCGGCTGCCCAGTCATCATCGCCGACGGCCTCAAGGGCACCGATGATATAGACGTTCCCGTACGGAACGGAGAGTATGTCAAGGCCGCACACATCGGTCGCGCTATAATGGATGCCGACATCTTCATCAGCCTCAACCATTTCAAGGGACACGAGGAAGCCGGATTCGGAGGCGCAATCAAGAACATAGGCATGGGCTGCGGCTCGCGTGCAGGCAAGAAGGACCAGCACAGCGCAGGAAAAGCCTGCATCGACGAGGTCCTGTGCCGTGGCTGCCGCAAGTGCCAGAAGGAATGCGCCAACGGAGGACTCGTATTCGATGAGGAGCGCCGCAAGATGACGGTTTCAGAGCATTGCATGGGCTGCGGAAGATGCCTCGGAGCCTGCAATTTCGACGCCATCAGTTTCGCCGACAGCGTCGCCACAGAGATGCTCGGGAGGCGCATGGCCGAGTACGCCATGGCCGTGGTGGACGGCAGGCCCAACTTCCACATCACCCTTATAGTGGACGTGTCTCCCAATTGCGACTGCCACTCGGAGAACGACGCCCCCATCATCCCCGACATCGGAATGCTCTGCTCCTTCGACCCCGTTGCCCTTGACCAGGCCTGCGCGGACCTCTGCAACGCAGTAGAACCCTTCAAGAACAGCCAGGTGGGCGACAACATGGCCAGGCCGGGCTTCGTGAACTATCACGAACTGTTCAAGAACAACAGGTCCACGACCGACTGGCAGAGCTGCCTGGAGCATGCCGGGAAGATCGGTCTCGGCTCGAGGGACTATGAACTGGTGAAGATCAGATAAAAAGAAAATGGGGAAAATCTCACGACTTTCCCCACCCTGATAACTAAACTCTTTTAATCGCCTTTAACCATTAGCGATCTGTCTTAAATCAGCGTTCTTGAAACCTGACGGAACACAAAGAAAAGGCTTCGCCAAGCTTCGGAAACAAAGTAACCTATCCGAGTTGTTACTATCAATGCCGAAATTGGTAAAAGACAAAATGCTGCCGATCCTGTTACAGAATCGGCAGCATTTGTGTCAAAATGGGCAGTCCGGGTCAGATATTCTCTACTGAATCATCCTGAAGATACCAGACATGTCCGGAGACATCAGGGTATCCCATCTGCCTGTAGAGCCGTACATAACGCTTTACCTGGAAGCGATATGCGTCGGAATGTTCACCGGACTTGTAATCGATGACATAAGTGTGTCCCGGCACGGCGACGACCCGGTCGGGGCGGAACTCCCGGCCGTCGGCGTCGATGACGGTGTGTTCGTTGAGCACACCGGCGCCGTCGGGCGGGAACCAGCCGCGCGCGGCGGCGGATGCGATGCGCTCCTGCAGGAGCGCGAAGTCCGCCGCGCCCTCGGCGGCCGTGAGCCTGCCGTCCGCGACGGCAGCATCCACGGCAGCGCGCAGGTCTTCCGGCCGGCGCACAGACGCCAGGATGTCGTGCAGGACTATGCCTCCGAGCCTCTTAGAGGCCGAGGCGCCCGCCGCGCCGTCCGCGGAGAAGAAGTCCGCGGCATCGGCGCTGAGGCGCAGCCGGCCACCGGGAGGATACGAACGGAACTCCACGGGGAAAGGCTTCTCCTCCGTCTGGTCAGGACGCTCCATCATCCTGAAATCGTACGGGGTGCCATACTCGAAAACGTCAGGTTCGTCATCAGCACTGAGTCTCTCCTGCATCAAAGGGCTCGTACCTGCAAAGACCCTCAGGACCTGGGAGAAATCCGAAGGACCGTCCTTCTTTGAAGACGCCGGGGGCTTGCAGGCGATGACGTGAAGGGACTTCCCTGCGCGTGTGAATGCCACATAGAAGGTATTGATGTTGTCCACTATCTGCATCATGCGTTCCCTGTCGTATTCTCCCGAGAAAGCAGTATCGGAAACGGATCCGGTGAGGTTGACCGGGAAGATGGACTCGGAAGATGCCGGGAATGCTTCCCGGGCGCCTTCCGGGCGGCACCAGTGCCAGGCCCCCTTGTAGAATCCGACCTTCTCCGCATACGGGAAGATGACGTAAGGGAACTCCAGGCCCTTGGACTTGTGGATGGTCATTATCCTGACGGCATTGCCGTCGGACGGGGAACTGATGCAGGGCTCGTTTTCCGGGTCAAGGTCGTTCCATTCTTTCAGGAAACGCATCAGGCTGTTGCCGCCCTTGGCGCACCAGTCCTGAAGGTAGTCGAGGAAAGACTGGACATAGAGCGTCTCCCCCTCGAAGGAAGAAGGATCCTTTTCGTACATTTCGCGCAGCAAGGCCTCGCAAAGGTCCGGAAGCGAGTGGTAGACATCCGGGAAGGTGACGTCCATCGTGGAAGCCAGGTAACTGCTGACGGTGTCGCCCGGATTCTCCACGCAGGAGAGCAGGGACACAAGCCTGCGTACCGTCACGGATGACTTGACCTTGAGCGAATCGTCGCTGATGACCGGAATATGCTCCTCCATGAGGGAGGCTGCGACACGCCCGCCTTCTGCCCTGTTCCGCACCAGCACGGCCATGTCCCCGTAGCGGGCACCTGCCTCATATGCCTCCCGGATGCTGTCAAGGACGGCCATGTCCTCCTCTTCGGGTGCACAGAAAGTCAGCCTGACATATCCCTCCTGCCCGTCCTTGGCTTTGGGTGTCTGTTCAACGTCGGAATAGATCTCCCCCGCTCCGACCGCATCTGCGGCATATCGGAAGAAGGCGTTGTTGAAGCCGACTATGGCCCTGCAGCTGCGCCAGTTGAAATCCAGCGGCTTGACCTCTGCCCCGCTGAACTGCGAGGGAAGCTTATTGGCAAGGAGGTCCCAGTCGGAGCCGCGCCAGCGGTAGATGCTCTGCTTGACGTCCCCCACCACCAGGTTGGGACGTCCGGAGGCATCGCTCTCCCGCAGCAGCGGCAGGAAATTCTGCCACTGGATCGTGGAAGTATCCTGGAACTCGTCCAGCAGGAAATCCTCGAAGCGCACGCCCATCTTCTCATAGACGAAGGGGGCGTCGCTCCCGTCGATGATGTCGCGCAGTATGGTATTGGAATCGTCGAGCCCCAGGACGTTCTTCTCCTTCAGCAGGGCATCGAACTCCCGGTAGAAATCGCCGGCGAGCTTGAGGCTGAAGCTTTGTTCCTTGAGAAGTACGGCAGTGCTGTACATCCTATACGGAGCGTCGAACATGGCACAGAAATCCCCGAGGGGCCCGTCAAGCACGCCCTCCACCAGCGGAAGGTATTTCTTCGCCTTGACCTTGGCGAACCACAAGGAACTGTCCGCGGCCTTGCGCATGAAAGCCTCGGTAGGCTTGCCTACGGCAGTGCCCGGAACGGGATCGAGATAGTTCTCGACTTGCGTCATGAAGCCGCCGTTGGACTCCTTCAGGGGGATCCCGGCCGCATCCATTACGTCCGCGACGGCGCGGGCCGCGGCGGCGAGCGCGGGTACGAACGCGTCGATGACGCGGTCGCACTCCGCGCCTACCGCCGCAAGGCTCTCCGCGGAGAATGCCACGGCAGGATCGATGCCCATGCTTTCCGAACGCTCGCGGCGTTCCTCGTTCTTAAGGCGCTCCGCCATGTCATAGAGGCCGCGCTCGAGGTTGACTCTCTTTCCCTGGCGTAGCTGCTCCATCACTCCCTCCTCCAGGCGGCCTATCAATTCGGTGGACTCCTCGTTTATGGAGTCGAGCATGCGGTCCACGGACTCGTGTACCAGCGCCTTGCGGTCCAGCTCGATCTGGTAGGAAGCCATCTGCCCAGCCTCGCGGGAGAAGGCCTTGAGGGTCATCTGGAAGAACCTGTCAATGGTGCTGACGTAGAAGGAACCGTAGTCATGGAGGATGTCGGTGAGGATGCGCCCCGACTTTGCGCGCAGCGCGGCAGCATCCGGGCAGAGCGCAGGGACGAAATCGCTGAAGTATCCCGATGCCTCGGGGTCGGTGCCAAGATCGTATAACTCCTTGACTATGCGGGACTTCATCTCAGCCGTAGCCTTGTTGGTGAAGGTCACTGCGAGGATATGCCTGTAGGCATAGCGGTCCTTGCTGCCCAGCAGGATGGAGATATACTCCTTCGCAAGGTTGTATGTCTTGCCGGATCCGGCGGATGCTTTGAGTATCTTGATCATCGGCCGCAAATCATTTTGAAGTCACACATCGAGCAGGTCTTGGTGTCGGAGGTACGCGCGAACGGTACCTCGGGATCGGCTATCTCGGCCAGAAGTTCCGAAAGGTTCTCCTTCATCAACGAGATGAACACCCGGCTCGCCGGGACGTCCGTCACCTGCGAGACGAAAAGCTTCGCAGGAGCATATACTGAGTTGGACAGGAGGATGTCCCCGGGTATCCCGCTCCCGACGAACATGTCGTACAGGAAGAGCTGGAGGGCTATCTTCGGCCGGTCGGAAACATTTGGCCGGAACAGCTTGCCGACCACCTTGGAAGCATTGTCGTCGAAAATGTTGATGTCGTCGTCCTCTACTTTTCCTGTCTTGTAATCCACCACACGGACGGTCCCCGGAAAGAAGCTGTCCAGGCGGTCGATGTATCCCTTGAACCTGAAGCCGTCGTACTCCCAGAAACACTCCTTCTCAAGGCCGAGGACCTCGAAGGACTCCACGCCGGAACGTTCCAGGTGCTGAAGGTCGCGCTCCAGGACCTTCATTACATACTGGAACACGACATCCTCGAAAACGAGGTTGCGTCCGCTGACCTCGAAGGTGTTCAGCTCGGCCTTGACCAGCGAGCGGATGCGGGCCCGGACATCGTCCGGGCGCTCCATCCACGAGCGGATGTAGCCGCGCGAAACCGCCCTCAGGGCATCGTCCCTGCGGGCTGCGAGCGACTTCCTGTCCATCGGAAAACCGGGATCCATCGCAAACGGGCCGGTGTACAGGGCGCACATCGTGTTGTGGAAGACGTTGCCTATCATTCCGGCATCGAGCGATTCCGCCACTTCCTCGTCGGGCCGGAGCTTCCTGACCACGCGGTAGCAGAACCTGGCCGGACAGGCGAGGTAATCCTGCAATGATGACGCGGAAAGGTATGAGGCGCGGACCGCCTCAACGTCCTCCGCGGTTTTCGGTTCGGGATCCCCGTCCTTTCCTACGGACACCGGAGCCTTGGCCACGTGCCGGACAATTCCGGCCCGGAAATGCAGCTCCAGCTGCTTGATGTAGCGGCTCTCCTCCCCGGCCTTGAGGCCTTCCGTCCGGGAGTCGTAGACCATCCAGACATTCTCTGCACGGCTGATCATGCGGTAGAAATAGTATGCCCAGACCGAGTCCTGGTACTCGAAAGTCGGCAGGCCGAAGCCCTTGCGGAGCTCCGGAGGTATGAAAGACGAGGAGGTGGAACGTCTCGGGAACAAACCCTCCCCGGCGGACAGGATGACGAGATTGCGGAAGTCCAGGGCCCTGGTCTCCAGCGGTCCCATCACCTGGAGACCCTTCAGGGGCTCTCCGGTGAACGGGACCGCCACCGGGGCCAGGACCTGCGACAGCAGCCTGGCGAAATTCGCAGGAAGGATGGGCAGGTCCTCGTCCGAAAGCCTGTTCACGGCAAGGTAGCATTCCTTCGCGAAATCCAGCTCCAAGGCCATGCCGGGATCGTCCTTCAGCAGGGGTGCGATTGTCCTGACAAAGTCGCAGATATATCTGCAGAAGCCGTGTATCACCCCGGCATCGGCCTTGCGGGGATCCTCCACTACAGGGCGGAACACCGCATCCAGCACGGGGTCCCCGGAAAGCTCCGACTGGGGAATGTAGTACTGCGAGGCGGCCTTGACGCGGGCCGACGCGGAGCGCCCGGCCGCGCCCGCCGCAGTCTTGAACACGCTGTTGGACAGGATGGCGTGTACCTGCCTGTGGTAGAAAAACCAGCCGTCCTCGCGGTGACGGAGGTGCATCTGCAGGGCGCAGACCTCCGTAAGGAACGAGTGGAACTCGCTGGCCGACATGGGATAACCCATGGTGACATTGATGTCAATTATCTCCGGAGGTATGGAGTTCAGGACGGGCAGCAGCAGGCCCTCGTCCGGCAGGACGACGGCCGTGCCCAGGCCCAGCCGCGACAGGTCACCCCCGCAGCTGCGCTCCGCCAGAGTGCCGAGAATGGCGGGCAGCTGCATTGCCTGCCCGACAGACGACGGCACGGCAAGCACGTCGATGCGCGGGGTGTGGCTGCGGATGTCCTCCAGGGGGAAAGCCTGGGGGAATTCCAGGAGATTGTCCCGCATGAAGACCGAAGCCTTGTTCTGCGGGTCGCTCATCCAGCCTTCCGTCCAGTCCCAGCAGAACGATGCGAGACCGGCGTCGCGCATCCTGCGCATGACGCGTTTCTCGCACTCGTTCAGGGCATTAAGGCCGACGAAGACGAAATGCTCGGACTGCGGGAAAGGCTCTGCGAGGATGTCGGCGGCAGGCTCGGAGGCCAGCCGCTCGGCGAAGGCGCGGTACACCTGGCCTTCATAGGCCAGGCCGCGCGCCTGCAGCGCCTCGCGGAAGGAACGATACAGCGGCAGCAGGATGTTCCACACCTGCAGGAAGCTGCCCTTGACGTCCTTCTTCCCTTCCGCAACCGGACCGCTTCCCCTTTGGAAATGCCCGAGGAAACGCTCCAGTGCGGCGCGCTGCGTCTCCGTGAGGTAGGAGAACGAATCGCGCATGTCCCTGAACTCGGACAGGTTGGTGAAGAGCTGCGCCGGATCGATGAGGTACTTGTCCACGTCACTGAAATCCGACAGCAGCACGTCACCCCAGAAGATGAAATCGTCCAGGGGCTCAGGCTTTGGGTGGACCTTGCAATAGCATCGGTAGAGCTCCAGCAGAAGCGTCACCCGCGAAGCCTCCGACATGCCGGTCACACGGTAGAAAAAGTCTTTTACGGTAATAAGTGCGGGAGCCTCTACGGGGACGTCGCTCCGCTCTGCGACAATCTCCGAAAGGTACTTGCGGAAGAATGCCAGGGAACGCTTGTTGGGAAGGATGAAACACATCTTCCCAATATCCCCGGCGGCGTACCAGTGCTCCGCCACTTGTCTCAAAAAAGCTTTCATGATGCAAATATACCTAAAGCTTGTGCCAAACCGTAAATACAAGCAAAACTTTTTTATTATATCAATTTACTTATTGCTAATACGGTGGAAAATGGATATCTTTACGAACTAATTTGAATTTATCAAAATAACACTAAATTTTACAGTCATGAAAAAGAAATTCAGATGTCTTGTCTGCGGATATGTCCACGAAGGTGACACCCCGCCCGCACAGTGCCCCGTATGCCGCGCCAAAGCGGAGAAATTCGTCGAGATCAAGGATGAAGGCCTGAACTGGGCCTGCGAGCACAAGCTCGGTGACGGCCAGGTCGAGGACGCCGAGGTCCTCCAAGGTCTCCACGACCATTTCACCGGCGAATGCTCCGAAGTCGGCATGTACCTCGCGATGAGCCGCCAGGCGGAACGCGAGGGCTACCCCGAAATTGCAGATGCCTTCAAGCGCTACGCTTACGAGGAGGCAGACCATGCCGCCCGCATCGCCGAGCTCCTCGGCGAGGTCGTCTGGGACACCGAGACCAACGTCAAGAAGCGCATGGAGGCCGAGTGCGGCGCCTGCGAGGGCAAGCTTGCCATCGCCGTGCGCGCCAAGCAGCTCGGCTATGACGCCGTCCACGATTCCATCCACGAGATGGCCAAGGACGAAGCCCGTCACGGAGCCGGCTTCCAGGGCCTCTACAACCGCTATTTCAAGAAATAGTCCCGACAGGCTTTCCAGCAAACGACCCCGGAGCCTCCAGCCCCGGGGTCTGCTTGTATCTTCCCCTCCGTCAGTCTTTTTAATGCTTCAGTACGATGTCTTCGCAATCACATCGTACCAATACCGTTGATCGGCTAAGACAGCCTGACGGCCGTGCCGGATGCAGTCACCATCAGCATACCGCCATTCTGACCCAGCACTTCATAATCAATGTCTATTCCCACGACGGCATCCGCGCCAAGCTTAAGCGCCCTGGAGGCCATCTCGTCCAAGGCCTGGGAGCGTGCCCTGACCAGTTCATCTTCATATGAGCCGCTTCTGCCTCCGATAAAGTTGCGGATGCCGGCAGCGAAATCGCGGACAAAGTTCACCCCGGAGATCACCTCTCCGAACACGATGCCCCGGTATTCTGTAATTGTCCGTCCCTCGACGGTAGGTGTAGTGGTAAGTATCATGACTTCTTTCTTCTGTCTATAAGCAGGAGAATGGCTCCGGCCAATAATAAAAAATTCCCGACCGGGAACAATATTCCCAGGATGCCGGGCATTGACGTCCCGTTTTCCAATCCGGCGATGAACTCCCTGGTAGTCAGTATGATCGCCAATAGAAGGACCGGAATGGACGCTATCATCAGTATCGTAGCCACGGTCCTGAGAGTACTTTTTTCGGCAGCCTTGCCGTTTCCGGACTTGTTTTCATCCATAGTTACAGTCAAATTAACATGACCTGACTCTTCCCGCAGGTCAAGTCGGTTCAATTTCTCCTCCTAATTTACACTTTTATTTTCATTTAGCAATAGCCCGGCCCTTTGCTCCCACCCATATCCTTCGACCTAAGGTGGAAGGATGACGCCCAAAACAGCGAAAACGCCCGCGTCCTTCGACCCGCGGTAGAAGGATGCGCGGGAAAACGGCAGAAACGCCCACTTCCTTCGACCCGCGGTAGAAGGATGTGCGGGAAAACGGCAGAAACGCCCGCTTCCTTCGACCGACAGTAGAAGGATGCTGAGGTTTCGGGGACAACCTTCGGGAAATGCCCGAAGGATACGGCCGATACGGGGACAACCTTCGGGAAAAGGGGCTTGAAGAAGGACAGGACGGGAAAAAAGCAGTATCTTTGAAGCGCAATGAAGAGACTGTTGAGCATAATAATGCTGCTGATGGCGGTTTCCGGCCATATCGGGAGCATGGCAGCAACCGGGCTTTTGATGCCGGGAGCTGCTTCCAGGCCGATAGTGTCTGGAACAGTCGCGCCCGGGGAAGCGAGGAGTGATGGCCAGGGAGCCGGACTAATGAGGGCTGAGGAAAAGAGAGCCGGAGAAGTGGCGGCCGGGGATGTGGCGCCTGAAGGGCGCTACACCGTCAGCGGACACGTGAAGGACGCGGCGTCGGGCGAGGTGCTGATCGGAGTGGCTGTGTACCCTTCCGGCAACATCCGTGCGGGAAAGGCCACCAATGCCTACGGTTTCTACTCCCTGGAACTGCCCGCGGGAACATATACCATCGTCTGCGAAGCCATCGGATACCGGACGGACTCGGTTCAGATAAACCTGAGGGGCAATCTCCGCAGGGATTTCATCCTGGAAGAAGACTCGTTCGCCATCGAGGGATCGACCGTCACGGCCGTCTCGAAGCGGGAGAAACTGCTTCGCCCGGAGACCAGCCTGGTCAACCTGTCCGGCGATTTCATCAAGAAGGTTCCCGTCCTGTTCGGAGAGACGGACATCATAAAGGTCATACAGATGATGCCCGGTGTCCAGGCCCCGAGCGAAGGCTCCACGGGCTTCAGCGTCCGTGGCGGCGGCGTGGACCAGAACCTCGTCCTGATGGACGAGGCCCCGGTCTACAACGCCGGCCACTTCATGGGCTTCTTCTCCGTATTCAACAACGACGCCGTCAAGACCGGCGACCTTTACAAGGGAGACATTTCCGCGAAATACGGTGGCCGGCTCTCATCGCTGCTGGACATCCACACCATCGACGGCAACATGTCGGAATTCGGCGGCTCGCTCAGCTTCGGCCTCATTTCTTCGAAAGCGCTTCTCCAGGGTCCTATCGTGAAGGACAAGGCCAGTTTCATGGTCGCCGCCCGACGCACCTACATAGACCTGTTCTTCCCCCTTTTCAGCGCACTGAAAGGCGACAAGATGTATTTCTATGACGTCAACGCCAAGGCCAACTGGATTATCAACGACAACAACCGCCTGTACCTAAGCGTTTTCAACGGGAAGGACGTATTCGCAATGAAGAATTCCGAAGCCGCGGACCTCAACCTCGACATGGGCTTCGCAAACAACACGCAGTCCCTGCGCTGGAACCACATCTTCTCCCCGAAACTGTTCTCCAACTTCACCCTGCTGAACTCGCATTACGACTTCAACACCATGCTGGAGTTCTCCGCAACGGACGTGGACATGGGCTCGAACCTCCACAACCAGGGATTCAAGGCGGATTTCAACTGGTTCCTGAACGCCTCCAACACCGTAAGCTTCGGCTTCCAGGGCAACCGCTATGTCATCAGCCCGGCCATCTTCACTCCGAGGAGCGAAGGCATCTTCAGCGAATACACTTATCCGCAGACCACCGCATACGCTCCGGACTTCTATCTGCAGAACGAGCAGAAGATCGGCACGAAGGTCACCCTCCGCTATGGAGTACGCCTGTCTAACTTCGCCACCGTGGGCGAGCGCACGCAGCGTTACTACAACGACGCGCACGCGCTCGACCACACGGAGGAATTCGCCAAGGGAGAAACGGTAAAGGCCTGGCACGCCCTCGAGCCGCGCTTCTCCTCATCCTTCAGCCTCAGTCCTTCGATGTCCGTCAAGGCGGCCTGGAGCCGCAACGTCCAGTACATCCAGCAGGCCGTCTACAGCATCTCCGGCTCGCCTCTGGACATCTGGTTCTCGGCCTCGCCGAACATCGAACCCCAGGTCTCGGACCAGTACACGATAGGCTTCTTCAAGAACTTCTTCAACGATGCGCTTGAGACCTCTGTGGAACTGTTCTACAAGGACAACCGCAACACCATCGACTTCAAGGACCATCCCAACGTCATCATGAACGAGGATATGGAGGCGGAGATCCGCACCGGCACATCCTTCGCGCGCGGCGCGGAATTCATGGTCAAGTATGAGAAGGGCAAATTCGACGGCTGGGTGAGCTATACCCTCTCCCAGGCCCGCTACAAGATACCGGAGATCAACGGCGGCAAGCCGTATGACTCCCCGATGAATCACAAGCACAGCGTCTCAGTCATAGGCACTTACCGCTTCGGAAAACGCCTCTCGGCCTCCGCCGACTGGGTGTACTACAGCGGCGCACCGACCACATACCCCTCCGGGGTCTACCAGATCGGCGGGACGCGCGTGCCGATGTACTCCGACCGCAACCGCGACCACTTCCCGGACTACCACCGCCTGGACCTGTCGCTGACGCTCCAGGGCAGGCGCGTGCCCGCCGGCAAGCGCGGCCACGGCGAGTGGAACTTCTCCGTCTACAACGTCTACGCGCGACACAATGCCTGGGCGCTGGATTTCCAATATGACGACGAAACCGAGGAGGTGACCGCGCGCAAAGTCTATCTCTTCACCGCAATTCCCTCCATATCATACACCTTGACGCTATGAGAAAGCCCTGGATACTGACACTTCTGGCCGCCGTCTCCTGCGTCGAGACCTACGTTCCCGACATCAAGGAGTCGGACGTGCGCCGCATCGTGGTGGACGCGGTCCTGACCACCGACACTACGGCGCACTGCGTCCGCCTCAGCGCCTCGGCGCCCTACGGGACGCCGTCGGAGCGCATCCCGGCCGTCTCCGGCGCCCGGGTCAGGCTCTCCGACGGCACAGGAGAGATCACCCTCGCCGAAGACCCGGGCACAGGCTGCTACTACACTCCGGACGACTATGCCGGCGAAGTGGGCAGGACCTACACCCTGACCGTCGAAGGCACCGACCGGGGCGAAGCATTCCACTATGAAGCCCGCGACGTGATGCCGCCCAGCGGAGTGCGCGGCGACTCCTTCGACTACTACAAGATGACCGACTCCCTATGGGTGTTCGCCATCTGGGGCCAGGACCTGCCGGGCATCGCCAGCCACTACGCCGCCGACCTGAGGATCAACGGCGAAGGCCACGAATTCGGCAAATGGGTATCGATCGACGGCTACCAGATGTTCGACGGAAACTACCTTGCCGGAGGCGAATACCTCTTCTATTCTTCCGTCGATCTCCTCGGAACGGGAGAAGCGCCGCCTCCGCTGAAGGAAGGCGACGTGGCGGAAGTGTATTTCTACTCGATGTCCGACTTCTTCTATTCGTTCATGACAGCCTTCATGAGCGAGAGCATAGCGCACATGCCGATGTTCTCGCCCCAGCCGGCCAACCTCCCCACCAACATCGAGGGCGGGGCCGCGGGCGTCTTCGCCCTGGCCCACTGCACCCGGATGCGCGTGGTGATAGGCAATCCCGACCGAACCCGGTGGGAAATGCTCGCCGACCACGGAATGCTCCCTAAGCCCTAAACAAGGGTCTCGAGCATGAGGGCGTGGCGGACTTCGGCGGCCTTTTCCTCTCCCTTGATTTTCTTGAGGATCTCCAGGCCGAAGGCGATGGCGTGGCCGGCGCTCCGGCCGGTGATGACGCGGCCGTCGGTGATGGCCGGGCGCGGCTCGAAGTGCGCGCCGGCCTCCTCGAGGACGCTCTCGAAGCCGTCGAAGCAGGTGACGCGCTTGCCGGCGATGCCGTCCAGCTGGCCGAGGACGAGGCCGGGCGCGGCGCAGATGGCGGCCACGGTGCCGCCGGCATCATAATGCTCCTGCATCAGGTCCATGAGCATGCTGAACTGCGCGAGATTGCGCGTTCCGGGCATGCCTCCGGGGAAAATCATCACGTCCTTCTCGTCCGTACCTCCCTTGTCGATGTTAAGGGCGAAGAAATCGAAAGTCTGGTCGACTCCAACTGCAACGCGGTGAGACGAGACGACGAAAGGCTCGTCGGTGATCGAGACAAGCTCCACGGGGACTCCGCCCCTGCGGAGGACGTCGGAAGTGGCGAGGGCCTCGACATCCTCGAAGCCTTCGGCAAGGAAAATATATACACCTTTCATGGTTGATGCACGGGTTTGGTATTCTTGGCCAAGTTACGATTTTTTGTTTACTTTGTAAAAGAATGCGTCAACAATATGGAAGATCCCAAGAAATTATATCCTTTCAAATTCCTTCCCATCGGCGAGACCTACGCCTGGGGCGGGCGCTGGCTCGAAGGCAAGTACGGCAAATCATTCGTCACAAGCGACGGCCAGGGGCGTCTGGGCAAGCTCGGAAAGGGCGGCCCCGTGGCCGAGAGCCACGAGATTGCCGACCTTGGCTACCGCGACTCCCAGATCCTGGACGGATGGCTCGCGGGCAACACCCTCAGCGAGGTGATGGACATGTACCTGGACCGCATCGTCGGAGAGAAGGCATTCGCATACTACGGGAGGCAGTTCCCGCTGAGCGTCAAGTTCCTGGATGCGGAGGGGCGCATTCCCCTGATGGTGCATCCGGACGACGAGACGGCCTCACAGCGCTTCGACTTCCTGGGCAAGGCCAAGATGTGGTACGTGCTGGAGACCCGTCCGGACGCCCGCATCTGGCTGGGATTCAAGGAAGACACCGACGCCGCGCAGCTGTACGGGGCGTGCCTCGACGGCAGCGTCGAGGCCCTGCTCAATGCCGTGGAGCCGCGGCCGGGCGACTGCTTTGCAGTCCGGCCCGGCACGGTCCACGCCGCGCAGGGCGTCCTGCTGCTCGAGGTCAGCGAAGCATCCCCCCTCGACTTCTGCCTCTACGGCTGGGGCGGAGACGTCCCGGAGGAGCAGTTCGACAGTGCACTTGGGCTTGTAGAAGCATTGGATTTCATTGATTTCAAGGCATATAAGCCATCCGCTCCGGCTCCGGACGGGAAGCTCGTCAAGAGTCCGGAATTCACCGTGACGAAGCTCGACCTGAAGGATCCCGTGCACATCGTGGCCGGGACGGACGGCGGCTTCGCCGTGTATACCTGCACTTCGGGCGAAGCCTCCGTGCAGGTCCCGGCCTCCGGCGGGATGGACTCCACCGTCCTCGCCGCCGGCGAGACGGTGCTCGTCCCCGCCGAGGTAGATGACTTCTACCTTGTCCCCCGCCAGAGCGGCACGGTACTTGTCGAGGTCCTGGTGGAGCGGGAAGAGGAGGCAGACGCCTACATCGACCCGGCCGCCGAGCCCGAACTCCCGGGCGAAGGCGAAGAATACAAATTCAACAGCGTGTATGGCAGATTCAGTAAGAATTGACAAGTTCGTATGGGCGATACGCCTGTACAAGACCCGCAGCGACGCCACCGAGGCCTGCAACGGCAACAAGGTGCAGCTCAACGGCGCGCCGGTCAAGGCCTCCAAGGCCGTCAAGGTCGGCGACACCATTTCCGTCCGCAAGGGCGTGGCCCTCTACACCTACAAGGTCCTGCAGATAGCCGAGACCAGGATGGGGGCGCAGAAAGTCCCCGAATTCGCAGAGAACCTCACCCCTCAGAGCGAGCTTGACAAGCTCCGGGCCCCGCACGAGACCTTCTTCGTGCGGCGCGACCGCGGAGCGGGCCGCCCCACGAAGAAGGACCGGCGGGAGATGGACGCCATATGGGACGGCATCGACTTCTCCTCCGACCCCTTCGGGGACGAGGAAGACGAAGAATAGGGCTCCGGAAGGGCCCTATTGCTTTTTTCTGATGATGACGCGCTCGATGCGGCGCGGCACGGAAGTCAGGATCTCGTAAGGGATGGTACCGAGGATGTCGGCTAGTTCGGACACTGTCGGATCCTCTCCGAAGACAGTGACGGTATCGCCGGCCTTGGCCGGGACCCCGGTCACGTCCAGCATACACATGTCCATGCAGATATTGCCTATCGTGGGGACGCGGTGCCCGTTCAGCGAGAAGGAGGCGTGGCCGCGGCCCAGGTGCCGGTCTATGCCGTCGGCATAACCGACCGGCACAGTGGCTATGACCGTCCCTTCCGGGGCTATATGCCCGAAACGGCCGTAGCCGATGGCTCCGTCAAGAGGAGTCAATTTCTTGATCTGCAGCACTTTCACCTTCAGGGAAGCCACAGGTGCGAGCTTCACTCCCGGCAATGAACTTATGCCGTAGATGCCTATGCCCAGCCGGACCATGTCGTATTGGTACTGCGGGAAGCGCTCTATGCCGGCAGAATTGAGGATATGGTACATCGGCCTGTAGCCCAGCGATGCGGAAAGCTCGTCTGCCCCAGCCTTGAACAGGCCGATCTGCCCGAGCGTGAAGTCGTCGGCCGACGGGTCCTCCGCCGCAGCAAGGTGCGAGTACACCGATTTCACCCTCACCCAAGGACAGTCTTTCAGGAAAGACATGAGCTCCGGCATCTCGGCAGGCATGAAGCCGAGGCGGTGCATGCCGGTATCGAGCTTGATATGTATGGGGTAATTCCTCATCCCGCGCGCCGACAGCACCTCGCAGAGGGCCTTCAGCGTGTAAAGGTTGGGGATGCCCGGCTCCAGATGATTGTCGATGATCTCCTCGAAGAAGTCCGTCCCTGCCGTAAGGACCAGGATGGGAAGGCTGATACCGGCCTGCCGGAGCTCCATGCCCTCCACGGGCAGGGCGACGGCAAGGTAATCGGCGCCGCAGGACTGCATCATCGCGGCGAACTCCACCGCACCGTGCCCGTATGCATTTGCCTTCACCAGGACAAGCAGCCTGGTGGAAGGCTCCAGACGGGAGCGGAAGTATCGGTAGTTCTCCTGGCAGGCCGGGAGGTTGAGCTCCAGCCTTGAGAAATCGTTTTCCGGATGTTGCATCTGTACTCTTTTACAACCTGCAAAATTACTAAAAAGCGCAACAATGACAAAAAGTCATGTTTGAATAATAGGAGAGGTTTTTGTATCTTTGGGATTGCAAGAAACGTTAAACTAGCAAGACATGAATATTTGGATCGTAGTCATCGCTGTGATGATCGCCAGCTTCGTCATCCAGCAGACCCTGCAGAGCAGGTTCAGGAAATATTCCCAGGTCCCTACTCCCGGAGGTATTACCGGCGCCGAAGTCGCCCGCAGGATGCTCGAGCAGAACGGGGTGACCAATGTCAGGATTACCTGCATCCCCGGTGAACTCACGGACCATTTCAACCCGGAGACCATGACGGTCAACCTCAGCGAATCGGTGTACGGCCAGCGCAGCATCGCCGCTGCAGCGGTCGCCGCACACGAGTGCGGCCACGTGCTGCAGCACGCGCAGGGCTACGCCCCGCTCAGGCTGCGCACCAAGCTCGTCCCCGTGGTCACGTTCGCCAACAAGGCCGTCCAGTGGGTGCTCCTGCTGGGTGTCCTGCTCATCAGCATAACCCCCGCGCTGCTGTGGCTGGGCATAGCCCTCTTCGCAGCCACGACGATCTTCAGCTTCGTCACCCTGCCTGTCGAGATCAACGCCAGCCAGCGCGCCGTCGCCTGGCTCAAGCAGTCGGCGATAGCAGACGTGGAAACGGCCCCCATGGCGGCCGATGCGCTCAAATGGGCGGCTTACACCTATGTCATAGCGGCAATCGGCTCGCTTGCCACCCTGCTATACTACATAGCGATGGCACGTAGGGACTAGAAAAGGGTGGGATGGTTCTGGTCCAGACCGGCCAGGATCCTCTCCATGATGGCCTGTCGGTAAAGCGCCGACTTGGCGGAAATCTTGAACTGGCGGCAATACTCGTCTATGGCTGCCAGTTCTTTTTCGTTCAGATAGATGACCTGCCTGTGGGTACGGCGCAGGGACTCCCGCTGCCTGTCCAGAAAGTCGGGCGAGACGGCCGGGGATTTCTTGGTTTTACGTTTCAAGGCTTTGCAAGTGTTGGTCAGTACTTGCAAATATAACAATAATCTTGAAAGGATTCAATATCAGAGGAATGAAATGTACTTCCGGGTGACGGTGGAGCGGCGGCCGGCCTCAAGGGCGAAAGGCAGGACGGAGAGGTCGAATGCGTCAAGCAGATCCACGCCGTTCTCGGCGGGGTTGACCAGCAGGACGCGGGCGCCGGGCTCAGCGTCGAAGACGCGCCGCACGGCCTCGAGCTCCGCGTCGCAGGTGGAGCATCCGGGATTGTGGAATAGGATGTAGGACGGGCGGCCGCGGAGGCACCGCAGCCGGTAAGTCCGCACATCCGACAGGTCAACGGGGCCGCCGTCCTTCAGAAGGACGCCCCGCACCTTCATGCGCGGAAGCTTCGAACCGACGGGAGCGCGGCCGAGAAGGTCCTTGCAGACACCGGCCGGCTGAACGACCCTGCGTATGTCTGAAGGGTCGCTCCAGAGTGCGGGATCCCCGTCTATGTACATGTCGATGAACGTCCCCAGGGCCATCTTGTTCTCTTCCCCGGGAGTATCCATCAGATAATAAAGCATGTCGCCGAGCATATGCCGGCAAAGGGTGGAATCCTGCCTGGAAAGGGCCTGGTCCTTGATGTACTGGGCCATCTCCAGGATATTGGCGGCACTGGTCCCCTCCCCGGCGAAAAGGGTTTCGAAGAGAGAGGTGTCGGAGCCATATTCATACGCCTGCGGAATCACCGTGGGAAGGAGTTTGGCAAGGGCCTCCGTGTCGAGCGAACGGCCCACTATGGTGCCGTCGGCATCGATGAGCAGCATCTGCGGTGTCTGCAGCACCCCATAAAGCATCTGGAAATTGGAATCGAGTTCCGGATCCCAGGCATGGTGGAAATGCACATAAGATGATTCGATGTCCCATCTCACCTCCAGGAAATCCTTCCACTGCTCCTCAAACGCTCCGGTATACACGGCATAGAACTCCAGCGGCACCTCGAGGCCGGGAAGGAACTCCCTCAGTTTCAGCAGCTCCAGCTTGCATTTGGAGCAGGTGGTGTCGTAGAAGAAGAGGACGCTGACGGCGCCGGCGGCAGGGGCCGTGACGGCGGAGCCGTCCAGGCCCCGCAGCGCCAGCTCCGGCGCCTTCATCCCGATCAGGGAGTTCCTGTGGAACTCCGCGTAGACCCTTGCATTCAGCAGGTCTATGTCGCTGAACATCGCGACCTTTCCGGGGATGAACCAGTCATCTACCATGTGCACGGCTACCGCCTCGTCGCCCATCACCTTGGAACCGAGGAAATGGTCGTAGATGCGCACGGCAACGTACTGCCTTATGAGCGAATCGGTGCAGCTTTCCAGCATGAAGTCGCTTTCCGCTATCTTGACCTGTATGCTCTCGCGCTCAAGCGCCGAAAAATACTCGTCCAGGCGAGCATCCAGCACGGCCGTCACTGCAGAATCCAGCTGCGTGGGCAGCTGTGCCCGCAGTCCGGACGGCAGCAAAGCCAAGAGGGACAGTATGAGCAGGAGGCGTTTCATGGATCAGTGTACTTCGGGCAGCACGACCCCTTCGGAAAGGAAAAGGCTGGTGTCGCCCTTGTGCTTCAGGATGTCGCGTACAGCCGAAGAGGATATGTGCGCGAACTCCTGGGCCGTCGGGATGATCACGGTCTCGATCTCCGGGGCGATGCGGCGGTTGGCGTCGGCGATGGCGCGCTCGTTCTCGAAGTCGAGCATGTTGCGCACTCCCCTGACTATGTGCCTGATACCCAGCTCGCGGCAGGCGTCTACGGTGAGGCTGTCGTACTTGACGACGCTCACGCCTTCCATGCCGGCCGTCGCCTGCCGGATGATGTCCATGCGCTGGTCCATGTCGAAGAACCCGCGCTTGTCCTGGTTGATACCCACCGCAACTACCACCTCGTCAAACATAGTGAGCGCACGCTTGAGGATGTTGAGATGACCTGCGGTGAAGGGGTCGAAGGACCCCGGGAAAAATGCTGTCTTTTTCATAACTGCCAATCAATGGGGGTTTTGCCCTGACGGACAAGGATGTCGTTGGTGCGGGAGAAATGCCTGCAGCCGAAGAATGCGCCGCGCGCCAGGGGCGAGGGATGCGCGGCCTCGAGCACGTAGTGGCGCGATGTGTCTATGAGCTCGCGCTTGGCCTGGGCGAACCTCCCCCAAAGGAGGAATACCACGCCCTCGCAGCGCTCGTTGATGCACCGTATGACCGCGTCGGTGAACTCCTGCCAGCCTATCCCGCTGTGCGAAGCGGCCTGTCCGGCGCGCACGGTGAGCACCGCGTTCAGCAGGAGCACGCCCTGGCGCGCCCATCCCTCGAGGTTCGGACGCCCGCTCATACGTATGCCCAGGTCGTCCTCGATCTCCTTGAAGATGTTCTTGAGCGAAGGCGGGGCCGGGACCCCGTCGGGCACGGAGAAGGACAGGCCCATGGCCTGCCCGTAGCCGTGGTAGGGATCCTGCCCCAGTATCACGACCTTGACCCTGTCGAGGGGAGTCAGCTCGAAGGCACGGAAGATGCGGTTTCCGGGAGGGAAGATAACCTGCCCGCCGTCCTTCTCCCGGTGCAGAAAACGGACAAGCTCCGCAAAGTAGGGTTTGTCGAACTCACTCTGCAGGGCTTGTTTCCAGCTTTGTTCTATTTTAACATCCATCAGAAGATACTGTCTATTACGTCGTCGATAGTCTTGACATATACAAATGTAAGGCCTTTTACGTAAATATCCTTGATATCCTCTATATCTTTTCTGTTCTCCTCCGAGAGGACTATGGTGGTGACTCCGGCGCGCTTGGCGGCAAGGATCTTCTCCTTGATGCCGCCCACGGGCAGGACCCTGCCGCGCAGGGTCATCTCGCCCGTCATGGCGATTCCGCTCTTCAGGGCCTTGCCGCGCAGGGCGGAGACCATGGAGCTGACCATGGTGATGCCGGCAGACGGGCCGTCCTTCGGCACGGCCCCCTCCGGCACATGGACATGGATATCCTTTGCCGCAAACTCCTCGGGAGTGACGCAAGCGATTGAAGGATGGGCCTTTATATACTGATAAGCGATAGTGGCGGACTCCTTCATCACGTCGCCGAGGCTGCCGGTCATGGAGAGGTTGCCCTTGCCGGCGCTGACCTGGCTCTCCACGAAGAGGATCTCGCCGCCCATCGAGGTCCAGGCCAGGCCAGTGACCACGCCGGGCAGTTCGTTACCTTTCTGCAGGTCGTGGAAGTTGGTCGGCAGGCCGAGATACTCCTTGAGATGCTCGGGCTTGATGAGCCTGGGATGGTTCTCCCCGAGGGCTATCTTCTTGGCGGTGACGCGGGCGATCTTCGCTATCTGCTTCTCGAGGCCGCGGACGCCGGACTCATGGGTATAGCTGTCAACGATGGCGGCCAGTCCGGCCTTGCTGATGCGCAGCTCGTCCCTTCCTATGCCATGCTCCTTCAACTGCTTGGGCAGCAGGAAGTTCTTGGCGATCTCCATCTTCTCCTCAGCGAGGTATCCGGTGACGTTGATCATCTCCATGCGGTCGAGCAGCGCCGGCTGGATGGGGGCGGTATTGTTGGCCGTGGTGATGAACAGGACGTTGGACAGGTCGTAGTCGATGTCCAGGTAGTTGTCGTGGAACGTGGAGTTCTGCTCGGGGTCG
>JAEEGL017237035.1_pt1 | contig 37953 bp, 23 predicted proteins | sample 9134231 | NCBI WGS metagenome assembly JAEEGL01 (sample SAMN16246548, study PRJNA631951) | gut metagenome | biome: gut microbiome; feature: rumen; material: fiber-attached | host: Bos | place: Iran: Karaj | collected 2018-10
AGGTCTTCCAGAGCAGAATGTTCATGTAGGCGCGGTGCCAGGTGGAGGCTTCTCCGAAGTCGAGCGAACTGGCGTGCTTGCTCGTTTCGGGGCGCTGCTCGAAGAGACCGTCCGTGCGGCAGTGCGAGCGCAGGTAGGCGACGAGGTCGCGGACGGCTGGAAAGAGCTCGAGGGCCAGTTTACGGTCGCCGGAATGGAGGATGTGGTCCCAGAGGACGGGCGCGAACCAGGCGGCGAATTCGTCGGAGGCGAATGGGCCGTAGTCGCCTAATGCGAGCGGACCATGTGATTCCGGGTAGGGGCAGGCCTGAATGTAGCCTTCCGGCGTACGGTTCTCGGCGAGCATGCGAAGGGAGCCTGGCATGTACGGGCTCTCGTAGCCCAAGGCGGCGTACATGTTGCGCTGCGCCCACCAGAGGTCGCCGCTCCAGACGAGGCGATCGCGCTTCGCGCCGTCGGAGAGGTACGCATGCGTGGGTGCGCGGTGCGCGGCAACCCCCACGGGAGCCTTGCGCGCCGGTATGGCGGCGAGCTGGCAGGTGCGCACGGACATGCGCCAGATGGCGGCAAGGCGCGAATCGGAGCAGTCGAACATGCCGACTGGCTGTTCGGTGGCGTGGGTGCCGCGATTCTCCAGCGTGAAGCCGGAAATGGTGACGGCAGTACCGGGAACGTCGAGGGTGAAGCGCACGTAGCGCACAAGACCTTGCAGAAGCTGGGCCGTGTAGCGACACGGTCGATCGACATGGAAGAGGTCGTGGCGGTTGGTGTTTGCGGGCGGGATGGGGAGGTCGACATCAGGACCGAGATATGCGGCCCTCGTTTCATGCGTGAAGTCGCCGGTGTCGCACAAGCCGTCCGGGTGGCAGGCGTAGGAAATGCGCACGGTCGGTTCGCCTTCAATGTCCGAAGCCGTGAAAGCCGGATAACCGCCTTCGCAGTCAGGCCCGAAATCCAGAACGATTTTGGGACGCTCGCCCCCCGCGGGCCAAGAGAGGCGCATGGAGTCTTCGTTTTTGCCGGCGTAAATCATGCGTTTCGCTGCGTGTCTTCTGCTGGTTGTGGCTCCTCGCCGATTTCCGGTATGTCCAGCGTCGCGAGAATTTGTTCGGCGGGAGTGAGATGGCGCTTTGACTGGTTGCAGGCATGGCAGCAAGGGACGACATTCCCCCTGTCGCTCTTGCCGCCGCGCGCGACGGGAACAACATGGTCCATGGTCAGCTCCGATGGCGGGAACTTCTTGCCGCAGTAGTGGCATGCGCCTGCCGCGAGCTGGTTCTTCCACCATTGGGAGTTGCGGAGTTCCCGGGCGCGGGCGCGCTCGCGGGCGACATGTTCCGGCGAGGCGGTCATCTCAATCCATTCGCCGCCTTGCGGCGGCCTTGACTGCGGTTTCATGGCGAGGTCTGTTCGCCGGATGCGGCCGGCGGCATCTCGGCCGCCTGGGCGAGGCGTTCGTATTCCGGGTAGATGGCGTTGGCGCGGGCTGTCCAGTCCCGTGTCGTCTCGAGGACCTTGATGGCGGCGGCGAGTTCGAAACGGCGGCGGCATTCGTCGGGCTTGCCGAGGTCGAGGTTGTCGCGAAGTCGCCTGAAGTAGTCGATCCAGACGCGAACGACGAGATCGCTGCCGGCTTCCAGCGGCGTGACCTCTCGCGAGCTCAGGGCCTTGGCCTCCTGCGTGGAGAGGCGGACGAGAAGCTCTTTCATGGCGGTCGCGCCGTTTTCAGAGAGGTCGGCAATGTAGCTTGTACCGTCACGATGGTCGGCGAGGGCCGCATCGATCACCCGGGCTTCCGGCGCGTTGCCCATGACGGTTTCCGGCAACCATTCCTGGACGCGGGAAAAGAGAGCGTCATCGCCGTCCGCCTGGAGAAGGAGCTGGGCAAGCGAATAGAGGGCCGTTTCACGGGGTGGCGGGAGGTGCGCCGGCTGCGCGGATGCCGCAGGCGCGAGAGACTGGGAAAAGGGTGCCGCCGGTGTCTGCGGGCGCGCCGGGGCAGGGTGGAGACTGCCAACAACTGGCGTGCGACGATGCACGGAGTTGGCCGTCTTTGCCTGGAAGGAGGCAAGGTCGCTCGTGAGTGCGTCGAGCGGGACGCCGAGTTGCTGTGCGGCTTCCTGCTCGAGGTAGCTGCGCATGACGGCCTGCGAGCAGGAAGCGACCGTCTCGATGACCTGGGCGGTGATGCGGGCGCGGGCGTCGAGCGCGTCCGGAGACTGTTCGGCGGCGCGCATTGAGCGGATCTGGAAGGCGACGAGCGACTCGGGCTTTTCAAGGATGGCGCGGAAAGCATCGGCGCCTTTGTCGCGGATGATGGAGTCCGGATCCTCGCCCGGCGGGAGTGTTGCGACCTGCACGGGCATCCCTTCCTGAAGGAAGAGACGGCCGGTGCGGACGGCTGCGTGGAGTCCGGCGGCATCGCCGTCGAAAACGAGGAGTGCGCTGTCGGCGTAGCGGCGGAGGAGCTTGACGTGCTCCTCGGTGAAGGCGGTGCCCTGAGAGGCCACGGCGTTTCCGAATCCGCTCGCGTGGCAGCGGATGACATCGATCTGGCCTTCGCAGACAAGGGCCTCGCGGCGGCTGTCCCGGACGATGTTCCTGCGCGCGAAGTCGAGGGCGTAGAGGACGCTCCCCTTGTGAAAGACGGGGGTCTCGGGGCTGTTGACGTATTTGGCCGCCTTGGCGTCGGCGGAGAGGATGCGGCCGCTGAAGCCGATGACCTGGCCCGTCGCATTGCGGATGGGGAAGATCAGTCTGCCGTGGAAGCGGTCGTAGTATTCGTCGGTGCGCCGTCCCTCCCGAGGAGGTGTCAGGACGCCGACAGTAACGAGCTGTTCGGCGGTGAAGCCGTGTCTTGCGGCCCAGGCGAGAACCGTGCCTTGGCGGTCGGGGGCGTAGCCGATGCCGAAGCGCTCGGCCGTTTCGCCGTCGAGCTTGCGAGACGCGAGGTAGTCGCGCGCCTTGCGCGCTTCGGCAGTCTGGCGGAGGCAGCGCTGGTAGAAAGCGGACAGCTCGGCGTTGATTCGCATGAGAAGGCCGCGGGCGACGGACTCGTAGTCCTCGGCCAGATCGAGCGTGACACCGCACCGCTGGGCGAGGAAGCGGACGGCATCGACGAATGTCATGCCGTCGGCCATCATGAGGAACTTGAAGACATCGCCGTGCGCGCCGCAGCCAAAGCAGTGGAAGGTCCGACGGGCGGGCGAGACCATGAAGGACGGCGTCTTCTCCTTGTGGAAGGGGCAGCAGGCCTTGAAATCGGTCGAGGCCCGCTTGAGCGGGAGACGCGACCCGATGAGCTCGACTATGTCCGTCCGAGCGCGAATCTCCTCAAGGGTCTGCTCTGAAATCCGTCCCGCCATGACGGCATTCCAAAACGGGCTATTTGGCCTTTGGCTTGGGCTCGCCGGCTTGTTCCCGCTCTTTCCGTTCCCGCTCTTTCCTTGCCCGCTTGCGGTCCGATGCCTTTTGATCCCGGGTGGCGGGTGCAACATGCGTGAAGACGTTGTAGAGAACAGGAACAACGCAGCGCCCCGTGCGGGATTCCTCGTAAAAGGCCTTGCTAACGGAGCCGGCCGGGAGAAGACTGGCACAGGAAAAAATGATCAGAATCACAAGCATCGACTTGCCGATGCCGGCGAATGCCCCCAGAATGTTGTCGAGAGGCCGTTCGACGATGAGCTTGAAGAAACGGCGGAAGATGAAGCGGATGGCAATGAAGATGACGCCTCCGAGCAAGACGGCCAGAACATAGGGGAGAATGGCGCCGAGCTGCGCGTGATTGCGGCAAAAGGCCGTATTTCCGACGGCAAGGCGCATGGCGGGGTAGAGCCAGTAGCCGGCATGGACGGCGATGAGGAGTCCCAGAAGTATGGAGAGCGTTGTCGAAAAGCCACGGATGGCGTCGAAGACGGCAAAGGCGACGACGAGGACGAGACACGCGATGTCAATCCACGTGCCGGTTGTCACATTGGAGAAGAGGGCGGCGAAAGAGAGTGGGCTTGGCATTTACTTGTCCGCTTGGAAGGGTAGGGATGGGATTGTGTCGAACCACTTGGTGAAGGCCGAGGCATCTGTTCCGGCCGACTTGGCGAGGGCGAGGTAGGCGGCCCCATAGATGCGGGCCTCGTAGTAGCGCTGCTGCGCGGCCCAGGCATAGGCGGCAATCTCATAGCTGCGCGGGTCGTCGGGCCACTTGGGAATGGCGGTGCAAGAAAGAATCTGCGTGGCATGCGCAGGCTTGCCGAGCGAATAGGCGATATGCCCCTGCATGAAAACTGGCTCGAACTGGTTTGGCGAGAGTTTTGCGGCCATTGCGTAGGCTTCGGCCGCGCCGTCGTAATGGCGTGCGGCGTAGCGGGTGGCGGCAAGATACGAAGCAGCCTCGTAGGACAACGGATCGGCGTCCAGCGCCTTGGCGAAGGTTTCCTCCGCGATCGTCCAGCGGGAGCGGGCATAGGCGTCCGCGCCCGACTTGAGAAGCTTGGCGGCCTCCAGCGTGTTGGTGTGAGGGGGAGGGGGGATGGCCGCTGCCTGCACGACGGCCGCGAATTGCTTCGCCCTTGCAAGTCGGGGATCGTCGGCGTTGGCGGTTTCGATGTACTTACGTATGTGCTTCAGGGCTTCGCCATGGAGTTGGTAGGCTTCTTCCAGGACATGGGCGAAATTAAAGTAGGAGGGAGAATAGCCGGGATCGAGGCGGATGGCCTGGCCGAGGCGTACGCAGGCGAGGTCGTCGCGCAAGAGCCGATGCTCCACGACGGCAAGTGCATTGAGGATGCGCACCTTGACGGCGGTGTCGGCGGCCTCGTCGATGGCGCGGTCGAAAAGTTCGTGCGCGTCGGCAAACTTGCCGATCTTCGCCAGGAGGCAGGCGCGATATTCAAGAGCGTCCAGATTGGCGATGTCAGCGTGCTCGGCGTTCTCAAAGGCCCGGATGGCGCCTTCGGAATCGCCGGACAAGGCCCTGGCGGCGCCGAGGTTGTAGTAGAGGTGAGAAGTGGCCTGCGTCTTGCGTGCGGCTTTATCGAGCGATCTGGCGGCGGCCGCGTAATTTCCGTCGCGCAGGGCGGTTTCTCCCTTTGCGGCCGCGGTTTCGCCATTGCCGCAGCCGGACACGGACGCCAGAAACGACGCCAACGCGATGCCGGCGGCAAAACGCGCAATGAAAAGCTTTTTTACCATGCGAGTATTTTACTTTTTAGGAAAGGGTTTATCAAGCGTGAAATTGGGCAACGGAATGCACATGTGGCGATCTTGCCAGCGATCAGTGGGGATTTCTATGCTTCTGTCGCGCGCTGGGCGGCAAGGAGCGTGTTGCGCATGAGCATGGCGATCGTGAGGGGGCCGACGCCGCCGGGCACGGGGGTGATGAAGGCGGCGCGTTCTGCGGCGGAGGCGAAGTCGACGTCTCCGACGAGTCGATAGCCGCGCTTGAGGGATGGATCGGGGATGCGGTTGACGCCGACGTCGATGACGGCGGCGCCGGCCTTGACCATGTCGCCGGTCACGGTATGTGCGCGGCCTGCGGCGACGACGAGGATGTCTGCCTGACGCGTGTAGGCGGCGAGATTCTGCGTCGCGGTGTGACATACGGTGACCGTGGCGTTTCCACCGGGCCCCTTGCGTGCAAGAAGGTTGGCGAGGGGACGGCCGACGATGTTGCTGCGGCCTACGACGACGGCGTGGCGGCCGTCGGTCCCGATGCCCGCTTCAATGAGAAGGCGGATGATGCCGCAGGGGGTGCAGGGAAGAAAGCATTCCCGGCCAATCAGCATGCGTCCGAGGTTCTCAGGCGTGAAGCCGTCAACGTCCTTCCCGGGTGCAATGGCGTCGATGACGGCCTCCTCGCGAATGTGGCCGGGCAGGGGAAGCTGGACAAGAATGCCGTGTATCAAAGGATCGGCATTGAGCCTGCGGACCGTGCGGATGAGTTCGGCTTCGACTGTGTTTTCAGGCAGATGGATGGGGCGCGAGAGAAAACCGTCGCGTTCGCATGCGCGTTCCTTTGCCGTAACGTAAGAGATGGACGCGGGGTCGTCTCCGACGAGAATGACGGCCAGACCAGGTACGATGCCTGTGCGTGCCTTGAGGTCGGCGGCGGCCGCCGCCGCCTCATTGTGCCATTTTTCGGCATAGGCCTTGCCATCGAGAATCTGTGCGGACATGGGCGAAGCTTGTTGTTGCAAAGTTAGGAGTGGCATGTCATGGGCCCAGCGCCCATGGCATTGAAATTATACCACGCCAGTTTTGGAAATGCCACGGATGGCAAGAGCCGGCAGAGATTCCAAATGGGGGCGTCGTCGGCGGCATGCCGCCGACGACGCCCCCATTTGGAATCTCTGGCATGTGCCGCCCCTGCTTGCGGCGGCGGAGGGCCTTTGGTAGAATCTACGCATGAATGCCAGATTGAATTTCGCGCTTCTGGGCGCGGGGCACATGGCCGCTAAGATGGCCCGTACTCTAGACTTCCTTCGCAACGAGATCCGGCCGTATGCCGTTGCTTCGCGGGACATGGCGCGGGCCGAGGCGATTCGTGCGGAAAGCCGTTTTGACCGCGCCTACGGCTCATACGCCGAAATGCTTGCCGATCCAGCGGTAGACGTTGTGTACGTCGCCACGCCAAATTCCTGCCACTTCAAGCAGATGAAGGACTGCCTGATGGCCGGCAAGCATGTGCTTTGCGAGAAGCCCTTTGCCCTTGCGGCGGCCGAGGCCGGGGAAGTCTTTGATCTTGCCCGTTCACGCGGTCTTTTCGCAATGGAGGCCCTCTGGACGCGCTTCCAGCCTGCCGTTCGCCTCATACGCGACGTTGTCTCCTCGGGAGAGATCGGTTCCCCGCGCTTCCTGCAGGCCACTTTCGCCCTCGCCATCAGCCACAAGGAGCGGGTCCGCAACCCCCTTCTAGGGGGCGGCGCCCTGCTTGACCTCGGCATCTATCCCATCAACTTCGCCGCCATGCATTTCGGACTCACGGGCATTTCCCGTGTTTCCTCGTGCGCGACGCTGACGCCCGAAGGCGTCGACGACCAGTCGGCCATCACGCTCGAATACGCCGACGGCCGCATGGCGTCGCTCACGACATCCATGACGGCGGCCTATGGGACGACGGGGCGCATCGCCGGCACGTGCGGCTGCGTCGACATTCCGCAACTCACGCGCTGCGAGTCGTTTGTCGTTCGCGAGATGCCTTCCGGCGCCGAGCGTGTCGTTTCCGCCCCTTTCGAATTCAACGGCTACGAGTACGAGATCCGGGCCGTGGCCGCCGCCATTCGCGCCGGTCGTCTGGAGTGTGCCGAAATGCCCTGGTCCGAGACCCTTGCCATTACGCGCCTCATGCAGGAATTGCGTGAGGCCTGGCATCGGCAAAAGAAAAACCAATAATGCGAATCCGAGCCTTTGCATTGCAGTTCGGGCGCAGGCGTCTTTATTCAAAAGCGCGATTGTGGTAAGATTATAAGCCAAGCATGTCAGGCGAAGCGGATCCCATCGGTTTTGAAAAAACGGACTACAAGGTGGACCTCGATGTCTTCGAGGGGCCGCTTGATCTCTTGCTGTACCTGATACGCAAGGATGAAATTGACATTTGCGACATTCGGATCGAACGCATCACGGCGCAATATCTCGAGTATCTCGACATGATGCAGATGCTCGATCTCGATGTTGCCGGCGAGTTCATTGTCATGGCGGCGTCGCTCATGCTGATCAAGAGCCGGACGCTTCTCCCAGTCGAACGCCGCCCCGATGAGGACGACGAGGGGGAAGAGGAGGATCCCCGCCTTGACCTTGTTCGCCAACTTGTCGAATACAAGAAGTTCAAGGACGCTTCGACTTCGCTCATGCGGCGCGAATTCGCCCAGGCGGATTGCTACCTGCTGGGTGGCGATGTCGTTGTCGCCGACGCGGACGAGACGGCGCCGAAACTCGCCGACATCGGGCTGTTCGATCTCCTTGCGGCGTTTCAGGAGGCGATCAGGCGTGCACCCGTCATGCCGCTCGGACAGCTCAAGCCGATCATCTGGAGCGTACCAGGGAAAATGCGTCAGATCGAGGATGCCGTCGCAGCGGGCGGGAAAGAAGGCGTAGCCTTTTCCAAGTTCTTCACGGCCGATTCGCCCCGCGGCGAGATCATCGTCTCCTTCCTTGCCCTGCTTGAACTTCTCAAGCAGCATCGCGTCGGCGTCCGCCAGAACGGAGCCTTCACCGAGATTCTCGTCTCCCCGCCGCCACCCGGAACCATCATTGAAACCCGCACCGCCGATGTGACCGACTATGACTGACAAGAGTCCCCCCTTACCTCAACCCGAAGCCTTTCTGCCGCCTGAAGCCGTCGCCTCAAGCCTTCGCCAGGTGGTTGGGGCGATGATTTTCAGCAGCCCCGTTCCGCTTGGAGCCGAGGCGATTCGCAAGTGTCTGCAGGACATGCCGGACGACGATGTCGGCCGGCCCGCGCCATACCGGGACGTCATGCCCCGCGACATCCTCGCCGCGATTCTCGACATCCGGCAGGATCTTGACCGGCTTGGTCTGGGCATCGTCCTCCAGGAAGTCGCCGGCGGCTATCGGTTTCAAACGCAGTCCGGCTGCGGCAGATATGTTCGCGCTCTTCTCAGGAAAGACAAGCCAGCCCTCCTTTCGCGTCCCGCGCTTGAGACACTGGCCATCATAGCCTATCGCCAGCCTGTCGCGAAATCGGAGATCGAAGGAATCCGCGGCGTAACCGTGGACCATGTTCTGCGTCCGCTTCTGGAATTGCATCTTGTCCGCATCGTTGGCCGAAGCGACCTGCCCGGACGTCCCTATCTCTACGGAACGACCCCGCTTTTCCTCGAACACTTCGGCCTGCGCGACCTGGACGAGCTCAAGGACATTGACCCCACGCTCTCGCGCGACCGCACGGGCGATGACGACGACCTTTTCAAGCCAAGGGCGGCGGGGCAGGGGAAAGAGCACGCGTCCGATGAAGCCGCGTCGGCGCCCCACGACCTTCCGCCGTCTCCCCGAGACGGCAACGCGGAGCCGGGCGGCGAAAGCATGCCGCCGACATAGAATCGGTGAGCCAAGGAATTGCCGAATTGCTGCCGCAAGGTTCGCGATGCGGCGCCCGTGGTCCACTCGGAAGATGCCACCGCAATTCATGGGCGGAGCGTGGATGCGCTTTCCCGCCATTGACCGCATATGTCATGTCCGTGAAGGAGGCGGGCGTTCCCCGAAGCTTTGAATTGGCTTTTGTGCGAAATAAGTTGTCGAAATCCCGTGAGAAGTGTAAAATGGATTTCTCGAATGTATTAACGAGTCCAATGCGGGAGACGGGACTTTGACTTCCAACGACGATTACGTATTGCAACTACTGCAAGAGCAGGGGATGGTCACGGCTGAACAGGCCGACAAGGCCATGGGATCCATCAACATGGGAGGATCCTCGGTTCTTGACGTGCTAATCCGCGAAGGGGTTGTTTCCGAGGAGGATGTCCTCGGCATGCTTGCCTCGCAGTTCGGCATGGACATGGTCGGGATAGACGCCTCCCAGCTTGACACGGAACTTGCCAAGGTCATTTCGGCAGGGGATGCGCGCAAATACGGGGTCGTTCCATTGATGCGTGACGGCGACACCCTCATTGTCGCCGTCAAGGATCCGCTCGACTATGATTCCCTCGACCGTCTTCGCTACATGCTCAAGTGCAATGTCGAAGGCGTTGTCGCCACGCATGCGGACATCGTTCGCGCGATGGAGGTTCTTTATCCGGGCAGCACCGACATGGAGGCCCTTCTCAGCGAACTCTCCGACGACGACGTCGACATTGAGGCGCGGGGCAGCGAACTTCAGGACCAGCTGGGCGTCGCCGACGCCTCCGAGTCCGATGCGCCCGTCATACGGCTGGTCAGCATGATAATCATTGAGGCCTTCAAGCGGCGAGCCTCCGATATCCATCTCGAGCCCCTTGAGAACCGCTTCCGCATCCGCTACCGCATCGACGGCGCGCTCCAGGACATGGATCCTCCCCCGAAGCGTCTCCAGCCGGCCATCATTCAGCGGATCAAGATTCAGGCGGGCATGAAGATTTCCGAGAAGCGCATCCCCCAGGATGGCCGCATCCAGGTGAAAGTGCAGGGGCGCGACCTTGACCTTCGCGTCTCTTCGGTTCCGACAAACCATGGCGAAAGCATCGTCATGCGTATTCTCGACAAGCAAAACCTCGCCCTTGGTCTTCCCGAACTCGGATTTCTGTCCGACGACCAGCAGCGCTTCGAACAGCTCATCGGCCTCAGCGATGGCGTACTTCTGGTGACGGGGCCGACGGGTTCCGGCAAGACAACGACGCTGTATGCCTGCCTTGGGCAGATGAACACGACCAACCGCAAGATCATCACGGTCGAGGATCCGGTTGAATACCAGATGACCGGCGTGAACCAAGTGCAGGTGAACCGTGATGTCGGCCTCGACTTTTCCGCTGCGCTCCGCTCCATCCTCCGTCAGGCGCCAAACGTCGTGATGATCGGCGAAATCCGCGACCAGGAGACGGCGGACATCGCGATGGAGGCGGCCCTAACCGGCCACCTCGTCTTCAGCACGCTGCACACAAACGACGCTCCCAGTGCAATCACTCGTCTCATTGACATCGGGGTCAAGCCCTATCTTGTCGCCTCGGCCGTCCGCGCCGTCATGGCCCAGCGTCTTGTCCGCTGCATTTGCCGGGAGTGCAAGGAGGAGCGCCGTCCGACCTCCCGCGAGCTCAAGATGCTGGGCGAGCTCGGCGCAAAGAACGTCGAAAGCATGAAGATGTATCACGGCCGTGGCTGCTCCGTCTGTTCGATGACCGGCTACAAGGGGCGCAAGGGCATTTTCGAGATTTTCCAGATGACTGACGAGTTGCAACGCCTCGTGTTCGACCAGCGTCCTTCCTCCGAGTTGCGCGCCCTGGCTCGCGAGGGTGGCATGCGCTCCTTGCGTGAGGACGGACTACTCAAGGTTGCCTCGGGCCTGACCTCGCTCGACGAGGTTCTCCGTGTAACGATGGGAGATGCCAACTAATGGACTTCACGATGGACGAGCTCGAGCAGCTCTGCGTTGACGAGGGCGCATCCGACCTCCACATCCGCGTCGGGATTCCGCCCATGCTCCGCATTCACGGTTCCCTGACGCCGCTTGACTGCGAGCCGCTCACACCTGAGGAAACCCTTGCGCTAATGACGAGCATCACCTCGGAAGAGGAGCGCGCAGAAGTCGAGAAGGCCGGCGGCGCCGACTTTGCCATCAGCTACCGCGATCTCGCCCGCTTCCGTGTAAGCGTCTTCCGCGAACGCGGCCACATCGGCATCGTCCTCCGCCAAATCCCCAACAACATCCTCACCCTCAAGCAAATCGGCCTGCCCGAGCAGGTCAACGAACTCCTCTTCAAGCCCCGGGGCCTTGTGCTCGTGACGGGCCCGACGGGTTCCGGCAAGTCGACAACCCTCGCCTCGATGCTCAACATCATCAACGAGCAACGCGACTGCCACATCATCACGGTCGAGGATCCGATCGAATACTACCACTTCAGCAAGAAGGCCGTCGTAACCCAGCGCGAAATCGGCGCGGACGTCCCAAGTTTCTCCGAGGCGATCCGCCGTGCGCTGCGCCAGGATCCCGACGTCATCCTTATCGGTGAAATGCGCGACCTTGAGACGATTTCGGCTGCCATAACCGCCGCGGAAACCGGCCACCTTGTCTTCGCCACGCTGCACACGACCGGCGCCACGACGACTGTCGACCGCATTATCGACGCCTTTCCGACCGATCAGCAGGAGCAGGTTCGCACCCAGCTGTCCGTGGGGCTCGTCGCCGTCATCTCGCAGCTGCTGCTCAAGCGTGTTGACAAGCCGGGGCGCGTAGCCGCCTTCGAGATCATGTTCTCGACACCCTCCATCCGCTCCCGCATCCGCGACAACAAAACCTTCATGATCGACTCCGACATCCAGACCGGCACGAAGTTCGGCATGATTTCGCTTGACACACACCTCATGAACCTCTATCAGGCCGGCATCATCGGCTACGACGACCTCATTACCAAGTCCAAGGACCCAGACACCATTGTCGAGAAGCTCAAGGAAATGAAGGCCGCCAGCCGCTAGGCAGGAGAACCCAATGGACGTCGCAACCGACATTGTTGATACCAACGAGGAGAAGCATGAGCTTCGCTTCGACGCCATTCTCAACCTCGCGCAGGAAAATGGCGTAATTGATTCGGAGCAGGCTCTTTACCTTCAGGACGAGCATGACCGGAGCGGCAAGCCCATCCGCGACCTCATCATCGCCGAGAACTTCATTTCCGAGGACGATCTCCTCGGCATGCTCGCCACCTACATGGGCGTCGACGTCATCGACCTCTCGGCAATCGACATTCCGCCGGAAGTCCGTTCGGCCGTTCCCGCCGCCGTGGCCCGCACCCACATGGTCGTGCCCATTGAAGCTTCCGCAAGCACGGTCACGCTCGCCGCCTACACCCTTGTCGACCCCGTCGCATCTGACGAACTCGCGTTTGTCCTTACAAAGGACGTCACCTTCGTTCTCGCCCGCAAGGCCGTTATCGAGGCGCGTATCAACGAATACTACGGCGATGACAGCGCCACCGTCGCGGACATGCTCGCCGACCTCGAAGGAGTCGTTGCCGCCGACGCCGGCCTCTCCGAGTCGATCGACGAGAAGGACATCGAGGCCCAGGCCGGATCCGAGCCTGTTCGCCGCTTCGTGAACCTCGTGCTCTTCCAGGCAGTCAAGGACCGGGCCTCCGACATCCACTTCGAGCCCTTTGAGAAGGAGTTCCGCATCCGCTACCGTGTCGACGGAGCCCTCTACGAGATGCAGCCGCCGCCAAAACGCCTCGCCGTGCCGATCATTTCCCGCGTTAAGGTCATGTCCAACCTCAACATCGCCGAGCGACGCGTCCCGCAGGACGGGCGGATCGCACTTTCCGTCGCCGGCCACGAGGTCGACCTTCGCGTCTCATGCCTTCCGACACAGTTCGGCGAATCCGTGGTGCTCCGTGTCCTCGACCGCAATGTCGTCGCCCTCGACATCGACAACATAGGCCTGCCCGACGACATCCTCGACGACCTTCTCGTCGACATTGAGAAGCCCAACGGCATCATCATCGTCACTGGCCCGACCGGATCCGGAAAGACGACGACTCTCTATTCGTGCCTCAAGAAGATCAATCTTCCCGATTCAAAGCTGCTCACTGCCGAAGAGCCTGTCGAATACGACATTGACGGCATCATTCAGGTTCCGATCAACCATCAGGTCGGCAACACCTTCGCCGTCGTCCTCCGCGCCTTCCTCCGTCAGGATCCCGATATCATGATGATCGGAGAAATCCGCGACTTCGAGACGGCGGAAATCGCCATTCAGGCGGCCCTTACAGGCCACCTCGTCTTCAGCACCCTCCATACAAACGATGCCGCTGGCGCCGTGACGCGACTCGTCGACATGGGTGTCGCCCCCTATCTCGTTGCCTCCACTCTCGAGGCCGTTCTCGCCCAGCGGCTTGTCCGAACGAACTGCAAGGAATGCCGAGCGGGTTATGCGCCGGACGACGAGATCCTTCGCCGTCTCAGCCTCTCCCGCGATCAGGTCGGCGACCGCAGCTTCTTCTACGGTCGTGGCTGCTCGGTCTGCAACAACACCGGGTACAAGGGCCGCAAGGGCATATTCGAATACCTCCGCGTCGGCTCGCAGATCCGCGAGATGATCAACGAACGCAAACCGACGCTGCTCCTTCGAGAGCGCGCCCGCGAACTTGGCATGCGAACCATGCGCGAGGACGGCGTCCGCAACATTCTCGACGGATACACATCCGTCGACGAAGTCCTTCGCTATACCTAGTGTCCCGTGCATCAAATCCTTGGCAATATGCCTTGCCAGCCGCCGACATCCTTCGTCGTCAGCCCATCACGTTGGTTCACAACGCTTAAGGCTTCCTCCTCGTCTCTCAACGGCTGGCTTCGCATATTGCTCAAGACTAATCGCACGGGACACTAGGCATTCCGTCCGATAAGATTCCGCCTCGTTGCGCAGGCTTGGCTTCGTCAGGCGAGGACGAGTTGCGAAGCGCACCTTTCCGCGTTGAACCGTGCGGACGAAGCCTGGCGGGCGAAATCGGGACAGGCAAAGAGGTCGGGACACGGGGCCACCGCCCTTCCGGCGCCATCGGGATCGACGCTGGCAACTTCCTAAAAGGCAATGATCGAGCGGCGAAAGATGGCGTGGGCGCTGTCGGCGTTCCAGTTGCGGAAGAAGTTTTGCCAGTCTTCGCCTGTCCGGAGGGCGAAGTCGAAGTCAGGCTTGGAGAGGCCTTTCCTTTCCGTCGTTCGGACGTCGGTCGTCTGACTGACGGGCAGATATTCCTCCCACTCGACGCTGACATCGTAGTAGCAGCCGTTGTTGGCGCGGACGGAGACGACATCGACGCGCCGCTCGGTACGATATCCATGTGCGGTGACGGCTACGGTGGTGACATCGTCGTCCTGCCGCACGACCTGCGTCTTGAGGATGTTGCGCGTGACGGAATCCGGATGGCGGAAGCGGGGTTCTCCCAGATAGTTCGCCAGGGATTCATGTTCCCAGAAGGAGGAGCGATGGCCGTAGGCGTCCTTGTAGATTTCGGCATGCGTCCGCGTCTGCTGGTAGAGCGGAATGGAGAGAAGGGGCGCAAGGGCGAAGTAGGTGGCCTTGAAGTAGTTTTCGCAAAAGGAGATGAACTTCGCCCTGATGGTTTCGAAGTTGAAGTCGGCGAATTTGGCGGGGTCTGTGTCGAGGTCGGCTTCAACGAGGTGTGCGGCGCGGATGAGGTTGATCTTGTTGGCCTTTACAAAGCTGAAGTCGTCGCCGTAGCCGACGGTTTTGTCCTGGAGGAGGGCAAGCATCTGCTTCTGGGCGAGAGGTGTGAAGAGGAGGCGGTATTCGACTTCGTCGCTTCGGTCCCGCGTCTGGAAGAGGGCCTCGAACTCGCGGTTGCCCATGATTGTGTAGCCGTACTGAGCGTCGAGGTTGCGCGAGAAGCGTTCGAGCGACTTGATCTCGCTCTTTAGGCGTGTTTGGGCGAAGAATCCCTTGCCGCCGGCGGAGAGGTCGGAGGGAAGACGGGTGAAGGTGAGCTTCGGGGCGGCGTCGTTTCCGTAGAGGAGGAAGATGTCCTGCGAGAATTCTGGAACAGGCTTGTAGACATGGCCCGTCAGGGTTTGGTAGCGGCGGACCGTGCAGAGCTTGCCATTGCTGTCGCGCTTGAGTTCGGTCCAGGAGACTTCGCGTGTGCCGCTGTAGGTCTTTTCGCTCCAGCCCATTTCAAGAAGGCGACCGAAGACGAAGGGATTTCCATTGATTTCTCCGCTCTGGGCGCCGAGGACGGACTTGCCCTCGTTGAAGGCGTCGCTCCAGCCGAAGAGCTCGTGGAGTTCGTTGAGGCGTCCCTGCGTGAAGTAGGGGTCAAACGAGATGCGTGGAACGGTCTTCTCGATGATTTTCGCGACATCGTTCCAATCGAAGAGGGCGTTGAGCGGCGCCATCTGCTCCCAGGCGACAGTCCTGCACGCATCAAGTCGGTCCCTGACGCCCCGGACGACTTCATCGGAATGGCGGTACTTCGGGATGAAGACGCCAAAAAGAAGGGGCAGGATGGCGACGATTCCGCCACCAATGGCCGCAAGCGCGCCGGACGCATCCGCGCCGTTTTCAGACGCAATGCCGAAAATGGCAATGGCGAGCCCGACCAGGCCGGCAATGGCGAGCCCGATGGCCCAAGCCCAGGCTGCGCGCGCCGACTCCGCCTTTTCAAGTTCGCCCGCAATTGCGCGAACTTCCCGCACGGTCGCGGCGTTTGCCTGCATGTCGACGCCGGATTTCGCGACAAGATCCGCAAAGAACGCATTGGCGGTTTCGCGGAACTTCCCGCGTAAGACGTCACGGTAGAGCGGAAGAGGCTCGTAGACGTCTTCGACGACGGTCAAAAGAAGGTCTCCCGTGCCCGGGCCTTGACTTCGGCCGAAGTGGTGAAGGGAATGCGCGTAGTGTATCCGGAGCGCGCGGCGACAATCATCTTTGTCGGCCAGGCGAAGATGTCGGCGTTCCACTGCGCGACAGAATCGTTGTACTTCTCGCGGGCGGCAGTGATCTCCTTCTGCAGGTAGCTGTTCTGCTGCATGGCGTCGGCGATTTCGGCGTGGGCCCTGAGGTCGGGGTAGGCCTCGACATGCGGGAACATGCGTGCGAAGCCGCCGTCAATCACGTTTGCGAAGGCGTTGCGCTGGGCGTCCGGAAGAATGCCGCCACGGTAGGCGGCGACGGTCTTCATCACGTCCTTGTCAAGGTCGATGGCCTTGTCGACGAGGCGGGCGACGTTCTGGAGGATCTGGACGCGCTGCTCAAGGTAGTTGTCGATAGTGGAGGCGTCCGACTGTATCATCTGCTGGAGCTTGTTGAAGTAGGCCTTGGCGTTGATCTTCATGAAGAGAAAGACGACGCCGGGGATGATGCCGCAGACCCAGAGCAGTATCTCGAAGATTGTCGAGCCCACGCCGACTTTGACGGGGATTTGCCTGTCTATCACGTTGATGTCGCGTCCGGCGCCGTTGACGGGACCGGTCATTTCGTCGAGTTCGTTGGCCATCTTCCATTTTCTCCTTCGCATTGGAGGCGGATGACATCCGCCTGTTTGAAATCTCCGCCGTTGCTGTCGGGATAACGGACGGTCAGGGTGTCGCCAGCGAGTGTGAAGGCGCCGGAAACATGGTAGCGCTCGTTCGCGCCAGTCTTGACTTTCGAGGCGCAGACAACGGGGCAGGGCTGCCCGTAGGTGTCGTGCTTGCCGCCGGGGAGTTCGGCCCAGCAGGCGTGGAGGTGGCCGGTGAGCATGAGGGACGGCCTGAAGGCGCGAGTCTTCTCGCACCAGCGGGCGTAGCGGTCCCGTTCGATGTCAAAGGGTGGCGGCAGTCGACAGGCGAAGGGCACATGGCTCACGATGAGTCGAATCGGGTAGTTCTCGTACGCGTGCGCGGCAAGGGCTGCGTCGATGTAGGTCTCCTCCTCGGCGCGGAAGGCCTCGCAGCAGATGGTGCGGCCGTATTCGACGTGGTCGTCGGGCTTGTCCTCGCCGCAGTCGATCACGATGCCCCAGACAGGACCGAAGTGGAAGGTGAAGTAGGAGCAGCCCGTTCGGGTGACGGGCGTGTAGTCCGCGAGCCGCTCGGCGCAGATGCCGCGGAGGTCGTGGTTGCCGCGCGCGAAGACGCAGGGGACTCGCCCCTTCGAGATGCCGCCCGAAATGCGGTAGATGGTCTTGAAGAATTCAATGTCGCCGCTGTGGTTCGGGATGTCGCCGTTCAACAGGAGGAAATCGAGGTCGTCGCCAAAGACGGAGCCGCTGCGGACGGGCTCTTCCAAAAGGCTGTGTGCGTCGGCCACGCTGACGAAGTTGTAGCGTTCCTTGACGACGAGCGGACGGAAGGTGAAATTGTCGATTTCCTCGTCGCCGTAGTCGCTGTAGTAGGGCTTGCGATCATTGAGCCTGCGGAGATGCACCGTGTATTTGCCGGCTGAGTCGAGCGCAGCGACCGGTACGCGGGCGAAGTGGACGAACTTCGCGGAGCGGAGGATTCCGTTCGAGTGGTCATAGTAGTTCTGGCCGTTGACCTCGACCCACATCGTGCACTCGGTCTTCACGAGTGCGCAGACGAGATAGTCGTCCTCGACTGCGTAGACCGATGGCCATGTCGCCATGTTGGCTGATTCAAAGGGTTCTTGCATGCGGGGCTCCTGAATTACCCAGTTTATATTCTACATTAATCGCAGATCCTTTGGAGTCGGAAAAGCATTTCGCGACGCTTCCGGCAGCTACAGTCCTGCGGATGGCATTGCCGCCTGCCCGGGCAGGGCAACTTCATCGGTTGACTGAAGGGGGGCTGGTGCAAGGAGAAGCATTTCGGACATGCTCCGGCAGACGCGGGCGGCTATTCCGCGGTGCGGTCTATGTCGAGGCGCCACTTGAAGAACATCTGCGGCGGGAAGACATAGTCGGGATTGACGCCGTACTCCGTGGGCTTGTAGGTTCCGTCCGGATAGAGGGTCATCGGAACGAGATGCGTCCAATCGTCGAGGTCGGTGGTCGCGCAGATGGTTGTCGTGACATCGACTCCCGCGTAGGGATCGCGCAGGGGCCGGAATTTGACGCACGGGTTGCCTGTCTGATCCGTAACGACAGAGAAGAACGGCGGATCCAGCCCGTCGAGGCTTGTGATGTCGGGCGGGATGTTGAAGACATAGCGCATCCCGGCCGCGATGCCGTCGATGAATTCCCCGGGACGTGTGTCTTCTGGGTATCCGCACTTCTTCAACCAAACGTCGAAATCCTTTTTTACAGCGGTGAAAGTCTGCAGATACGGAGTCGTCTCGCCTTCGTCAATGTTCCATGTCTTGTCGAAGTCAAGGCCCGGGAAGTTGGCGGCATAAAGCATTTCGGCGGATGTAAGCGGCGTGATGCCATCGTAGACGGTGGAAGAGATGCCACTCAGGCCCACGGCCAGAAGAGTTGTTTTGTCTTGATCGTAATACGATTTCTCCACGCGGTTTGCCAGGGCGTTGCCCGCGAAGGCTCCCCGGCGGTTTCCGGTGGCGGCGATAGAACAGGCACACCACGATGAGAGGACTTTTCCGGAAAGATATCCGGCAAAACCTCCGACATAGCTCGCGGCCCCTGCCGTTACATCCGCGATGGCGTACGAGTCCACGACGGAGCCTCCATTCATGAAGCCAACGAATCCGGCAGAGTAGTTCCGGCCGGCAGTCTGCGCAACCGAGCCGCTAAAACTGCAGCGAACGATTGCGGGGTCGCCGTCGACATAGCCCGCGAAACCACCGAGGTATGCCATCGAGTTGGAAACCGTGCCGTCGAAAACGCAAGCATCGACAAGCGACTTGGAATCGATTCTGCCCGCAAAGCCGCCTGCGGCAGTGGAACCGGAACCGGTGTAAGTCGGGGAAACCGATCCGGATGCCCGCAGACCACTTACGCGTCCGCCGGAAATCCGGGCGAAAAGCCCCGCATAATTCGCCGCGGCGCTCACTGTGAAGTTCGAGATTGTGTGGTTCTGACCGTAGAACTCGCCGCTGTAGCCTGTGGCGGAGTTGCCAATGGGCTGCCATTCCGCACCGCCAAGGTCGATATCCTCCGTCAGCATGTAGATGCCGTCCAGATGGTTCGTGACGTCAAAGAGTTCTTCGGCGGTCGAAATCGGAGTGGCCGAGTACGAATGGTTCGTGACTGGTGGCCAACTGGCTGAGAGCTGGTCGTTCTGCGCGATGGTCAGAAGGCCTCCGGTTACCGAGGGTGAATTGCCGCAGAAGGGACGGGGGCCGGAGCCATGGAGGCAGACGCTGCTGTTCCGGACGGTTCCTTGCCGCAGATAGCCGATGAAGGAGCCGATGTAGTTGCCTGTGCCCCAGATGGCTCCGGAACACCAGCAGTCGGATATGGCGGCGGCGGCATTCGAGAGCTGGCCGGCGAATCCGCCGTAGTTGGCGTCGGAGGAACGCACATCCCCGCGCGCAGCGCAGCCGGAGATAGTCAACGGAGAGGCGGCATAGCCGACGAAGCCGCCGACATCCCCGTTCCCGGAGGCATAGCCGTCTGCGCGGCAGCGCGCCATTGTCGATGTCCCGCCACCGGAAACATAGCCGATAAAGCCGCCGACATATTGTCCCCCGATCGTCTCGACGGACGACCAGGAGTCGCGAATTTCAAAAGTGGTGGAACCGTCATTGCTTCCTCCCGCGAATCCGCCCGCTTTCAAGGAAGTTGTCGTCACGGTTCCCGCAGCCGAACAGCCCACAATGATTGTGGCGTCATCGATGCGTCCGATGAGCCCTCCTGCGTTCTGGGATGTGGAGGAGACGCTCACCTTTGCCGAGCAGTTGGTGATCGACGAGGCGGCCGCGGCTCCAACAAGGCCGCCTACACACTGCCCGCCCCTGATGGTTCCGGACAGCGTTATGCCGCTGAGCGTGGCGCCGTCCGTGCAGCCGAAGAGGCCCATGTAGTTGCCGGAAGGATTGTTTGTCAGGACCATGTTTTCGATGACATGGCCAAGTCCAAACAACTTCCCCGTGAACTTCTCGGCCCTTGTTCCGATCGGTGTCCAATCGAAGTTCGCGAGGTCTATGTCAGCACCAAGGCCGTAGATGCCGGCCAGATCGTTGCGGACGGCATCGAGATCGTTGGCGGTCATGATGAATCTTCCAAACTGGACGGCGGCGACGCGGTGGTTGTCGAGCGGTACCGTCGTCGCAGGGCAGGAAGAATCGGCATAGGGCGTCGAACCGGTCCATGTGACAAAGAAACCCTCGTCGGACACGGCGGCAAGCGTGACGGCGGTTCCGGGCGGATAGCTTCCCGCACCGTCGACACTGCCATGCGCACTGCCGCCGATGGAGGCGAAAACCGTTAGGTCGCCCCCTGGCGCGCTCCATGCCAGGTACGGCTGGGAGGTGCCGTCAAGCTGCATCCAGAGGCCTGTGTCATGATAGGCGGCGAATTCGGATGAGGTCCTGAAGGCTTCCTCGGCAAGCTCGGCGATGTTGGGATCTTCGGCCGTTGAACCGGAAGTGGAGCAGCCGATGGCATGGATGCCGGAGAATGGGGCCGCGCAGTCCGCGAATGTAGCGGCGGTGTCCTGAAGATGGCCCAGGAAGGCGCCGGCATAGGTTCCGGAGCAGGCGACGACGCCAGCCGCATAGCAACGCGTTGTCGTGATCGAGGCATTGCCCATATGGCCCGCAAAGCCGCCAACCTTCTGCGTTCCCGTGGCGGTGCCAAGGCAGTAGGAGTCAGAAAAATGCGTCGCGGAGGGGACCGTGCCGGCAAAACCACCAACGAAAGCATCGCCGATGGAGGTTCCCGTCGCGTCGCCAAGGGCGAAACTCTCCGCAATTGTCGTGTGCGGGCCGAAAAGCTTTCCGGCGAACCCGCCGATATCGTAGGTGCCCGTCGCCGAGCCGGCGGATATGCAGCGCCAGTAGCTGTTTGAGTTTGAGACAAGGCCGACAAAACCGCCTATGTCGCAGGACTTGGAGGAGACGCCACCTAACGCACGGCATTCGGCGAAACGGATGCCGGGCCCGGTGCTTTGTCCGGCAAAGCCGCCACAGCGCGAGTTCAAGCCCGCCACGGAGCCGAGCGCAGCGCATTCGGCAAATTGCGAGTCGGCACCGCTTGCCGTCCCGATAAAGCCGCCGACATTGTAGAAGCCCCCGAAGACGGTGCCAGAGGCCGAGCAGCGCGTGAAAAGGTTGGAATAGCCCGCAATTCCGGCAAAGCCGCCTGTTTCAGACAGGGTGGCGCTAACGTCGCCGCATGCGGAACAGCCGGTAAAAGCAAGGCCGCGTGCACCACAGTTTCCGACAAAGCCACCTGTCTGCGAGGCAGTCGAGGATACGTTGCCGCTTGCCATGCAGTCATCGAAGCAGGCGTTCTGACCACTCGCCAGTCCAATGAAGCCCCCCGCATAGGAAGAGGAGCCGGAAATCACGTCCCCCGAGGCATGACAGCGGAGGTAGGTCGACGCAGCACCTTCGGCTTTTCCTGCGAAACCACCCGTCGTACCCTTTCCGCTCACCGCGCCCGAGGCCGAGCAATCGGCAAAGGAGGTGGAATTGCCGGCGTAGCCGATGAAACCGCCGACCTGGGAAGAAGTGGATGCCGCCACATTGCCTTCGGCCGTGCAGCGCGTAAAGGAAGCGGTTGCATCATTGCCGCTGACGGAACCGATGAACCCGCCCTTGTTGTTCCCGCCCGAATTGACGACGGAGACATTCGCGTCGCAGTCGACGAAGACGGCGGGATAGAAGTATGTGCCGCCAACAAGTCCGCCAGTGTTGTCCGAGGTGCTGAAGACGGTGCCTGTGGCCGCGCAGTTTTCGAAGCCTCTCGCCCCGGATCCTTGGGCGCGCCCCACGAGGAGTCCTGCGTAGCCGTAGTTGTTTGAGACGACGCCACTCGCGGAGCAATGGCGGATCGTTGTCGCGCCTTGCGTTTCTCCGGCGAGCGCACCGGTGTACTGGCGGCCGTTGATTACGACGTCTTCAAGGTGGATGTCCACGAGCGTCGCATCCTTGGCGACGCCGAAGAGCCCCATGTAGTTTCCGGACGCGTTGTCGCAGTGGAGGCCGGTAATCGCGTGCCCCTGCCCATAGAGGGAGCCGGTAAACGGTGCGGAGGAAGTCCCGATCGGTGTCCACGCCACGCCGGAGAGGTCAATGTCCGTGCCGAGGGCGTAGGAACCGTCGCGCGCGTTTGCAAGGGCGCCGAGCTGCTCGACATTCATGATGAGGGAGCCGAATTCGGCGGTGACGATGCGGAAGTTGTCGAGGAGGACGGTCGTCGTCGGTGCTGCGGGGTTGGCATAGGGGGCGTCGCCGATCCAATTGACAAAGACGGAGTCTTGCGGAATGGCGGAAATTGTGACGGTGTCGCCTGGCGCATAAAGGCCCATGCCGTCGAGTACGCCGGCTCCCGTGCCGGCGGTCAGGCCTGAAAGTCGCATCATGCCGCTCGCAAGGGACCATGGAAAATAGGGTTGCGTTAGGCCGTCCGTCTGAGTCCAAAGCCCGTTTTCGAGGAAGGAGCCGAAGTGGGAGCTTGCGTGGAAATCATCGGCATCGAGCGCGACGATGCCGTCATGGTCCGACGAGCCGATGTCGGAAAGGCCATCATCCGGACGGACGCAGTCCGCAAAGGAGGGAAAGCTGAATTGGCAGCCCGCGAAGGATCCGACATCCTGCAAGCCGAAAGTCGAGCCGGAGGCATAGCAGCGTGCAAACAAAGTGGCGGAGCCGCTCGCGTAGCCGGTGAAGCCGCCGATGTAGCGTCTGCCTGCCGTGGAAACAAGCGTGTAGCAATCGGAAATGACGGCCGAATCCGTGACGTGGCCCACGAAGCCGCCGATGTAGTTGCCGGCACCCGGAAGGAGGCCGCTTGCAAAGCATTCGGAGACGCGGCCCCCCTCGATGGAGCCGACGAGGCCTCCGGCGTAATTGCCTGACGACGTGATGGTGCCAAGCGCGTAGCAGCGGGAAATCGAGGTACTCCCGGCGACATGGCCGATGAGCATTCCGGCGTAATTGCCGGTCGCGGCCACTTCCGCGCCAAGCGTCGAGCAGTCACGGATGGCGGTTCCGTCTTGGATTTGGCCAGCAAGGATTCCGGTGTAGGAGCCCCCCTTGACGACGGGGTTGACGAGCCTGAGCTCGGTGATCGTCGCGCCGACAAGGCATCCGAAAAGACCCGCGAAGGAGCCGCCATGCGTGTCGACTGTCAAGTTCGAGATGGTGTGGCCCCGTCCGTAAAGCATGCCCGAGAAAGGGGTGAAGACACTCTGGCAGATAGGCGTCCAGTTCTCACCGGAAAGGTCGATATCCGAAGCGAGTCCATAGCTTCCGGAAGGATTGAGGGAAATGGCGGAAAGCTCTTCGCGTGTGGAAATCGCCTGTCCCCACACGGCACGCACTGTGCGATGGTTGTCCGCGAGGAGGGTCGTTGGAGTCGTATGCGTACCCGCGTAAGTGCCCGCGCCCGCCCAGCCGCAGAAGAAGGCGCCGCTCGCGCCGGAGTCGGCGGAGACGACGGCCTCCGTGCCGGGCGCTGCCGTTGCGGGATGCATGATGGTCTTGCCGTCCTCCTGGATGGCGAAGAGGCGGAAGGAGGCCGGAGCGGCAGTCTGCCGCCCCGAGACCGACCAGGCGAAGTAGGGGGTGGTGGAGCCCTCGGTCATCGACCAGACGGAGTCGAAGTCGTAGCCCGTCCAGAAGGCGCGGGAGCGCGCGGCGGCCGGGGATGTCTGCGCAACGCCGTCTGTAGCCGAGGCTGGCGCCTCCCCTGCGTAGACGCAGTTCGCGAGGGAGACGTGGTCCACGCTTTTCGCGAAGGAGTAGGCGGTGTCGCCGCGGGCTGCGCGCACGGTGCCGCCGAACCAGACGTTCGTGACGAGCGCATCGCCGTCATGGCTCCCGGTTAAGGAGCTGGCAAAACCGTAGGCGCTGTTCCCGCGTCCCATGACATCTGCCGTGGAGTAGCAGTCGTGGATGGCTGATGCGGAGTCGGAGAAAATGATCGAGTTCGCGAAGCCGGCTGCCTCGCCGGCACCGTCGACTACGCCCGAAGCGAAGCATTCGCGCACCATTGCACCATCGGAGAGCGAGAGCGTTTCGGCGAAGCCGGAAGCGTGTCCGCTGCCTGTGCAGTTGGAGTTCGTCGCCAGCACCTCGGCGAACGCGGCGCAACGGGCGATCTCGCCGCCCGCGAGAAACGCCGTGCCAACAAAGCCGGAGGTCTGGCCGTTCGCAATCGCCTTGATCTCCGCCGTGCAGTCGACGATGCGGATGTCCGAACCGTCTACTGTCTGGGCGAAGCCGAAGTAGTGGCAGGCGTCGGCACCGGCGTCGTTGCCCGCGAGATGGGGCTGGGCCTCCGCGACGAGACGCACGTGGCAGTTGGTAACGAGCGAGCCGTCGCCGATCTCGCGCACAAGGCCTGCGGCCTTCGCCTGGCAGTTGCTTACGGCGCTTTCGACGATGAGGTCGTGGATCTCCGCGCCGGCAAGGATCGAGTCGAAGAGTGCGACGGTCTGAGAGTCGCTGGCGTTCGTGATTACGAAGCCGCTTATCGTGTGGTTCTGGCCGAAGATCCGGCCTTTGAAGTTCTTGACGGCCGCATCCGAGAGGGTGCCTGTCGCACAGTAGGAGGCGAAGTTGAGATCGGCCATCAGCACGTAGGCATCGACGGCGTGCTCCGGGATGGCGACGAAGTCCTCGACCGTGCGGATGGGGGTGCCGAAGATGGCACCGATGACGGAAGCGTTTCGGACGGTGTAGGTGGTCTCCGCAGCCGTCGGGTCGGCGAAACCTTCGCCCACCCAGCCGATGAAGGCGTTTCCGTCCTCGGGGACGGCGCTGACCGCGAGGAGGGAGCCGGGGGCGTAGGATTCGGCGGGCTGTTCGCCGTTTACGTAGATGTGGCCGGATCCCGCGAGAACCTCTGCATGGAACGAGACCGTGCCGTCGGTGTCAGTTGAGGCCGGAACGACAGTGGCGGAGGGGAGGGGCGGGGGGCGTGTGTCTGCGCGGAGCGCGAAAGGCGTGCTCGCCGCGATTACGAGGGGGAGGGCAGTACGTGTCGCGACCGCCATCACCAGGGACACCAGGGAAACGGGGGGGGTACCCTGCATGCCGACTTTACGGATTATCGTATTCATGCTGCCCTACTTTTTTTACAAGGTACTCTTCATTCTAGCAAATACATTTGTTTGGGCCAATAGAGTTTTTGACTTCGGTGTTTTGGCGAAAGTCTTTGACACGAGAAAGGCGCTTTGGTAAAATAGCTTTGTCAATTGGGGGTATAGCTCAGTTGGTAGAGCGTCTGAATGGCATTCAGAAGGTCTGGGGTTCGACTCCCCATACCTCCACCATCTGCAAGTAGGGCTTGGCGGTGCTGGGCCCTTTTCTTTTTTTCACCCCGGACAAAACCCTTGAATTAAAGCATCCATTTTGGCATTATCGTTGCTAGAATCTGATGCGACGAATGGAGATGTCATGCCGCTTTACCACGCCGATCCGAAAAAGCTCGCCGCCATGCGCGAAACGATGTTCAACAGCCAGGTGCACAAGCTCCGGCTTCTGGGCACAAGCATTCGCGCCCAGTTCGAGCGTTCGGACGTCGGCGCCCCGCAGGCCATCGTGCTGCTGGCGCTTTGTGCGCGCGGAGACATGGAGCCTGCCCAGATTGCGGATCATGTCATGATTCCCCGGCAGACAATCACTTCGATCCTCGACAAGCTCGCTGCCGGAAACCTCGTCGTCCGCACGGATCATCCGAACGACCGACGCCGGAAGATCGTTTGCCTTACTCAGGCCGGTTTCGACAAGGCCTGTGCCATCTGGGAAGCGTTCTACGAATACGAACAGCAGGTCATGGCCGCATTTACCAAGCGCGAAATCGAACTTTACAAACGGCTCAACATCAAGTTGGCCGGTCGCCTTGCCGAGCTGAACCGCCCGTGTCCCGTCCGATAAATTCCGACCTCGTTTCCTGAAATCGCTTTCGTTAGGCCAGGACGAAGCATGGCGGAATCAGGAGAAGCAAGTAGGTCGGGACTCTGCGGACGGAACGCTGGTTTGCGGCAATTGTTCGCCGACCTGGTGCAATGGCTGTTGACAGGATGAGTGACGGTTTGCGGACGCCAGGAGCGGGGTCGTCCCGATTGACATCGCGGTCTGCGGACGGAAGAAAAGGCGCAATTGGCGCTACACGGCCCTGTGCCTGAAGAGACGTTCGGCGGCGAAGAGGCAGAGGGCCGAATAGACGACGGCATAGAAGACGAGAAATGCGCAGAGGCCCCAGCTGACGCCGGACCAGTGGTGGACGACCCGGAGGCGCATGTCGAAAAAATCAAAGTGCGGTGCCAGAAGGTCGATGGCCTGGAGGATCTGGCGCATGGGCGCGGCTTTCGCGCCGGCAAAGGCGGGAAGGCGGCCGCCAAATATGAACATCGCTACGCATACGAGCGTCGTGAGCGTCCAGTTGGCCGAGGGCGTGAGGATGAGCGAGCCGAGCAGGGAGAAGGCGCAGAGAAGGATGACGAAAGCCGCATGAAGGATGAAGGCCTGGAAGAGAACGGCGGGGAACCAGAAATCCTCGCGGAAGCCCGCAAGGAGGGCGTAGCCCAGGTAGAAGAGCAGCAGGGCCGATAGGGCGGCCGAAACAGCGCCGAGGTACTTGCCGAAGAGAATGGTGCCGCGGGAGACGGGCTTGGCGAGGAGGGGGTAGATGGTTCGGCTTTCGAACTCAGGCGGCATCAGGCGATTCGTCACGCCCTGGGAAATGGCGATCGAGAAAATCCAGACGAGAAGAAGGGCTAGCTCGTTCATCTGGCGGCTGGCTCCCGAAACGCCGAAAGGCGCGAAAAAGGCGAGCGGCACGAGCGTGACGGCGAAGAGCAAAATGACGACAACCATGTCCTTGCGTCGGTAGAGGTCAAGAAGTGAAAGGCGCTGGAGTGCGGCAAGCTGGGTTAGGCGTTTCTTCATGGTGCAAGCTCCTCAAAGGTGCGGGGTTCCGCCAAGGACGTCGAGAAAGAGGCGTTCAAGGTTGCCGTGTCCGTCGCCAACGATGTCGCGTGTTGCGCCCTGGAGGACGACCTTGCCCTCCTTGACGATGGCGACGTGGTCGCAGACCGTTTCGGTCACGGACAGTTCGTGGGAGGAGAAAAAGATGGTCTTTCCCGTGTCGCGGAGTTCACGGAGCATGTCGCGAAAATGGGCGCGGGCCAGAGGGTCGAGTCCCGTGAAGGGTTCGTCGAGGATGAGGAGATCCGGATTGTGCAGGAGTGCCTGCGCGATGCCCGCGCGTTGAAGCATGCCCTTGGAGTAGGTCTTGAGGAGCTTGCCTTTCGCAGCATCAAGGCCGACGCGCTTGATGAGCGCGGGAGCCTTGGCGCGGACATCGTGCCGCGCCATGCCGCAGAGGCCTCCGTAGAACTCCAGGAGCTCGCCGATGGTGAGGAAGGGATAGTAGTAGGCGATTTCGGGCATGTAGCCGATGCGGGCGCGCGTGGCGGGCGAATCGGGGCGCTCGCCAAAGACAGATACGGTTCCTTCGTCGGACTTGAGGAAGCCAAGGAGAATTTTGACCGTCGTGGTCTTTCCTGCGCCGTTTGTGCCGAGAAAGCCCATGATTTCGCCGCGGCGGAGCCGCAACGAAAGACCGTCGAGAACGCGGCGTCCGGCAAAGGACTTGGCAACGCCCTCGACATACAGTGCGAAATCAGCGGTTTCTGACATGATGGCTCCTTCAGGTTCGATTGGCAACCTGTCCATTTTAGCAGAAATCTCTCCATGAGGCAAAGCGGGACGGAACCTGAAAGACCGCGGGCAAGGAAAGGAAGGCCCGCCGCCCAAATTTCCGGAGTCCACGGACTGATTTGAGGTGGCGACGCTGAATTGCCTCAGGTCGCACAGCGGCCACTTGGAACCGTCGGGTCTCGGGGATCGCGCAGCGACCGCATGACGCAGGCGTAGACGACGGCCAGCGGAATTGCGGCGAGAATCCAGCCGATGGGGGCGGCGAGGCAGACGCCGACATAACCCCAGTGCCGCAGCAGGAGGATGGAAAGGCTTGAACAGGCAACGAGCTCGATGACGCCGCCAATGAAGGGGGCGGTTGGACGGCCCATTCCCTGAAGCACGTTGCGGAAGAGGACGAGGATGGCGAGCATGACAAAGCAGGACCCGGCGCAGACGGCGAAGGTGTGGATGTCCGCGAGGATTTCGGGCGAGGGGTCATTGAAGAAAAGGCGACCGATCCATCGGTAGCCCAGAACGAAGATGGCAGAGGCGAGGACGGCGAGCGACACCGTAAGAAAAAGCGCGGCACGAACGCCGTCGCGGACACGGTCGTAGCGGCCGGCGCCGATGTTCTGCGCGACATAGTTGGAAGAGGCCGCGCCGAGCGTCATGAAGGGGACGATGACGAACATCTGGATGCGCGTCCCGGCGGAAAAGGCCGCGATTCGCGTGGCGCCGAGCGTGTTCAGGGCGGCGTGCATGATGATGGAGCCGATGCTCGCGACGCTGAACTGCAGGGCGAGGGGAATGGCCGAACGGAGATGGAGCCAGGCGAAGGCCGCGTCAAGGCGCCAGTCGCCACGGCGGGGGATGCGGTCGGGATGGCGCCAACGGACAAACGCGAAGATAGCGAGGGTCGCGAGTACGACGGCAAGGATGGTCGCGATGCCCGTACCGATGATTCCCCAGCCAAAGACCATGACGAAAAGCAGATCGAGCGTGATGTTGAGAAGGGCGGAGAGAATGAGCAGCAGCAGCGTGATGACGCTATCCCCAAGGGCTCGCATCACGGCTTGGGCGACTTGAGAAAGGGTCAGGGCGAGAGTGCCGCCGAATATGCAGTAGAGATAGTCGGCGGAACCGTCGATGATGTCCGGAGGCGATTGCATGGCGCGGAGGATGGGCCGCGTCAGCGGAATGGCCACCGCTGTGACGACGAGGGCGCAGAGGCTGCAAACGAGGATGGTGACGGCGATGGAACGGCGGACGCCGTCCGCGTCTTTGGCACCGACGCGTTGTCCGGTGACGATTGCGCTGCCAAAGGCGAGACCCATCGTCAGCCCGTTGAAAAGAAAGCTGATCGGCCCCACCGAACCGATGGAGGCAAGCGCCTCCTTTCCCAGGACACGGCCGGCGACGGCCTGATCCACGATGGTGTAGATGTGGACGAAGACGCTTGAAAGGACGAGCGGAATGGCAAAGCGGACGAGAAGGGGCAGGGGATTCCCCTCGGTCATGTCAAGGGCACACCCCCATGACCTCAAAAATGCGGAAACACGTGCATGCGGCCGACATTTTTTCGCGATCACAAGCATGGTCTGCCCCCTAAAGCCGTTGGCACGGGTTCCATCATGTCCCTCGGCAGGGTCGGTGTCGCGTCCGATTAAATTCCGACCTCGTTGCGCGGGCCTGCTTTCGTCAGGCGGGGACGAGTCGCGAAGCGCACCTTTCCGCGTTGAACGACGAGGACGAAGCATGGCGGAATCAGGACGGACAAATAGGTCAGGACTTTGACACTAGCGGTTGAAGGCGCGGCGGGCAATGTCCGTGCGGTAGTGCGCGCCGTCGAAGGCAATGGCGCGTACGCCGGCGTAGGCCTTGTCGACGGCCTCGCGAAGGTTCTTGCCGAGGGCCGTGACTGCTAGGACACGGCCGCCTGAAGTGACGACGGCTCCGTCCCTTAGGGCTGTGCCGGCATGGAAGACGACTGTGTCGGCCATCGTCTCGACGGCATCGAGTCCCGTGATGGACAGACCTTTCGAGTACTTGCCGGGATAGCCGGGCGCGGACATCACGACCGTGGCGCAGGGGAAGGGGAGGTGTTCCAGCGTGCGGGGGTCGAGGGTTCCCGTAGCGCAGGCCCGGAGGAGACCGGCGAAGTCGCCGCCGATGCGTGGCAGGATGACCTCGGTTTCGGGATCGCCGAAGCGGCAGTTGAATTCAAGTACGTTGATGCCGGCCGGGCCAATCATGAGGCCGGCGTAGAGAACGCCGCGGTAGATGATGCCGCGCTTGGCGAGTTCCGCGACAACAGGTTCGAAAATCTTCCCACGAGCAAAGTCGCGCACGTCGTCCGTGACGATGGGGGGAGGGGAGTAGGCACCCATGCCGCCCGTGTTGGGGCCTTGGTCGTTGTCGTTGATGCGCTTGTGATCCTGGGCCGGCGGCAGGAGGGCGATGTGCTCGCCGTCGATGAGCGCGAGCAGAGAGGCCTCTTCTCCCTCGAGGAAAGTCTCAATGAGGAGCGATGCGCCAGCCGTGCCGAACTGGTGGTCGTCGAGGATCGAGCGGATGGCCGCTTCCGCCTCGTCGCGTGTCTGGGCGATGATGACGCCCTTGCCGGCGGCGAGTCCGTCGGCCTTGATGACGACGGGGAGGGCAAAGCGTTCAAGCGCAGCGATGGCGGCCGCCGTTTCGGCATGCGTCTCGGCATGGGCCGTTGGGACGCCGGCGGCGGCCATGACATCCTTGGCAAAGGCCTTGCTACCCTCCATGCGGGCGGCGGCCTCGCAGGGGCCAAAGACGGGGATTCCCAGAGTGGTGATCCTGTCAGTGATGCCGAGGCAGAGCGGTGCCTCGGGGCCAACGACAACGAGATCGGGACGAGCGAGCTGAATCCAGGCAACGAGGTCGTTCACGTCCTCGGCGCCGATTGGCACATTGGTGGCCACTGAGGCCGTACCCGCATTGCCTGGTGCGCAAAAAAGCTCGTGTGTCTCGCTGTCCTGTGAGAGTCTCCAAAGGATGGCGTGTTCGCGTCCGCCGCCACCGATGACAAGTATTTTCATGCGAAGAGTATAAAATTTTTTTGACGAAATCACAAGAAAACGAATTTTGACCGCAAGCGACCCGTCCGAAAAGTCCGACCCCGTAGCATGGGATTGGTTTCGTCAGGCGAGAAGAAGGTGCAAGCGCACTTCCCGCGATGAACGGCGAGAACGAATCATGGCGGAAGCAGGACTGGCAAATGGATCGGGACTTTGCAGACGGGACACTTGGGCGGTAAGCTTGCCAATCTTCAGCGAGTGTGGGATGAGCGCTGGAAAGCGACGGCGGAGGGAAACGGACCATGAAGAGCGTCCCGAGCAGACAGGCATCCTTTTTTCAACACCTCCAAAGAGAATTTTTAACTTGCCTTATTGCCTGGTCTTTGCCACAATTCCTATATGCACCGTTCGGGCGATTCCGCTCGGTTGATTTCTTCACATTTCTCACAAGGAGCAGCTAACACATGGGCGCCATACCGGTATCAAATGTACGTAACTTTACGATTTTGGGGCATAACGGCAGCGGCAAGACGGCGTTGACCGATGCACTGGCGTTTAAACTTGGCCTCAACGACCGGCTCGGCTCTGTGGACAATGGCTCCAGCATCTCGGATACGCACGACGAAGAAAAGGCCCGCAAGACCTCGATTTTCGCAAATCCCTTCCTTACCACCTACAAGACCGGCGGCGGAGACGACTATCGGATTGTATTTACCGACACCCCCGGCGCCCCCGGATTCTACGGGCAGGTCCGCGGGGCCGTTCGCGCCGCAGATTCAGCGATAATCGTCGTCGACGCCGCCTCCGGCGTCGAGGCCGGCACCTTGCGCGCCTGGCACACCTGCACGACGCACAATCTCAAGTCCGTCGCTTTTGTCATCACGGGCCTCGACAAGGAGAACACCAATTTCGGCAATACCATTGCAGCCATCCGCGAACACTTTGGCTCGGGTTGCTGCCCGCTGACGGTCCCCTCTGGCGGCGCGGTCGCCAATGTCCTGGACATGGCCGAGGTTCCCGCCGAGCTTGAGGATTCCTTCACCTCGCTCGCCGAAGCTGCCGCCGAGAGCTCCGAGGAGCTCATGAACAAGTATTTCGAAGAAGGCACGCTTTCCGCCGACGAGATTCGCGGCGGGCTGCGCGAGGCCGTTGCCTCGGGTTCGATCCATCCGGTGTACACGGTCTACCCGCTTTCAGGTGCCGGCATCCCCGAGATGCTCGACAGCGTCTGCCGTCTTCTTCCCGCTCCGGGCGGCCGTCCCTTTGCGGATGCCGACGGCAACGAGATCAAGGTTGACGCCGACGCACCCTTCGTGGCGCAGGTCTGGCGCACGGCGATCGACACCTTCGTCGGCCAGCTCAGTTACGTCCGCATCGTCGCCGGAACCCTCAGGCCCGGCATGGCAATCCAGAACGCAACCTCTGGCTCGAAGGAAAACGTCAGCTCGCTTCTCCAGGTCATCGGCAAGAAGCAGACCCCGATTGAGAGCGCCGTTCCCGGCGAGATCGTCGCCCTGCCGAAGCTCAAGGATACACACACGGGCGATTCGCTTTGCGCTGACGGCACATCCGTCAAGCTTCCCGAGATTGACTATCCGCAGTCCGTCATGCTCATGAGCGTCCATGCCAAGACACAGGCCGACGAGGACAAGCTCTCCACGGCCATGAAGCGCCTTTCCGACAGCGATCCCACGCTCATCTTCGAGAAGAACGAGGAGACGAAGGAAGTCATCATGAAGGGCATCGGCGACGTGCACATCGACGTCGCGGTCAGCCTCATGAAGTCGCAGTCCAACGTCAATGTCGTCCTGACGACCCCGAAGGTCGCCTACCGCGAGACGGTGACCGGCAAGGGCGAGGGGCACTACCGCCACAAGAAGCAGACCGGCGGCCACGGCCAGTTCGGCGAAGTCTACCTCCGCGTCATGCCCATGGCCGAGGGCGAGACCGAATGGTTCGTCGACAAGACCGTCGGCGGCTCCATCCCCGGCAACTTCATGCCCGCCGTCCAGAAGGGCGTCAACGAAGGCCTCCTCAAGGGCGCTGTAGCCGGCTACCCGGTGCAGGGTGTCAAGATCGAGGTCTACGATGGTTCCTTCCATCCGGTAGACTCCTCCGAAGTCGCCTTCAAAATCGCCTCCTCACGTGCCTTCCGCGAGGCTATGGCGCAGGCCAAGCCGACCCTGCTCGAACCGATCATGACTGTCAGGATCACGATTCCCGACAGCTACATGGGCGCAATTACCGGCGACCTCAACCACCGCCGTGGCCGCGTTCTCGGAATGGAGATGGACGACGGCATGCAGATTGTAACGGCCGAAGTGCCAATGGCCGAACTTTTCCAGTATCCGGCGCAACTCCGCAGCCTCACGGGCTCGCGCGGCAGCTTTGAAATGGAACTCGCACGCTACGACGTCGTTCCTGGCAACATCGCCCAGAAGATTGCGGCAGCCCGCCAGGATGAGCTCAAGATGGAAGACGAGTAGACTTCCACAGTGCACCAAAAAAGGGCCGCGCTGTTGCGCGGCCCTTTTTTGGTGCACTGTGGCCTTTCTTTTGCAGACGGTGACTTCAGGCGTATCGGCAAGAGCACCGAAGGAGAGACTTTCCTTCGAATTCATTTCTTGTCTTCTGGTCTGATTTTAGACAGGACACGCCTGATTAATCCTGGCATCTTCGCGGTGGTGGCCGTCTTAGTCCGCGAGTTGGCAGCGGCCTTCTCTCCCCTGCCGCCGAACTTGCTTCTGCCGCGATGATGGCGCGGACGTACGCTGTCTCTTTCTGCCGAGGAGTTGAACTCGTCCTTTAGCTCGGGGCGGGGGCCTAGGCCGTCGACCAACTCCAGGAAGTCACGGGCCTTTTTGCCCGGATCGTCACGCCACCCGATCGGATCGGGCTCGCCAGGCGCTGGCGGTTCAAGCTTGTTCCATGGCATCGGGAAGATGCTCCTCATCGGCTGCTTGTCGTGGAGCGTCGGCGTCATCGTGAAGTTGCAGCAGGTGACATCCTCATCGCTGACATTGAAGTCCCCGGTGGCCGTTATGCGTTCCAGGGCCTGTGCCTTGACGCTGAACATGTAGGCGACGCTCAGCGAACTGCCCGGATGCCTTCCGTCGGTTCCCGTTTGAAACTCCGCCGACGCGTACGAGTTCCCGTCATCTTTGAGGACATGCATTGCCGTAAGTCTTTTATGCGCGTGGACAGCCAGGTTCATGTTGCCTTCGACATCGAACTCCAGCGAAATCTCATGCCGGTCAAGCGCACTGTCGCTCTCCCAGATGATTGCGGGCCTGACGGTTCCGTCAGGCAAATTCCCGTCTTTAGGGTTGTAGCGCATGTTCAGCGCGAGCGCCGGCCCCAGAAAGGCCGCCTCGATCATGCCACGGGACAGGAGAGCCATGGCGATGTGAACCTTGTTCCTGTCTTTCGGGGGAAGGTCGGCATATCGCGTTCCTTCCCTGCGCATGATTGTTGCGGCAAGCTGGTCGCGGGCCATGTCCATGTTGTCGGAAAGCTTAACATTGCGAGGCAGGAAAATGGCGATGCCCGTACGGTTCTCCGCAGTAGGCCCGCTCTGCGCAAAGGTTTCGCTGGAGGCGATTTGCCGCCTAAGCAATCCCTTGACGACGTCCTGATAGGTGTTTTGCATTGCAGCGATCGGGCCATAGGGCTTCTGCTGGTCCACCTTCCGTGCCAAAACGTACCGTGCAAGGTCGGCGCTTGCGCCATCGCCAATGACGGAGGTACTTAGGAATTGACGCCGCTGCTCGCTCATCTCTACGCGGCCGAGTCGGGCAATGTAGTCGTAAAAGCTGTCGGATTCCCATCGTTTCGCGGTGTCGGACGGCAAGATGGTGCAACGCGCGCTTTCAGAGGCGCCGCAGCATGTGTCCAGCGCGGCCGTCAGTTGATCCATCCAGTTTGAGAACATGTCCGCGGCTTCTGCCATGTACAGCCTCTCTCCCTGCGGCGCCCTGCAGAGTCGGCGGAGGGTGGAGTTGGACGTGTCGCCACCTGTTCGGAGAAGGGCCGCCATGTCAAGGCATGTTCTCTTCAGCTCGCTGGCTGACGGCGACTTCATGTCCTTCCGGAGATTTTCAATGCAGTCGTCCGAATAATTCCCCTTTATCAAAAGAATGCCAAGCATGAGGTTGCGGCAGCATGCGGCCGCATTCGGCCCGAAATTTCCCTCCGCGTCGTTCGCGTACAAGTTGCCATGCCGGATCATGGCGGCGATGGTGGAAGAGAAGAGACGCTTGGCATTTTCAAACACCCCGCCTGTGTTCAGGGCCTGCTGAAGTGGCACTCCGCCTGCCGTCAGCATTTGTGCGGAGAGATCGGCGTCCTGAAAAATTGCTGCGAGTACTCCGCGGGGAAGGGTGACGGGGATGCCACCTGTGCCGCACAGGCATCTCTTTCCGGCCTCAAAGGCTCGCTTGTCGCCATTCGCCAACTGGCGCAGCTCCGCGACGTTATTGGAGAGGGCCACGACCAAGGTCTTGATTTCGGCGGCCGAACGGGGAAATCCCGAGCCCGTCATGACGATGCCCTTGATGCCTGCCATGACGATTTCGAGTGTGTCCTTGTCGCTTATGCTCGTCGCAACGGCGGTTCGGATGAGGTTACGGAAAGTCTCGTCTGCCGGGACTCCGAGTATCCGGGCCCTTTCCTCCGTTGTCGCGGCAATGGCATCGATGTGCTGGTCAACGGCCTGCTTCACGGTGATGATGCGCCGCGCAGTCAACGGCTTGCCCTTGCGGTAGTCGTCGAGCCTCATTGCGCTTTTTACGGTCTCGGGAAGATCATCCTCCTTGGAGACGCCAAACATAGTGGTCACGGCTGACATGAAGCTCGCCCGAATGTCGTCGTTCGCATTTCGCGACTCTTCTCCGCGCCCGATGTTGCCGATGAAGTCCCACTTCTTCTTCGCCTCGAATTTCACACCGTTGAACTCGCCGATGATCGTCCTGCTTTTTGCGGACTGGGCAAAGGCTACGAACTGATTGTACAGCTGAGGTGCGGTCAAATCGATAGGCATGGCTGTCCCCTGGTGTTTCCTGCTCCACGCATCATGATTTCTACCCTTCCGGCGTAAAAAGATTACACTCCGTCACATTATATCACGGAACACCCGGATGAAAGGTTGATTGGCTTTTTTTGCCACAACATGGTATCATACCAATGTGCTTTGTCTGAACGGAGGAGGTCGCTCCCGAACCGCGCAAGTGGGGTGGGGGAGGAAAGTCCGGACTCCAAAGGGCAGGACGTCCCGCTGTCAAGGCTGGAACGGTGCCGCCACATCGGCGCCGATGGAAAGTGCCACAGAGACATACCGCCGCACGGTAAAACCGCGCTGGCAAGGGTGAAAAGGCGGTGTAAGAGACCACCGGCTCGTCAGTAATGGCGGGTGCAAGGCAAACCCCGTCCGGAGCAAGATCAAATAGGGGGGCGAGGCGTTGCCCGCGCCGTTGCCGCAAGGCATGAGCCTCCGGGTTGATTGCGTCAGATAAATGACCTCGGGCCGCGCAAGCGGCTAACAGAATCTGGCTTACGACAGTTCAGGCAATGCACGTTGCTTGATGTGAAAACGGATCTGAAAATTCTGTGCGGCTTCGGGCTGCTTCTTGCCGTTTTGACGGCTTTTTCGCTTGTGCGCGCCATGAAAGCGCCGTCCTTCCCGGCTTTGCCGCTTCAGAAAGCGGAGCAGGCTCTTTCACCGGCCCGAATTAAGGCTGCGCCACCGCTTTTCCGTGAACGTTTTTCCGCCATTCTTGCCCCTGATGATTCGCGTACGCCGCGTAAAGCCGAGCCGAAGCTATCAGATGCCATTGCGGATCGTTTCCGCCTTGTCACTGTTAGCCTCGCGGTTGATTCGAGGCTTTCCATGGCCTTTATTGAGAACATTTCCGCAGGAACGCAAAAATGCTTTCGTTCTGGCGACATGCTGGAAGAAGGCGTAACCGTTGCGGAAATTCTCGACAAAGGAGCTGTAATCGCAACGCACGACGGCACATTTCTGCTTGGATTCGGAATCGCTGAAAAAATCGGAAATCGGCTTTCTGCGCATTTCCAATCCGATGGGGGAGGTGACCAGTCCGCCCTGCTCCATAAGTTTGGCGGCCGTCGGACCGGTACAAATGAATGGCATTTCAGCCGTTCGCGCGTCATGGACTACTACGAGGAGCTTAAAGCTCGTCCGGAGCGACTCGTCGCCGTTTTCGACACCATGTCGCCAATTTATGACGAGACCGATCATATCGAGGGCTACAAGGTCGACATTCAAGGCGAAGCCGAATTTTTCAAGGCCATTGGCTTCAGCCAGGGTGACATCATCCGCGAGGTTAATGGCATCCCCATGACGAACCGCCATGCAGCCGAAAATCTTATTCGCCGCTATGCAGATGACGACCTTGATTTCATCGTCATTAAAATGTTGCGGGACGGTAAGCCCGTGCAACAGGTTTACCACAGTCACAAGTAGTCGACGCAGGAGCAGAGTATGCCTGTTGCCGTGTCGCATAATGCGCGTTATGTTGCATGGTTAATAAAAAAGGAGAAGGGGGGGGGCAACTTCGCGGCTGGACGCGCCCAGCGCATCCAGCCGTCAATCTTGAAGACTTTTTCGATGAGTTTGCGCTCACTACCCGATTCGGGGACGAACCAGACTTCAAACCGGGCGAGATAATATTGGCCCCAGTCACCCTCATATATGGTAATCTTTGGAACTTCGTAAAGAAACTTTTCCGAAGGATTGTGCGACCAGCGGGCTTTTCGTTCCGATGCAGCCCGGAGGGTCTTCACGGACAAAGGCGAACCTTTCGTCATCTCGAAGGCGCGCAGGTGGAGTGTTCCGGGTTCACCTGGATTGACGAAGGCTTCAGCGCTGAAAAGTCCTCCTTGAAAGCGGCACCTAAGCTCAAAAGTGTCGTTTGTAGGCTTTGGAGCCGCTTGGGAAGCAATATGGCGGAAGAGTTCGGCTGGTGTCATGCGGCGCATTGCTTCTTCACGCTGTCCGCAGTCACAGGGAATCGGGGTTTCATAAGG
>JAEEGL012076763.1_pt1 | contig 37952 bp, 33 predicted proteins | sample 9134231 | NCBI WGS metagenome assembly JAEEGL01 (sample SAMN16246548, study PRJNA631951) | gut metagenome | biome: gut microbiome; feature: rumen; material: fiber-attached | host: Bos | place: Iran: Karaj | collected 2018-10
ACAACGCTGCAATGGTGGATCGATTTATTGCAATGTCCGCGAAACACGCGAACTTGCGATTAAATAACACTGATTTCAAAGAACTTTTATTCTACGGCGTTCGCGCCGTGGCGTAACTTTTATAAAACTAACGAACTATTGTATTCTATAAAACGCAAATTTAACAAAAGAATTCCATTTTCCCGTTTTATTTCCTACTTTTATCCCCGATTTGAACAACTTTTTACGATGACTGAAACCCCGACCGATTGGAATATCATCGTCAACCCGTATGCCGGATCCGGCAAGACTCTCTCCGAATGGGAGAAGGCGGCGCGTCTGCTCGATGAGTGCGGAATTTCTTATGAATCAGTTAAAACAGGTGGCCCGCACAGGGCTTCCGACCTCGGAAGGATTGCCGCCGGCCAGGGGTACAGGAAGATTCTGGCCGTCGGAGGGGACGGCAGCGTCCATGACGTTTTCCGGGGTGTCCTTTCCTGGTGCGAAGGCAGCGGATGCAATCCCGGGGATTTTACGCTCGGCGTGATTCCTATCGGTTCCGGGAACGACTGGATACGCAGCCTCGGCCTTAAGAAGGACCTTGCCCGCATGGTGAAGGCGATCAGGGACGGCCACACTTCCGAAATCGATGTCGTGAAGGTGACCGGCGGCGACGGGCAGTCCTGCTACATGGCCAACATAGGCGGTGTGGGGTTCGATTCGCGGGTATGCGACATCGTCAACCGCAAGAAGGAGAGGGGCCTGAGGAACCGCATGATATATGTCGACGCCCTCATCCAGACCATCTTCGGCCTGAAGCCGATCCGGGTCAGGGTGATTGCAGACGGCATGGAGGTCTTTTCCGGGGAAATCTATTCCATAGCCCTCGGCAACGGGAAGTTCAGCGGCAGCGGGATGTGCCAGGTCCCCATGGCCGTGATGGACGACGGGGCCGTGGATATGATGATAGTCCCGCGCGTCAGCGTGCTGAAGATACTCCGGGACGTCCCCCGTCTTTTCAACGGGACTATGGACAGGTCTTCGTCCGTGCTCTTTACGCGTGGGAAAGTCTTGGAAATCATGCCTCTGGACGCATTGTCGGAGGAAATCTTCGAAGTGGACGGGGAGATAGAAGGGCGGCTGCCGATGCGGGTGGAATGCACCGGGCGCCGCATCCGCGTCATAAAAGAACGCTGATTCCTTTTTTTTGCTATATTTGTGAGTGATTAGAACCGAGCCTATGGATCAGAATGTCCAAAGCCATACCATAGATCTGGACAAGATAGTGTCCTCCAAGTTCAAGGGGAAGAAACTTCCCGGCTTCGTGATGCGCTTTCTCAAGCGCTTCCTGCACATCGATTTCCTCAACGCCTTCTTCGAAAAAGGGTACGAGGGGGTCGAGTTTTGCGAAGAGACCCTCAAGTACCTGGATGTCAAGCTTGAAATCGAAGGTCTCGAGAACATTCCTGCGGACGGGACCCTGTACACCTTCGCTTCCAATCATCCTCTCGGAGGGATAGACGGCGTAGCGCTCGGTGGCCTTGTAGGGCGCCGGTTCGGCTCCGTGACCATGCTTGTAAACGATTTCCTGATGGCTATTCCGGGGCTGAGGCCCCTCGGCATCCCCGTCAACAAGGTCGGAGGCCAGGCCCGCAACCTGCCTCAGCTTGTCACCGAGGCTTTCGGATCGGACAAGCAGATACTGATCTTTCCCGCGGGACTTTGCTCCCGCAAGATCGACGGCCAGATCCAGGACCTGCCCTGGAGCAAGGCTTTCGTGTCCAAGAGCGTGAAGACAGGAAGGAAGATCGTCCCCGTCCATTTCATTGGAACGAACAGCAAACGTTTCTACCGCGTCGCAAACCTCTGCAAGGCGCTCAAGTTGAAATTCAATTTCGCGATGCTCCTTCTTCCGGACGAATTGTACAAGAACCAGCATCAGACTTTCAAGGTTGTTTTCGGCGAGCCCGTCGATCCTTCAGTTTTCGATTCCTCGAAGACTCCCGTCCAGTGGGCGGCGTGGGTCCGCGATAAAGTTTACAGTCTCTGATATGGAAAAAATCATAGATCCCGTCGATATCGACCTGCTGCTCGCAGAACTTACGGAAGAGCGCAGGCTTTGCGCCACCAACAAGGCCGGCAACGTCCTCTATGTCTTCGACGGACGGGAGGCCCCCAATCTGCTCCGTGAGGTGGGACGCCTGCGCGAAATCAGCTTCCGCGCCGAGGGCGGCTGTTCCGGGAAATCCTGCGACCTGGATGAGTACGACACGATGGACAAGCCCTACCAGCAGATGATAGTCTGGGATCCGGATGCCAAGGCCATCCTGGGCGGATACCGCTTCATCCTCGGGCCGGATATCAAGATAGGGGAGAACGGGCAGCCGGAGCTCGCGACCAGCCATCTTTTCTCCTTCTCGCAGCGTTTCATCCGGGACTACCTTCCCCACACCATGGAGCTCGGGCGCTCTTTCGTCACGCCGGACTATCAGAGTTCGAAGGCAGGGGCCAAGGCACTTTTCGCGCTGGACAACCTCTGGGACGGAATCGCCGCAATCACCATGAACCACCCCGGTATCTTCTACCTGTTCGGGAAAATGACGATTTACAATACCCTGCCCGCCGGGGCGAGGGACTTGATCCTCCGCTTCCTCGACAAGCACTTCCCGGACTCGGACGAGCTTGTCCGTCCGATTTCTCCCGTGCTTCCGGTAAATGACCCGCATCTTCTCGACCTCATCCTGAAGGACGGGGACTTCAAGGATGATTACCGGAATCTCAAGGCCGCGGTGCGGTCTTTCGATACCAATATTCCTCCGCTCGTGAATTCATACATGAACACATCCCCCTCGATGCGGGTGTTCGGCACGGCCGAGTGCTATGACCTTTCCGATGCGATGGAAACGGCTATCCTGGTGCCGTTCAACGAGATGTATGAAGATAAGCGCGACCGCCACATCCAGGCTTTCTTCCGGGACCGCCTGGCAAGGGTACGCGCCCGGTTCCCGCATCTGGACCTGGACAACGAGAACAAACTCGTGCGGCGTTTCAGCGAAATCAGGGACCGTACATTCAGGCGGTTCAAGGAAAAAAGGGAGAAGAAGGAGAAGTGATGCTGTTGTTCCTCAATCACAAGAGACAGGAAAACATCGGTCTGTTCAACGAATGCTTTCCTCCTGTCATGGACGGGGTCTCCGTCTGCGTGCAGAATTATGCTTACTGGATGCAGAAGAAAGTCGGCGGGGTCTGCGTAATCACTCCGCACAACCACGGCGTCCGGTACAAGGAAGAATACAAGGTGCTGGATTACATGTCCGTGCCCGTGCCTTTCCGGCATCCGTATGTCACCGGGCTGCCGGACATCGACCCGGTATTCGTCCGGAAGCTGCAGAAACGCAGTTTCAAGATAGTCCATGCCCATTCTCCCTTCGCCAGCGGGCACTGCGCCCTGAACTACGCCCGCACACATGACGTCCCCATAATCGCCACCTTCCACTCCAAATACCGTGATGATTTCTCGAGGGTGATCCCGTCCAAGTTTGCCGTGGACCAGATAGTCCGGCAGATTGTCGACTTTTATTCGAGCGTCGACGAAGTCTGGGTCCCCCAGGCCTCAGTTGAAGAGGTCATACGTGAATATGGTTACAAGGGCCGGGTCGAGGTTGTGGACAACGGAAGCGACCTATGCGCCGAGCGTCCGGATTCGTTCTTCGAAGATGCGAGGAAGTCCCTCGGGATCGGGCAGGACGAATTTGTCATGCTGTTCGTAGGACAGCATATCTGGGAAAAGAATGTCAGGCTGATCATCGACTCCCTTGAAAAGCTGAAGGACAAGGCGTTCAGGATGTTTTTCATCGGCACGGGCTATGCCGAGGAGGAGATGCAGTTCCTGGTCCGCGAAAAGGGCCTCGGGTCGCATGTCACCTTTGTCGGCACCCTTACCGATAGGAAGGTCCTGACGGATTACTATGCCGCCGCGGACCTGTTCCTCTTCCCGTCGCTCTACGACAATGCTCCCCTGGTCGTGCGGGAAGCAGCGGCCCTGCGTACCCCGGCCGTGATGGCCGAAGGGGCGACGGCCTCGACCATCATAAACGATGGCCGGAACGGCTATCTCGTGCCGGATGAAGCCGGGGCGATGGCCGCCAGGCTGGCTCTCCTGATGGAGGACAGGGATGGCGTGCGCAAGGTGGGTCTCGAGGCTTCCCACACCATAGTCCGCAGCTGGGAGGATGTCGTAGGTGAGGTCCTGGAGCGCTACGATGCGCTTATCGCGAGAAAGAAACTACTTCTGAGGGGCTAGCGTGAGGGTCCTGTTTATGCAGGCGGGGAATTCTTCCTTGTAGTGCGAGACCATGACCAGAGTCTTGTGCGGCCTTTCCATGAAACAGTCGATTATCTGCATGGCAAGGCGGCTCCTGCGCCAGTCCAGGCCGTGAAGCGGCTCGTCCAGGATCAGCAACTCGGGGTCTTTGACGAATGCCCTGGCCAGAAGGCACAGGCGCTGCTGGCCGCTTGACAGCTGCAGATAGCTTTTGTCCGCCAGGTCCTTTATGCCGAAAACATCCATCCAGAGCAGGCAGGACCGCGTCTGCTCTTCCGTTGGACGGTTGAACAGGCCCACCGTGTCGAACAGTCCGCTTGCCACGATATCCAGGGCGCTCTGGTCCTGTCTCCATGCCCGGTGCATTTCCGGACTTACATATCCTATGTGCCGCTTGATCTCCCAAATACTCTCGCCGCTTCCCCTCCTGTGTCCGAAGAGGCTGATGCGGCAGGCATAGCCCTGGGGATTGTCCGCGCACACCAGGGAAAGCAGGGTGGATTTCCCGGAGCCGTTCGCTCCGCACAGGGCCCATCTTTCACCCTCCCGCACCGTCCAGTCAAAGTCCTTGAGTATCTGTTTGTCCCCGTAGCGTATCCCAACTTTCTCGCAGCGGATGATTTCAGCGTCCGGAGCCTTGGGATAGAACGGCACGGAGCCGAGATCCTTGCAGGGGATGTCCAGTATGATCTTCTTCTTCCGGGCGGGAAGGACAGGGTGCGGATCGTCGGGAATGAAGCGGTCCGCGGGAATGCCCGGCTCCGGTCTCAGGGCATCCATGCGTATCACCCTGGTGATGAATGAGGGAATCATGTCGGTCCTGGCGAGAAGGATCACGACCGAAATGCCGGTTTCCCGGATGAGGCTGCCGAGCAGGTCTGACAGGGCCTTTCGACCCTCCGGATCGAGACCGATGAAGGGATTGTCTATCACGAGCACCCTTGGAAGGGCGAGCAGAGCCTTTGTGAGCTGGAATTTTCGCAGTTCGCCGCTGGACAGGGAAATGATGAACCTGTCCATGAGCGGCCTCAGGGCGAACAGGTCCAGCAGTTTGTCCAGCATGGCCTGCCTTTTCAGGCTCAGGGCGTCGCAGATGCCGGCGGGCAGACGCATGCGGGCGGAACTCTCCGCAGTCCTGAATGCGGTGTCCAGCAGCATGGCTGTAGTCGGGGTGTCCTCTTCGTCTATGTCCTGACGGTTCCATCTCTTCTGGAGGTAATAACCCTGGTCGGCATCGCCGTACGAGTCCTTGAAACTGATGAATCGTATATTATCCCCGGTCAGCGTGAGGGGAGAGGGGCTGAAATCGTAGCGCGCACAGTCTCCGCTCAGGGGAAGTATGCCGGCGACGGTCTGCGCCAGCCGTGTCTTCCCGGATGCGTTCTCGCCGACTATGGCCAGCTGTTCGCCCTGCCGGAGGGTGAAGTCCAGCGGGACGGCAAGCCTCTGTTCAGGATTGCCGGCTACTCCCTGTCTTATGTCTATTGTGACCGCCATGATGCCGGTGCGAAAATACGAAAAAAAGGAGTATATTTGTATGTTTTGGACGAATCTATAATCATAAAGGGGGCCCGGGTCAACAATCTCAAGAATGTCGATCTCGAGTTGCCTCGCGGGAAGTTCACGGTCATCACAGGTGTTTCCGGGAGCGGCAAGTCCTCGCTCGCATTCGACACCCTTTTCGCGGAAGGCCAGAGGCGTTTCGCGCAGAGCCTTTCTTCGTATGCCCGCCAGTTCCTCGGGCGGATGAGCAAACCCGACGTGGATTCCATCGAAGGCGTTCCCCCGGCAATCGCCATAGAGCAGAAAGTCAATATCAAGAATCCCCGCTCCACCGTCGCCACTACGACTGAGATATATGATTTCTTGCGTCTGGTGTATGCCAGGATAGGACGGACATACTCTCCTATAAGCGGAAATGAAGTCAAATGCGACAATACGGCTGATGTCATGTCGTTCATATCCGGGGCTGAAGGGGAAGGCGTCGCCCTCTATATCCTCGCCGACCTCGGCTGGGCGGCAAGGACGGACAAGGTGGAGCTGCTTTTGACACTGAAGGAGCAAGGCTACACTCGTCTCTGGAGGGATGGGGGCGTGCTCCGCATCGACGACATGCTTTCTTCCGGCGATTTTTCCGGAGACTGCATGCTGCTCGTGGACAGGATGAAAGCTCCTTTCGACAAAAGCCGCCTGCTAGCATCTGTCGCCGACGCCTTCGTGCGGGGAGATGGCAGCATACGCGTGATCTGCGGAAATCTGGAAAGGGCTTTCCTGAACCGTTTCGAGCTGGACGGGATGACTTTCCGCCATCCGGACGAAGATATGTTCAGCTTCAATTCTCCGCTCGGGGCCTGCCCGGAATGCGGCGGCCTCGGAAAGATCATAGGCATCAGCGAGGACCTTGTCGTCCCCGACAAGTCCAAGAGCATCTACGACGGGGCCCTGGCCTGCTGGAGGGGAGATAAGATGGGATGGTTCAAGGACCATCTGGTGAGCGTCGCATCGCGTTACGGCATCGATATCTTCACCCCGTGGTGCGACCTTCCCGAGGCCCAGAAGGATATCATCTGGAACGGTCACAGCGTGGAAGGGGACGAGGGTTCCATCATCGGCGTGAAGGAATTTTTCGACTGGGTGGAGACTCAGCGGTACAAGATACAATACAAATACATGCTGAGCCGTTTCAGCGGGCGCGCCACATGCAATGCCTGCCACGGTTCGCGCCTCCGCAGGGATGCCCTTTACGTCAAGGTCGGGGGCCTGGATATCCATGAAGTCATGTCCATGGACGTGGACAGCCTCGTCTCCTTCTTCGACGGGCTGGAACTCAGCGATTACGAAAAGACGGTCGTCTCCGAGCCGCTGGGCGAGATCCGTTCCCGTCTGCGCTGCATCCAGGACGTGGGCCTGGGGTATCTGACCCTGAACCGCGCATGCAATACCCTTTCCGGCGGCGAAAGCCAGAGGATCAATCTAGTGACTGCGCTGGGCAGTTCGCTGGTTGGCTCCATGTACATCCTCGACGAACCGTCGATAGGCCTGCACCCCCGTGATACGGAGAGGCTTATCGCCGTCCTGAGGCGCCTGAGGGATCTCGGCAACACCGTTATTGTAGTGGAGCATGACGAGGAAATCATCAGGGCTGCGGATCTGCTGGTGGATATGGGCCCCGGGGCAGGCGAGAACGGCGGGCAGGTCGTGTTCCGCGGAGTTGCCCGTCCGTCGGAGGGCACGCGGTCCCTGACCCTGAAATACCTTGACGGCAGCGTGGACCGTTATTCCAGGACCAAGAGGGAATGGACCCGTTCCATCGTGGTCAAGGGCCCCCGCGAGCACAATCTCAAAGGGATGGATGTCCGTTTCCCGCTCGGGGTCCTGACGGTGGTTACCGGCGTCTCCGGGAGTGGCAAGTCCTCCCTTGTCGGGGACATCCTTTACCCTGCGTTATACAGGCGCATCAACGACGCCGGCGACCTGCCCGGCACGCATGCCGGACTGGAAGGGGACCTTGGAAGCATCACCCGTGTCGAGTATGTGGACCAGAATCCCATAGGCAAGAGTTCCAGGAGCAATGCCCTTACTTACCTGAAGGTTTACGACGACGTCCGCAAGCTCCTCGCCGCCCAGCCGGCTGCTCGGATGGCCGGTCTGAATGCGCAGCATTTCTCCTTCAATACCGACGGCGGCCGCTGCCCCGAATGCCAGGGAGAGGGGGTTGTCCGCATAGAAATGCAGTTCATGGCCGATGTGACGATGGTCTGCGAATCTTGCGGTGGCAAGCGTTTCAAGCCGGAAGTCCTTGAAGTGCGTTACAGGGAAAAGAACATCGACGACATCCTCGGCATGAGCGTGGAGGAAGCGATACGCTTCTTCTCCGAAGGCAAGGATGAAACGGCCGCCGAGATAGCCTCCAAGCTGCAGCCCCTCGTCGATGTAGGTCTCGGGTATCTCAAGCTCGGCCAGCCCAGCACCACGCTTTCAGGAGGGGAGAGCCAGAGGATAAAACTCGCGTATTATCTCTCGCTCGGGCAGGGCAAGGGCTCTTCCAGGGAGAAAATAATGTTTATATTTGACGAACCGACGACCGGACTACATTTCTTCGATGTCGAGAAACTGCTCCGTGCCTTCGATGTCCTGCTCGGCAGGGGCCATTCCCTTGTGGTAGTGGAGCACAATCCGGATGTGATCCGTCAGGCCGACTGGGTCATAGACCTCGGGCCGGATGCCGGTGACAAGGGAGGAGAAGTGGTGTTCGAAGGCACACCGGAAGATTTGGTGAAGGAAGGGCGGACTTTTACTGCAAAGTATTTGAGATGAAAAAGAATATAGGCGGATATCTGTTGAGGGGACTGCTCCGTGCGGCGGGTTCCATGCCACTGGGCGTGCACCGCTTCAGCGCAAGGATCATCGCCTTCCTGTCCAGATATGTCATCCGTTACAGGCTGGGCGTCGTGCGTGACAACCTCCGGCATGCCTTCCCGGAGAAATCAAAAGCCGGACTCAGGGCCATTGAAAGGGATTTTTACCGCCATTTCGCCGACCTCATAGTCGAGACGGTATGGTTCGGAGCATGCCGGGATCCGCGCAGGCTGCGCAAGGCCGGGATAGTCAGGATAGCCAATCCGGAGGTTATCAACGACCTCTACGAGAAGGCCCCGAGCGTCGTCAGCCTCTACAGCCACTGCGGCAACTGGGAACTTCTCGGCGGTGTCGGCAATTACAGCGATGTGCCGACATGTTTCACGGAGCAGAATACCTGTTTCGTATACAGGGCCATGAAGAGCGCCGCCTGGGATGAGGCCATGCGTTACAACCGCTGTGCTCCCGTGAATCCTGAAACCTTCCCCGGCTACATAGAAACGGAGCAACTCATCCGCTACGTGTTCACTCACCGCGGCGAGAAGAAACTGTATAACGTCAACACGGACCAGCGTCCGTATTTCAAGTCCCCGGCGAATATCGAGATCGAGTTCATGGGACGAATATGCAAGACCATGACAGGGGGCGCTGCGCTTGCCCGCAAGTTCGGCATGGCCGTCTGCTATCTCGGCATGCGCCGCGTTCCCGGAGGGAAGTACGAGATGGTCTATGTCCCCATCTGCGAAGATGCTTCAAAGATGGAGGTCGCGGACATCATGAAACGCTATTACGAATTGCTGGAAGCCGACATAAAGGCAGATCCGGCCAATTATCTCTGGACTCATAAACGTTGGAAATGGGCAAGACCGGCATAGCGGCGCTTACGATGCTTCGGAACGACGAAGTCTTCCTGCGGAAGTGGGTGGACTACTATGGCGCGCAGCTGGGCCGGGAGAACCTGTATGTCTTCTTTGACGGGACGGACCAGGCGGTCCCATCTTTCTGCGAGGGTGTCAATGTCGAAGTCGTTCCCCATATAGAAGGCAATGTGCGCGAAGGGGACAGGGGCCGCATTGATTTCCTTTCCGGGAAGGCCGCATCCCTGCTTGAGCGCTATGGGATGGTCATCGGCACTGACGTGGACGAGTTCCTTGTCGTGGATCCGGCACTCGGAAAGAGTCTTCCGGAGTTCCTTTCCGGCCTTGGAGGCAGAGGCGTTTCCTGGTCCGGCCTTGGCGTAGACGTCGGGCAGCATCTGGATCTGGAATCCGTCATAGACTGGTCCGCGCCCCTTCTGTCGCAGCGTTCGTTCGGCCGCCTTTCCACCCGCTATACGAAGGCAAGTGTCCTAAGGAAAGCACGCCCCTGGGGGAGCGGCTTCCACAGGGTGCGCGGCTGCAATTTCCATATCGTCCCCGGTCTTTTCCTTTTCCATTTCGGATGCGTCGATCTTGAGAGGATCAAGTCCAGGATGTCGGATTCCGACCGTATCGCTTCCGGATGGTCACGTCATCTGGAGAAAAGGGCCAGGACCATAGGGATAGTCAGCCGCGGGAAGGCGCGTGACTGGAAACTGTGGACCGGCCTGGCCCGGCACATCCAGTCCGTGGTACGCCCTCCGTACGCATGGAACAAACCCGCCATGTTCGGATGGAAGATAGTCGTAAGGATTCCCGAAAGGTTTTCCAAGGTAGTATGAGCAATGAGTATCCCATAGATGCAGTCATAACCTGGGTGGACGGTGATGACCCCGCGCACAGGGCCAGGCGTGCCGCTTACGGTGGAACCGTGGCCAACCTTGATGCAGAAGACATCGGAGCAGAGACGCGCTTCCGCAGCGTCGGGGAAATCCGCTGGTGCGTGGCGTCCATCCGCAGATTCGCTCCTTTCATTCGGAATATTTTTGTTCTGACCGACAGGCAGGATCCCGGAATCGCGGGTGTCAGGGTTGTGGACCACAGCGAAATCTCCGTTGGATTCGAATCATTTTTCCCTCTGTTCAATTCCCTTGGTATAGAGACCCTGATGTGGCGAATCCCCGGGCTTTCGGACCGTTTCATTTATTTCAACGACGACGTATTCCTGACGGCTCCATGTCGTCCTGAGGATTTCTTTGTAGAAGGGAAGACTGTCTGCTATGCGCGTCCTTTCAGCGTGCCGTTCGCAGCCATGCTTCGAGCGGTGAAGCCTTCTTCCAGTTTCGGATTCAAGGACGCCATGCTGAACGCTGCCACCCTTCTCGGGGAGAAGGATACCTTTCTTCTTACTTCCCACATCCCGCTGGCACTTCGCAGGGACAGGCTCGAGTCTTTTTATGCGGAGCATCCCGAAGCGATAGGGACAAACCTCGCGTGCCGTTTCCGCGAAAGGCACCAGTTCAATCCCCAGCAGGTATTTTATCTTCTTGCAAGGAGGGAGGGAACGCTTGAAATCCGTCCGTCGGTGGATGCCCTTTACATGAAACCGAAGCCGCGTCCCGGTTATGTCGAAGCGAAACTCAAAGCCTTCAGGAACGCTCCGGCCGCCCGTTTCTGCTGTATAAATTCCCTGGACGCCGCGTCAGAAGAAGACAGGCGACTCGTTCTTGAATGGCTTTCCGAAAGGATAGGCCTCTAGCCCATCTTGTAATATGAAGCCAGGATGGAAGCAAACCATCTGGCTGGAAGTATGGCCTTGAGGAGTACTGAGAGACGCTGCTCGAGAGTCGAAATCACGTAGCTGTAGCCTGGACGCTTCATGTTGACGATGCGGCTGATCTTGCCTGCGAGGAATTCCGGCTTCAGGCCTCCTGTCTCGTCCTTTTCAATGCTTTCCATTGCCTTGGCGTAAGCCGGATAGGCCTTCATCGCTTCGGGGTCTCCGACTTTCTTCCGCTGCGCTGTGAAGGATGTGGCGAAGTCTCCGGGTTCTATGACGGTGACGCTTACTCCGCTTCCGCGCAACTCCAGCCTCAGGGCTTCGCAGTAGCCTTCGATGGCGAATTTGGATGCGCTGTAAAGGCCCTGGAAAGGAAGACCCATCAGGCCGCCTATTGAGCTGAAACAGATGATCTTGCCTGAACCTCTCTGGCGCATCGCGGGGACGACGAAATGCAGGAAGCGGACCATGCCCATCCAGTTTACGTCCATCTGACGCTGCGCGTCTTCAAGCGAGGAGAACTCCAGAGGGCCGCCTATACCCATTCCGGCATTGTTGATGAACACGTCTATATGGCCTTCCGCCTCGAGGACCTCGTTTACGGCCTTCTCGCAGTCTTCCGGTATCTGTGCGTCCGCCTTGATGTAAGTAACGCCCGGGATGCGCTCTTCAGCATGCCTGTGGGTGCCGTAAACCTTGTGCCCGTCGCTGCTGAGCCTTTCGGCCATCGCCTTTCCGAAACCGGAAGTGATGCCGGTAATGAGAATGACCTGTTTATTCATCTTTCAAAAATACTGTCAGTCCGTGCGTCTTCCGCAGATGCTCCGGAGGAGGAGTCATGTAGTCCGGTCCGAAAATCTGCCTCAGGAAGCGGTCAGGGTCGGAAAGCGCCATTACCGTGCGTCCCTCGAACTCTATGTCCGAGTAGCTGTCAAACACTTCCTTCGGGAATATTTCCCTGGTCCCGTTTCTCCTTGTCGGCAGCGCTCCGCGGAATTCGCTTGTCTCGTAGTCCCATGCCGTCATCCTTGCCCTGCACTTTTCCATCCACCAGGCGAGGCTGTGGCAGTGGGCATCGATCTTCGAGAAGAGGGGGTCGTGCCATGACCACGGGAAGAAGGGCCTTTGACGCAGGTAAATCCTGTGAATGATCGAAGAGCATTCCTTTTCGAATCGTTCCTGATCCTGCGACGGCTTGCCGTCCACCGGAAAGACGTCCATGTTCAGGCCGAACTTGTACGCCGGCATCCTCGCTTCTATGCTGACTGTGCGGGGATCGTGTACCTTGGCGAAGAAATTGACAAAGTACTCGTCCTTCCCGCGTGTGTCGTACAGGCAGCGGTATGGTGTGGTGCCACCTTTGCCGTAGGTGGAGATGAAGCGTTCGAAGTCTGGACGGGGCATAAGGATGTCCACGTCGTCGTCCCAGGGGATGAAGCCCTTGTGCCGTACAGCGCCGAGAAGGGTTCCGTAGGCTATGGAATAACGCAGGCCTTCGCCGCGGCAGAAACGGTCCACATCCGTCAGGATGTCGAGCAGGCGCAACTGGATTTCCCTGAGGTCCCCGATCTGCTTCATCAGAACTTATCCACTACCTTGAAAATGCGGTCACGCACTTCTTCAATGGTTCCTACGCCGTCGATCTCGTGGTATTTGCCCGCTTTTTTGTAGTAGGCTATCTCGGGCTCGGTCTGGTTGTGGTAGGTGGCGATCCTGTTCTTGATCACTTCGACGTCAGCGTCGTCGGCGCGGCCTTCGACGGCGGCCCTTCCGCTGATGCGGGTGATGACCATTTCGTCGGGAATCATTATGCTGACCACGGCGGTTACTTCTTCTGCGCTGCGGCCGAGTATCTTATCCAGTGCTTCGGCCTGGGCTATGGTGCGGGGAAAACCGTCCAGAAGGAAGCCTTTGACGCCTTTCACAGTCTTGAACTCCGACTCGATCATGCCTTCCACGACTTCGTCCGGGACCAGGGATCCTGCTTCGATGAGGCTCTTTGCCTTGAGCCCGAGTGCGGTGCCGGCGGCTATCTCCTTGCGGAGGAGATTCCCGGTGGAGATATGATGGAGATTGTACCTTTCGACAAGAGCTGCCGCCTGGGTGCCTTTACCGGCGCCCGGAGGGCCGAACAGAACATAGTATTTCATCAGTCAGTTATTTTGTAGATGTCTTTCAGGTTGCGGCCCAGTTCGTCATAGTCGAGACCGAGGCCGACGATGAATTCATTTGCGATTTCCTTTCCGACGTAGTCGAGCTTGGTGTCCTTCTTGTACACCTCGGGCTTAAGGAGCATGGTGCAGATCTTGACATCCCTGGCGCCTTTGTCCAGAAGCATCTCCTTCAGGGCTACGATGGTGTTGCCGGTGTCGACGATGTCTTCGGTGATTATCACCCTGCGCCCGCGCACGTCCCCTGTTATTCCCATGATGTTGAGGACCGTTCCGGTGGATTCAGTACCCTGGTATGAGGAGAGTTTCACGGACATCAGTTCGCAGTTGAATTCCAGCCTCTTCAGAAGCTCGGCCGTGAAGATGATGGCTCCGTTCAGGACGCACAGCACGACGGGGATGTCTGTGGAGCCCCGGAAATCGGCGTTGACCTTCTCCGCCACTCCGTCGATGGCCGCTTCGACCTCGGCGTAGGGGATGTAAGGCCTGAATTTTTTGTCTTTGAGGGTGATGATCTTTTCCATATCACAAATTTAACATAAAAAACCGATAAATCTTTTTTATGCATCTTTTCTTTTCGTTTTTTATGTTTCCGTGCACCAAATTCGGGGCATGAAAACGCTGCTGACGGCGATACTCTGCCTGCTTCTTTCCGGGGGGCCTTCCTGGGAGGAGGCCGTGCTTCTGCTGAGCGGCGCTTCGGCAGTCGAGGAGCTGGATGAAGAGACTCTGGAGCATTATGCCTTCTGGCGCGACCATCCCCTCCGCCTCAATACGGCAGGGCGCGGAACGCTTCGTTCCAGCGGGCTTCTTTCCGACTATCAGACGGCATCCCTGCTGGAATACCGTTCCCGCTGCGGCCCCGTGTTGTCCCTTGCCGAGCTGGCCCTGGTGGATGGTTTCGGGGAAAGGTTTGCAGAGGCCCTGAGCTGCTTTGCCGTTCTCGACGGGCCGGCCCCCGGGCGCGGGACAGGCGGAGAAAGGTTTTCGGCTTCCGGGGATGTCGTGTTGCGCTCGGGCGTGAAGGCCACTCCGGGGACGGAAATCCGGAGCATGCTGGCGGGCAAGGCCGTCATTGCCGCAGGGGAGAGATTCCGCTCTTCCGCCGGAGTGTCCGATGCTTATGACGGGGCACGGAAGAGCTCTTTTTCCGCTGCCTTTACAGGACGCGGCGGAAGATGGACTCTTGTGGCCGGTGATTTCAATGCACGCTTCGGGCAGGGGCTTGCACTATGGAGCGGCTTTTCCCTCAGCGGGGTTCCGTCCGCGGAAGCCATGTCCCGGAACCCGTCCGGGATATCTCCGGCCTCGTCTTTTTCCGGGACCGGACGGCTTCGCGGAGCTGCATGCGAATTCAATTTCAGCAGGGGTACAGTCACCGCCTTGTGGTCCGAAAGCGCGAAAGCGGCCAATCTCATGTGGCTGGCCAGGAGCTACCAGGGTGGTTTTACTGTGGTGGGAAATGGCGGCGGGTTTTCGCTGGCGGCAGACTTCAAGACATTCATCCGTTCGGTGGATCTTTGGGGCGAGGCGGCATTTGAGCCCTCGTCACGCGCCCCTGCAGGCATTCTCGGCATTGGCTGGTCTCCGGCCTGGAAGACCCGCATTTCCCTTCTGCTGCGTTATTACGCTCCCGCTTACAGGGGCCTTTCCGCCGGCGCTGTGCGGACCAATACCCGCACATCGGACGATGCGGCTTTTTCCGCCGGTTTCCGCCTCGGCGCCTTTTCGGGGACGGCAGATTACAGCTGCAGGCCGTCGGATGGACGGGTGCAGGTAAAAACCCTCCTGACGTCGTCGCCGTCTTTCAGCGTCTGTTCCGGGACGCTGACTCCTTCGGTGCGTCTGTCGATGCGTTTCCGTCCGGCGGACGCAAGGCCACTGCGGACCGACCTTCGCGGTGACCTCGATTATAACCGTGGCCCGTGGCAGATACATGCCCGCTATAATACGTTGTGGTACCGGGCCCGGTCCTGGCTATGGTATGCCGAGGCGGGCTGCAAGGGCGAAGGGCAGCGGGGCCGTTTCAACGCTTCTCTCCGGGGCGGAATATTCAAGGTGGATGACTGGGATGACAGGATCTATGTATATGAACGCGATCTACCCGGCATGTTCACGGTCCCGGCCAGATATGGCCGCGGCTGGAATGCCTCTGTCGTATGCGGCCTGAAACTCTCCGGCCGCCGTTTCCGCCATGCCTTGAATTTCCGGGCCGGTATCGTCGCCTATCCATGGACAGTCCCGCAAAAGCCCTCGGCCCTGGAAGCCCGCCTGCAATACTCCGTTTCCTTTTACAAGTGATGTGAATTAAAAAGAATCATTAACTTTGCACCGTTATGGCCGAATCCAATTTCATAGACTACGTAAAGATATATTGCGCATCCGGGCACGGAGGGGCTGGCTCGTCCCACCTGCACCGCGCGAAATACATCCCCAAGGGCGGACCCGACGGGGGCGACGGAGGCCGTGGCGGCCACATCATCCTGAGGGCGAACCCGCAGTTCTGGACGCTCATCCACCTGAAATACAGGAAGCACGTCAAGGCCGACGACGGCGAAAAGGGCGGCGCTGCGCTTTGCAAGGGCAAGAACGGGGCAGACGTGGTCCTGGAGGTCCCGGTAGGCACCGTGGTCAAGGACGCCGAGAGCGGGGAAGTGCTTTTCGAACTGGTCGAAAAGGACGAGGAAAGGATACTCTGCAAGGGTGGCAAGGGCGGACTCGGGAACAACAATTTCAAATCCGCGACGCAGCAGACTCCGCGTTATGCCCAGCCGGGCGAGGAAGGGCAGGAAGGGTGGTTCATCCTGGAACTCAAGCTCCTTGCGGACGTGGGTCTGGTCGGCCTTCCCAATGCCGGCAAGTCCACTCTCCTTGCAACAATTACGTCGGCGAAGCCCAAGATAGCTTCATACGCTTTCACCACTCTCGAACCTAACCTTGGCATAGTGAAATACTATGACGACCGTTCGTTCGTGATGGCGGATATTCCCGGTATCATCGAAGGGGCCCATGAAGGGAAGGGGATAGGCCTCCGCTTCCTGCGCCATATCGAGCGCAATTCCGTGCTGCTTTTCATGATTTCTGCCGAGGAGGAGGATATCGCGGCATCCTACAAGCTTTTGCTCGGCGAGTTGAAGGAGTACAATCCTGAACTTCTCGACAAGGAAAGGGTGCTTGCCGTTACGAAATGCGACCTTCTGGATCCGGTCCGGGAGAAAGAGATAAAGAAGACCCTTCCGAAAAAGGTTCCGCACGTGATGATTTCTTCAGTCGGCCAGACTGGACTGCGCGAACTTAAGGAAATGCTCTGGAAAGCGCTGCAGAAATGAGCCTTTTCCATGACATCCATCTTCTGGACCAGAACCTGACGCTGCAGGTCAATTCCTTGCACAGTGTCTGGTCGGACCATCTCTGGCAGTTCTTCTCGACGAAGGAGGTCTGGTTCCCGATGTATCTGGTGATAGCAGTCCTTCTTGTGATGAGGCTTGGCTGGAAAAAGGGCCTTGTGGCCATTGCCTCGGTAATAGCGACCATCGTTGCCTGCGACCAGTTTGCCAATCTTGTCAAGGACGCTGTCGCCCGTCTTCGCCCCTGCCATGATCCGTGGATGCTGGAGCATGGTGTAAGGGTGCTGGAGGGTAAAGCCAACCTTTATGGGTTCTTCTCCGCCCATGCCGCCAACTCATTCGGCTTCGCCGTATGTTCGCTGATGGCTTTCGGGAATGACAAGACGCGCAGATACACTGCGTATGACGTCTGTATCGTTCTCTGGGCGCTGCTTGTCGCGGCCAGCCGCATATTCGTCGGAAAGCACTATCTGGGCGACGTGCTTGCGGGAATGGCTGTGGGTGTGCTGTTCGGCTGGTTCTTCGGGGCGGCCGCCCGTCGGATCATTTGTAAGAATAGCCCCCGGACACCTGGATCACGCTCCCGTTCACGTAGGCGTTCCTGACGCAGAACCGTACGGCCTCTGCGATCTCCGCGGGGTCGGCGAACCTGCCCAGGGCTATTTTTTCGCAGATTCGCCTGCGGTGGCCCTCATCCTTGTTCTTCTGCCAATCAGTATCTACAAAGCCCGGTGCCACGGCATTGACGGTGGTGCCCGTCCCTTCGAACAACTTTACCATGTTTTCGGCCAGCGCTATGATGGCCGCTTTCGAAACGCCGTATGCAAGCGAGGTGCTATGCGGGTAGATTCCCATCATAGATGCGATGAATACTATTCTGGAGCCGTCCGGAATGACCAGGATAAGATCCCTTACCAGGAAGACCTTGCTGCTGAGGTTGACGTGCAGCACGCTCTCCCACTCATCATCGCTGATGTCCGGAAGATTCTTGCGGAGCGTTGTCCCCGCATTGCAGACAAGGCAGTCTATATGGCCTTTCTGACGCATTTTCGCAGTGAAGGCGCTCATCTGCATCTTGTCTGCGTTGTCGGCCTTGACGATCTCGAACCGATCCGGGAATGCCGAAAACTTCTGCCTGCACCGATCTGCCGGTTCGTCGTCGTGCGCGTATGTGACAGTGACGGAATAACCTTCTTCCAGCAGCATCGAAGCGATTGCCAGGCCTATGCCCCTTGTGACTCCTGTTACTATTGCGTTTTTCATAAATCGGACGATTATTCGTACAAATACATAAAAAAATGCTAACTTAGTACGTTCTTATCCGAGATAATACAATGACTGATAACGTCAAACGATTCGACATGGCCCGGGAACCGATGCGTCCCGTGTGGGCCCTGAGGGCCCTGACCTGGCTTCTGAGCGCTCCTGCCGTAATCGGCCACAAGGCCGTCATCAACCGCATCGGGACCGAAGGTCTGAAACCGCCTTACCTTCTGCTTTGCAACCACAATGCATTCATGGATTTCAAGGTCGCTTCCACCATAATTTATCCTGCGCATGCCAACTATGTCGTGGCGATTGACGGATTCATAGGCCGTGAATGGCTTCTGCGCTGGGTCGGATGCATCTGCAAGAGGAAGTTTACGAATGACGTGACTCTCGTGCGGCAGTTGAAGCGTGCGATTGAAAAGAAGGATATCGCAGTCGTCTATCCCGAGGCGCGTTATTCGCTGTGCGGGACCACGGCCGTCCTTCCGGCATCACTAGGCAAACTATGCAAACTGCTTGACGTGCCCGTCGTCACGCTGATATGCCACGGCCATCACGTAAATTCGCCTTTCTGGAACCTTCATGAAAGGAAAGTAAGCCCGACTGAAGCCGATTTTACGCTGCAGTTCACGAGGGAACAGTTGCATGAGGCTACGCCCGAGGAAATAAACAGGCGTCTTGTCGAAGCCTTCCGGTATGACGATTTCGCCTGGCAGAAGGAAAAGGGGATCCGTACCCCGTACAAGCGCCGCGCCGAAGGACTACACAAGGTACTGTACCAATGCCCCCATTGCGGAACCGAGTTCAGGATGAGCTCGGAAGGGGTTCAACTCCGCTGCGACGCGTGCGGAAAGAGCTGGACCATGTCGGAACTCGGGGAACTCTCCGCCGATGACGGGAAGACCGAATTCTCCCATATCCCCGATTGGTACGAGTGGGAGCGTGAGAACGTCCGCAGGGAGGTTGCGGAAGGCCGTTACAGCAGCGGTGAACTCCAGGTCCTGGTGCGCAGCCTTCCCAATGCGAAGCGTTTCCTTCTTCTCGGGAAGGGAACCATGGTGCATGACATGGACGGCTTCAAGGTCGTTTGCCGCGATCCTCTGGGACATGAGCACAGGATGGAAATACCGGTCCCTTCTGCGTACTCCTGCCACATTGAGTATGAATATCTGGGGAAGTTCGGAGACTGCGTAGACCTGAACACCCTCGATGATACCTGGTATACATATCCTGCGGGGAAAGATTTCGCAGTCACGAAGATGGCCCTGGCTACGGAGGAGCTTTACTACGACTACCGCAGGCGCATCGGCAAGCCCTGCGAACCTGGGTTGGCATAAAAAAAACCGGGCGGTTTCCACCGTCCGGTTTTTTTATCGGATGTTGTCTTTTACTCTTCGGCCTTGACGACGATCTTGACGGTCGCGCAAACGGCCTTGTAGCACTTGACGGAAGCTTCGTACTCACCGGCTTCCTTGATCTCGGGGACGGTGATGTTCTTCTTGTCGACCTCGTAGCCGGCTGCTGCGAGAGCTTCGGCCACCTGGGCGGAAGAAACGGATCCGTAGATCTTGCCTTCCTCGTTGACCTTCACGCTGACCTCCACGGGAACTGCGGAAATCTTCGCTGCGAGGGTCTCGGCGTCAGCGACGAGCTTGGCTTCCTTGTGAGCCCTCTGGCGGAGGGTCTCCTCGTGCTGCTTGAGAGCGGAGGGAGTTCCGACCGCAGCGTAGCCCTGGGGTACGAGATAATTGAGAGCGTAACCCTTCTTGACTTCTACCACATCTCCGGCCTCGCCGAGATTGGCAACTTCTTTCTTAAGGATGATTTTCATAACTCTCGATTATTTAAGAAGGTCGGTAACATAAGGAAGAAGGGCGAGGGAGCGGGCGCGCTTGACGGCCTGCGCAACCTTGCGCTGGAATTTCAGGGAAGTACCGGTGATGCGGCGGGGGAGGATCTTGCCCTGCTCGTTGAGGAACTTCTTGAGGAACTCGGGATCCTTGTAGTCGATGTACTTGATGCCGGCTTTCTTGAAACGGCAGTACTTCTTTTTGCGGACCACCACGGTAGGAGGGTTCAGATAGCGGATTTCGCTGTTTTCGTTGTTCTGTGCCATATCTTAGTTCTCCTTTTCTTCTTCTGATTCTTCGACGGTTTCTTCGACGGGCTCGGCGACGGGCTCTGCCTTCACGGTCTCAGAAGCTTTCGCGGCCTTGTTGTTGCGCCTCTTCTCGGCGTATGCGACGGCGTCCTTGTCCAGGGCGACGGTGAGGAAGCGGATGATACGCTCGTCACGGTGGTACTGGGTCTCGAGGACATTGACGAATTCAGGATCGGCCTTGAACTCGATGAGATAATAGAACCCGGAGGTCTTGTGCTGGATAGGGTACGCGAGCTGCTTGAGCCCCCAATCCTCTTCGTACACCACCTCGCCACCATTGTCCTTGATGAGCTGGGTGTGCTTGGCAACCGCTTCCTTCATCTGGGCCTCAGACAAAACGGGAGTTGCAATGAAAACGGTTTCGTACTGTTTTAACATTTTGATTTATAATTAATTTGTAAATAAGCCCCTGCCGGAATTCCCGAAAGGGGCTGCAAATATAGCAATTATTTTCCGATTTCCTGCACGTACGTGCGTAAAAACTCTATGGCAGGCGCGTGAAAGTCATCTTCCGTGTTCCTTTCAAGGGCGCTCCGGCGGACGAAGCCAGGCTGATGCGGCAGAGTGACTTGCCCCATGCGCTGCCGAGATGCCGGTCAGCTATGGGCTTCTCTTCCACGGTAGGGGTAAGGTCCTTAGGGTAGGTGATCTTCAGCCGAACGACTTTAGAGCGGTCGTCGCTGAAGCCGGTCAGGACCATCTCGCCTTTCTTCAGTTTCTTGCCGTCGACGAGATCTCCGGCAAGCGCCACGGTGCCCCTGGCGAGGAAATGCCAGCAGTCCGGGGCCTTGCGTTCAGTCAGGACATACGTGTCCGTGAGTGTCATGTTGTCGTCGCCGAGACTGACGGTGCGTTTCCAGCTCTTGCAGGACGCTTCTTCCGGGTAGGCTCCGGCGATGTCGGCGCTGAAACTCCTGGACGCCTGGTCTGCGGACTGGGACGTAGCCTTGTAATTACGGCCGTTCCTCTGCGCGGTCCCGTTGATGTCCGGCAGGTTGTGCCAGCTGCTCTGCATGGTCCAGAGGGTGTAGCGGTCATTGCTGAAAGTCTTGCGGGAATATGTTTCCACTCCGGCATCGACAAGCAGGGGGACGCTGTCGATGAAAAGGACAATGGACCCGACGTCATTGTGGTTGTGGCTTTCGGCGTTGTGACCGCCCTTCGCGGCGAGGAACCAGCCGTTGTCATTCCTGGCGAAGAAATGCTTGGTCTCGGGGTACCATGTGCATTCCGGCACGCTCCTGCGAAGTTCCGCACGCATCTTCCCGTGGTCTCCTCCGGCTGCCGCGAGGGCGTCGTCCGCCCTCTTCGTGAAGGCCTTGTCGTAGCGGAGGTTATCCAGCACGCGGTTGATGTCATAGCCCGTCGTGGTATATTTAAGTTTGTTGAAGGATGCGGGAGACTGGCGGTCCGACAGGCAGATGGCATAGTCCATCATCTCGTCGCTGCCGGTATCTGCACCGTAGCGGAACACCTCCTCCACGCTACCGTTCGAGCGGGCGGAAGCGTCGGAAAAATTGACGCTCCAGCCGTCACCGATGTAGACTCGGGAGATATATTCGCCCATTGCCTTGACCTGGGGATCGGAGAAGAAGTCCATCTTCCCGCCGGATGCGTCGCTGACCGTGCGGAGGTAGTCGCGCAACTTCCCTGCGGCGTGGCTCCAGTAGCCGGGCCCCTCGTCGCAGGCTCCGTCGGGGCTTGCCGATGTGATGTAACGGTCCATGGAGCGTATGCTCCGTTCGACCGCCGCCCTCATTTCAGCCTCGTCGTCATCCATGAGCAGGAAGGCCAGTATGACGTTAGCGTTGCACCATGCAGTCCAGTTGTTCAAGGGCCTGTTGTTGTTGAGCCCGAGCCAGCCCTGAGCTTTCTCCTTCGCCGGGTCGAGGTAGGGCTCGAATATCTGGCGCCGCATGGCCCTCTGCAGGGCCGCGGAGATCGACGGGTCCACCTTGTCGAACTCCTTGTGGAAGAAATGCCATACCACGGCCAGGTCCGAGGCCCATTGCTGGGCTCCGAGGTCTATGAAGAGGTAGCGTCCGTCGGCGAGCGCCCTTCCGGAGGCCTGCCTGGCCTGGTGGTATGAATGTACCCATGTGGTCCTTTCAGTCATAAGGAACACTCCGTCGATAATCTGGTCCAGGAAACGTCCCTTGCCCTCCGCGAGCTCGGCAAGGGTCAGGGTGGTAAGGGCGGCGTGGTTGCCGTTGTTTACCTGCCACATCTTCTCCCTGCTTCCCCTACGTTCGAAATCGAGGTAGTCCGTCGCCTTCGCCAGACGCCATTCATAGTCCAGGTACTTCTCTCCGTTGGCGATCAGTTTGCCGGCACGGTCGCCGACCAGGGAGTTCCAGGCGGCGCGGTCGCTGTAGGCCGGATAAGGATACCAGTCGCCGCCGGCATGGAACATGGCGGTGCCTCCGGCCTTTTTGAGAGCGTCGGCAAGAGGGGTCTTCTGAGCGGCAAAGGCCCCCAGGCTGAAAAGTCCGAGGGCCATGACCGCAAGTGTGCGGTGGAGATTCATGTTATTCGTAATAAAGGGTGAGCTTCTTGATGAGCAAGGAGCCGTCACGGGTGAGGACGATCCTGTACCTTTCACCGGCTTCAGTGCCGGTCAGGTTCCACTCGAAGGGTTCGTCGGCCTTCATGCTTGAGACTGCTTCGCCGCCCCCGACGACCTTCCAGCTGTTCTGCTTCATGATCGCAGGCGCTCCGTTGGAGCCGGATTTGCCGACGGTCAGGACGACCTTGACAAGGGCCTTGGAACCGAACGAAGGGAGCATCAGGTAGTTGTATTTGAGATTGCCGAAGCAGAAGGCCCCGGTACTGGCCAAAAATGCCTTGTCAGAGCATTTAACCGTAAACTCGTCGAGCTTGTCGGTGACCATGTCCGCATCGGTGATGTTGGCATTGTAGCGGAAGTACTTGCTGGTGAAAGGCCAGTTGGACTTGCCGGTTTCAGGGTCGTAGAAGTCCAGATCCACGATCTTGTATTTGGACTTCGGGGCCTTGACTTTCTTGGCCTTGGGTACCACTCCCGTGTAAGTCAGTTCGATTTCGCGTATCGACAGGTTGCCGCCCTTCTGAATGGAAATCCGGCACTGCTTCCCGGGACTGACACCATCCAGGTTCCATTCCAGGATGTCTCCGGCCTGGGCCTTTCCGTCCTTGACTTCTCCGCCCTTAATCGCTGTTCCGTCCACGGTCTCTATGAAGGGAGAGCAGGTCGAACCGGTGAATCCGACGACGTAGGCAACCTTGGTGAGCGCCATTCCGGGAAGATTCGGCAGGGCCAGGTAGTCACCCTTTGCGGATGATAGCCGGAAGCCGGCTATTGAGTTGGTAGTAAGACCCTTTTCAGCCTTTGCGGTGAATGTGTATCCGTTATCCTTCAGCGTGAAAGTCATTTCTTCTCCGGGAGCCGTAGGCGCTTTGGCCGTTGAACTGACTCTTTTTTCAACGAAAGGCCAGAAGTTTTTCTCTCCGTTGGAGAACACGGTTTTGACGACCACGGTGGTTTTCTTCGCTCCGAAGCAGCATATTCCTGCCGCGAGGGCAAGCAATGCTGAAATGACGATTCTTTTTCTCATATATGCGTGTTATTTTATGGTTGTATTGACTCACAAATATAGCAAAATCTTTTTATTTTTCTTAAATTTGCGCGTTCTGAAACGGTTTGTACCAGTATATGGCAGAAGCAATCAACTATACCGACGACAATATCCGCACCCTGGAAGGAGTGAAGCACATCCGGATGCGTCCCGGGATGTATATCGGGCGCCTCGGGAACGGCAACAACCCGGGTGATGGAATCTATGTACTTTTGAAAGAAATTGTTGACAACTCGATCGACGAGTTCGCGATGGGTTATGGAAAGCAGATCCGCATCGATATCGCGGGGCATGAGGTTACGGTCCGTGACTACGGCCGCGGAATTCCCCTCGGTTCGGTTGTCAAGGCGGTAAGCATCCTGAATACGGGAGGAAAGTTCGACGACAAGGCTTTCCAGAAGTCGGTTGGTCTCAACGGCGTCGGCACTAAGGCCGTCAACGCCCTGTCGAAGACTTTCTATGTCTGCTCTTACCGCGACGGAGAGTCTTCCTGGGCCCGTTTCGAGCAGGGGGAACTGGTGGACAGCGGCATGGGACCGTCCAAGGAAAAAGACGGCACCCTGGTCGTCTTCACCCCTGACGAGGACATCTTTGGAAAATACGATTTCCACGAGGACTACGTGGAGACCCTGATAAAGAACTATTCTTATCTCAAGAAAGGGCTTACCCTGTATCTCAACGGCACCGCATACAAGTCCGAGAACGGCCTTCTTGACCTTGTGAACGAGAATCTCAGCGAGGCGCCGCTCTATCCTCCCATCCATCTGGAGGGGGAGGACATCGAGATAGTCCTCAGCCACGGCAACGCATACGGTGAGAACATTTCCTCCTTCGTCAACGGCCAGAATACCCGCGACGGGGGTACGCACCTCGCGGCATACAGGGAAGCCATCGCCAAGACGCTCAAGGAGTTCTTCAAGAAAAACTATGCTCCCGAGGACTGCCGGCAGGGTGTTGTAGGAGCCATCAGCATCCAGATCCAGGAGCCCCAGTTCGAAGCCCAGACCAAGATCAAGCTAAGTTCCACCTACATGTGGGAGAAGCAGGGGCACGGCGAAGTCAACCACGGCCCGACCATCCGCTCCTATGTCAACGACTTCGTGTCCAAGGCGCTGGACGACTATCTCACCATACACAAGGACATAGTCCCCGTCATCGAAGAGAAGATAAAGTCATCCCAGCAGGAAAGGGAGGAGATTTCCGGCATCCAGAAGAAGACCCGCGAGCGCAACAAGAAGGCCAACGTCTACAACAAGAAACTGCGCGACTGCCGCTTCCATCTCGGGGACAAGCGCACGGACAAGACCACGGACGACATCGAGCGTTCCAGCATCTTCATTACGGAGGGCGACTCCGCAAGCGGAACCATCACGAAGGCCTGCAACGCCAATTTCCAGGCGGTGTTCAGCCTGCGTGGAAAGCCGATAAACTGCTACAAGGAAAGCCGCAAGAAGGTCGCCGAGAACGAAGAACTCAACCTCCTCATCTCAGCCCTCGGCGTGGAGGACGACCTCGAGAATCTCCGCTACAACAACATTATAGTGGCCACTGATGCTGATGACGACGGCATGCACATCCGCATGCTGGTCCTTACCTTCTTCATGAAGTATTATCCGGATCTGATCCGCCGCGGCCATGTCCACATCCTCCAGACGCCTCTTTTCCGCGTGCGTAACAAGAAGGAGAACCGCTACTGCTATTCCATCGAAGAGAAAGAAGCGGCCATAGCGGCTTTGAAGTCGGGGGTCGAGATCACAAGGTTCAAGGGTCTCGGCGAGATCTCGTCCGACGAGTTCGTCAACTTCATCGGTGACCAGATGCGTCTCGACGAGGTCAACCTCGCCGAAGAGGAGTCGATCGCGGACATCATGGAGTTCTACATGGGGGACAACACCGTCGAGCGGCAGAATTTCATCCGCCGCAACCTCCGTAGCGAGGAGGAACTCGAAGATATCAATATCAGCTAGTCCAGAGCCTTCCTCTGCTGGTCGAGGAAACGTTTCAGGGTCGCGAAGAACTCGGCCCTGTAGGGTTCTATCCTGTCCACCCCGAACTCGGTCGTGGTGAACCCCCAGCCGTGGCCGCCGGTGGGCCAGATGTGGATTTCGCCCGGAACCTTGTACTCCTGCATCTTCCGGAAGAAAAGGATGCTGTTTTCGGGCGGCACTGTCTTGTCGTCGGCGGAGAGCAGCAGGATAGTCGGGGGCGTCTGGGCATTCACGTGGTTCTGCAGGGAATACTGCTCCATGAGTGCGTCCTCCCCGCCTGTCAGCTGGATGCATGTTCCGCTGTGCCGGATGCCGGGGTGCAGGTCTATCACGGGATAGATGAGCACGGAAAAGTCGGGCCTCGTGATTTCGTCCGTCCACAGGACGGTGGCGCTCGCCGCAAGATGGCCGCCGGCCGAGAATCCCATGATCCCAATCTGCCTTATACCCCATTCCGATGCATGGGCGCGGCAGTAGCGGAAGGCGTTGTGCACGTCGGTCAGGGGCACGGTGCAGTGCCCGTTCGGGAGCCTGTAATGCAGCACGCAGAGGGCTATGCCGTTCTTCTGGGTCCATGCGGCGACGTTCTTGCCCTCATTGATGAACGCGAGGATGCTGTATCCGCCGCCGGGGCAGCAGATTATCATCTGACCGTTGCATTTCTTGGGGATGTAGATGTCCATGAAGGCGTCGTCACCGACCTTCATCATGCGGGTCGGGTCCTTGTATTCCATCTTTGTCCAGCCGTTGGATTCGCCGGCGCCGCGGGTGATTTCGATTCCGTTTTCGACTATGCCTTTTCCCGAGGCCTGGCCCTCTGGGTAGAGGAGGACCGTCTTCGTGGGGGCGGGATACTTGTCTTTGGCGGAGAGGGGCAGCACTATTGCCGCTATCGCCATGATGGCGGTAAGTTTTATGGACATGGTTTATGCTTTATATAAAAAAACAAGGACCGGCCCGAAGGGTCAGTCCGTATTGATTTGGCCGGGTCTTACTCGGCGGGGGAAATGGCTCCCATCGGGCAGGCATCGACGCAGGTTCCGCAGTCGATGCACACGTCGGGATCGATGGTGTAAACGTCTCCCTCCTTGATGGCTCCGGTAGGGCATTCGCCCTGGCAGGTGCCGCAAGCAACGCAGATGTCTGCGGAAATTTTGTGTGCCATAAACTAAAATTTTTCAGTTAACCGTGCAAAAATAACACCGTAAAATCGAAAAGGCAAATAATAATGGAAAGATTTTTGTTGTTACCTTTGCAAAGTATGAGAAAGATTCTCTTCATATTGGCGCTCTCTTTCGCAGCAGTCTTGTCCCTCCGGGCGCAGACTGATTTCGGCGGGGTGGTCAGGCTGGACCGAACCGTGCACGATTTCGGTGACGTGACGCTGAAGGACGGGCCCCTGAAATGCTCCTTTACCATAACCAATATATCGCAGGAGGAGCTAACGGTCACCTCCGTCGTGTCTTCCTGCGGATGTACCGGGGTGAAATGGACCCGTGAGGCCCTTGCCCCCGGTGCTTCGGGCAAGATCGAAGCCACTTATTCCAATGACGAGGGAGCATTTCCGTTCGACAAGACCCTCACCGTATATGTCACGGCTATGAAAAGACCGGTGATACTGCACCTGCGGGGAGTCGTACACGACAGGAAGAAGCCCCTTGCCGAAATGTTCCCGGTGCGTATGGGCCCTCTCGGCCTCAAGAGCACGGATATCAATGCCGGTACTTTGTCACAGGGCGAAACGCGGAGCGGGGAGTTTACTGTAGCGAATCTCGGGAAGACATCGGTGAGCATCAGTTTCAAGGACGTCTCTGACGGCCTTGTTTTGGTTTCCGACGGCCCCGTCGCCCCCGGTTCCACGGGAAAGATACGCTATACGGTCGCCGCGGACAGAAGCCGATGGGGACGCAACATGTACATGGCCGCACTGGTTTCGTCGGGAAAAGTCCTCGGGCGCGTCGGCATTGCCGCCGCCACCAAGGAGAACTTCTCTTCATGGGACAAGGCAAAGAGGGATGCCGCCGCATCTCCCGTCTTCGACTCCAGTACCTGGTCCTTCGATCCCGTGCCGTCCGGCGCGCGTTTCGAGGCCTCGTTCCGCCTTGTGAACAAGGGCAAGTCGGACCTCGTCATATATAAGGTCGAGACGGACAACCGGGCCGTGTCCGTTCCATCCCTTCCCGCCGCCCTTCCGGCCGGAGGCAGGACGGATCTTCGTTTCAAGGTCGATACCAAGGGCCTTGCGGCCGGAGAACAGCTTTACATGATAACCCTTTATACGAATGCGCCGCTGCGGCCGGTGATAAACCTTTTCGTGGCAGGATTCCTCAAATAGAAATGGCAGAGATCTGGAAGCACAATCTTTCTTACAGGCTCCTGCGGCCTGTCGTGGACATCTGTGTGTACCGTAGTTTCCGCCGTGTCAGCATTGTCGGGCGGGAAAACATCCCGAAGGACGGTTCGCTCCTGATTGCCCCGAACCATTGCAACGCTCTGATGGATGCGCTGGACATACTGCTGCTCTTCCGCGGGCCGGTCATGTTCGGAAGCCGCGCCGACATTTTCAAATCTCCCGCAGCCGCCGCGGTGCTCAGATGGCTGAAAATCATTCCGATTCCCCGTGAAAGGGACGGCATGGATGCATTGAAAAGCGGCATGGGGTCCGTGCACGAGGCATCCGAAATCCTTTCACACGGGTATCCTTTCTGCCTCTATAGCGAAGGAACGCATCGTACGAAACACTCCCTCCTTCGAATCAGGAAGGGGATATTCCGTGTCGCCCTGGAAGCCGTACGGAATACGGAAGGCCCCGTGTACATACTTCCGGTCGGGCTCGAGTACGGGGATTATTACCGCTACCGGGGTACGCTTTTGATGAATGTGGGCAGGGCCATGGAAATCCGGGCCATACTTTCGGAGCATCCGGATGCCGGAGAGGCGGAGATTTACCGCCTGCTCAGCGAGGAACTCCGCAGGCGGCTTTCATCCCTTATCATATGCCTGAAGGACGATGAACGCTACGAGGACAACTGGACCCTCGTCCGCTTCCTTCTGGCCGGCTACCGAGGTTCCCTTGCCGGGCGGCTGAAGGCGGCACAGGGGCTGGTTTCAGGCGTCGAAGAAGCCTCTGAGCGTTTTCCAAGGGAGATGAAGGCCCTTGTCTACAAGACGACGGAATTGTCCAACCTGCGCAGGCGCAGGAAGGTAAGTTACCTCTCGTTCGGCCGCGGACGCAGCGCATGGCGCATCTTCGGAGGACTGCTCCAGTGGCTCATAGCCCTACCATATTTTCTGTGGTCTGCCATGGCCAGCCTTCCCGTGTGGCTGACGGCTGAGATTATCAGTTCCCGCCTGGCGGACCGGGCGTTCAAGAATTCGATACGTTGTTGCGTGCGCCTTGTGGGCATGCCGCTGATGAATCTGATATGGATCGTGCTCGCTTTCTGCTTCCTGCCTGAGGTTCCGGCGCTGGCCGCAGTTCTTCTGAGCCTGCCGTCATGCAGCGTTTTCTATGACTTCAGCGACCTCACGCGTATCCTGTTCTCGGATATCGTTTATGCGCTGCATCCGGAAATGGAGCGGCTGCACAAAGAGATACTGAGACGCTACAAAGTTATCTCGATGTAAAGTATTTTTGCTACCTTTGCGTCCTGAACCAGAAACCATGAAAATTCACTCGTATGTCTTCCCGGGCGATCTGGACCCGGAGATTGCAGCTATCGGTTCCTCCCCGATTCCATACATGAGGACGGCCGAATTCTCAGCAACGAATCTTGAGAGCATTTCAATCCTGAAGGAACTCTTCCATTGCAAGGACGGAGAGGTGCTCATATATACCGGGTCGGGCACCGGTGCGATGTCCGCTGTGGTCGAGAACTACGTCAGCACCCTGAAGAAGGCCATAGTGATAGACGGAGGGTCTTTCGGCCACCGCTGGTGGGATCTGTGTTCATATTATGGCGTGCCTGCAGTGCATTTCGAGGTCCCTTTCGCCAAGGATATCGACTACGGCCTGCTTGAAGAAACGATACGCAGCGAGAAGCCGGACGTGCTGCTCTGCCAGCATCACGAGACATCTTCGGGCCAGCTTTTCAATCTTCCCGCGATCTCCGGAATCTGCCGCAGGGCAGGGGTATCCCTTGTCGTGGACGTCGTCAGTTCCTTCCTCGCCGAAGAACTGGATATGGATGCTCTCGGAATAGATATCTGCCTTACCAGCACCCAGAAAGGCCTCAACGTGCCTCCCGGCTTGTCGATAATATGCCTGGGCGGACGACTTGCCGGCTATCCTTTCGCACGGAACGGATACTATTGGGATTTCAAGACCAATATCGACAACCTGCACCGCGGGCAGACCCCGTTTTCCCCCGCTACGACCATATATCTGCAATTGAACGCCCGCCTGCGCCAGCTGCAGTCCGAAGGGGGAGAGGACGCCAACATCGCCAAGGTCCGGCACCGTGCATCCGTTTTCCGCGCCGAAGTTGCCCGTTATGGCTGGGAAATGCCGGCGGAGGTCCCTTCCTGCGCCATCACCTCGATCCTTACATCTGATACATCGGAGCGCAGGATCTTCCGTGGATTGATAGAAAAATACGGAACTTTCATCATGCCGGGCAGCGTTCCTGGCTTTTACCGCATCTCTCATCTTGGATTGCAGACGGACCGGGACCTTGGGGATCTCGCCGCGAGAATCCGGGAGTTGGAATTACAATGAAGAAAGTCATAACCTACGGCACGTTCGACCTTCTGCACGAGGGCCATCTGAATCTGTTGCGCCGTGCAAAGGCCCTGGGAGATTATCTGATAGTCGGGGTGACTACCGACAATTTCGACCTCGAGAGGGGAAAGATGAACACGGTTGAACCCGTTGCGGACAGGATCAAGGCCGTATGGGAGACCGGGCTCGCGGACCAGGTCGTCATTGAAGAGTACAAGGGCCAGAAAATCGAGGATATACAGAAGTACGGCGTCGATATCTTCGCGATCGGTTCCGACTGGGTCGGGGCTTTCGATTACCTTAAGGAATACTGCGAAGTCGTTTATCTTCCAAGGACGGAGGGCATCTCAAGCACCCAGCTTCGTGAGAAGAGAGCCTCCCTGCGTCTCGGTGTCATCGGGACCGGCAGCATCGCGCGTCGTTTCATCCCCGAATCCAGGGAAGTCAACGGCAACATCATAAGCGCCGTCTGGAACCCTGACATGGAACAGAGCCGTTCTTTCTGTAAGGAATTCGGGATAGGGACGGCCGCCTCTTCGTTTGAAGAATTGCTTTCGTCTTGCGACGCCGTGTATGTCGCATCTCCGCATTACACCCATTTCGATTATTGCAGGCGTGCGCTGGAGGCCGGAAAGCATGTGCTTTGCGAGACGCCGTTCGTTCTCAGCCTTGCGGAGGCGGAGCGTCTGTACGGCCTTGCGGAAAAGGGCGGACTGGTCCTGATGGTCGCCCACAAGACGGCGTACTGTCCTGCATTCAACCACCTGGTGTCCCTTCTCAAGTCGGGAATTATCGGAGACATAGTCGACGTCAACGCGTCGATCACCACCCTTACGGACGAGAATTCTTCGAAGATGGACGGCAGCCTGTCCGGCGGCAGCATGACCGAAAACGGATGCTTCCCCCTTCTTCCCGTATTCAAGTTCTTCGGCACCGACTGGCGCAACATCAATTTCTACTCCAAGATGAAGGGCGGCGTGGACCTGTACACGAAGGCTGTTTTCCTTTATGACAACGCCGTGGCCTCTATCCAGGTCGGCCTCGGGGCAAAGACGGAAGGCAACCTTGTGGTTTCCGGGACCAAGGGATACGCTTATGTCCCCGCTCCGTGGTGGAAGACGGATTATTTCGAAATCCGTTTCGAAGACCAGAACCAGAACAAGAAGTTTTTCTATCCTTTTGCCGGAGAAGGCCTGCGTTATGAGATCAAGGATTTCATAGGCCACGTTTTCGACGGCGACGACCGTTTCTACAAACTGACCCGCGAGGAGGTCCTGAAAATGTCCCTCGTGCAGCAGCTGTGGAGGAGCGGAACCCATGTTTTTGAGATATGAGAGCCCTTTCACTCGAAGAATTGCATTCCAGAAGCCTGGAGATCCTGAAAGACGTCGACCGCTTCTGCCGTCGGAACGGGATACGTTATTCAATGTCATATGGCACCCTTCTCGGTGCGGTGCGCCACAAGGGGTTCATCCCCTGGGACGACGACATCGACCTTGTCATGCCCCGTGAGGATTACGTGCGTTTCACGCAGACTTACAAGTCGGATCGTTTCGAATTCCTCTGCAGGGAAAACTGCGAAGACGTCTGGATTGCTTTCGGAAGGGTTGTCGACCGTAAGCAGACCCGGCTGGTCAGCACATCTCCCTGGCACGATCCGGGGATCAACACCGGTGTCTGGCTGGATATCTTCCCCCTTGATTATGTTCCTGACGATCATGCCGGGTATGAGAGCCTGTACCGCTGCTTCAACCATCTTCTGGCCCTGGGCCGAAGGTGCCGCGGAGTGCACGCCGCCATCGAAGCGGCCATGCCCCTGAAGCACAAGCTCAAGGTTTTCTTCCATTCCCGCCTGCATCCGCGTCTCAAACAGATAGACCCTTCCGTTTTCGCGAAGGATTACATTACCACACTGCTTCTCGCCGCTCCCCGCAAGTCCTCCCACATGGCCCAGCTGGGCTGCGCGGACACTGACCGCCTTTTCGAGGCCTCATGGTTCGACGAGTATGTGGAGCTTCCATTCGAGGGATCTTTGTTCATGGCGCCAGCCTGCTGGGACGATGTCCTGCGTGTCGAGTTCGGAGAGGATTACATGAGCCTGCCCCCGAAGCAGAAACAGGTGACAGACCTGTATCGTATCGCCAACGTCTATGCGTTAGATTGACCTGAACTTCAGGTCCGTGGTGATGTAGGGGCTGCCCCCCATGTCGAATTTGTATTTCTCGTCACCCCGGCTCATGTCGAGTTCGGTGACGGTGCCCTCTTTTTCGAGCAGGCGGAGCGCCTGGTCCAGAAGGATATATCCCGGGGAGTAGAACTTGTACCCTCCGTCTATGGCGAGTCTGGGAATCGTCAGGCTGCTGCCGTCTGCCGTAAGGAAGCCGGACATGAACGCGACCAGCCGCCCTGAATCCCGTAGCAGGATATGCCGCGCGTTGGGAAGTTCCTTCAGCGAAAGGGTGTCGTGCTTGAGGCGGTAATATATTATCTTCCAGCGCAGGAGCGAAAACGGGTCGGAGGCCTTTGCCTTCTTGTATTTGCTGAACAGGCGCGTAAAATACAGGTCCATTATTTCCTTCCATACCGCGTTGCTGACGGGAACGTCCCCTCCGAGAATCTCGGATGTGAATTCCTTGCCGTCCCTGCGCATCCTGTTGTAGGCGGTGCGGAGGTTCTGCCTGACGGAAGGGGAGAGGCTCTTGAGGTGAGCCTCATGGTCCGCCGGCACCGCGATGCGGACATATGGATTGGTCCCTGCCGCTTCTATCCTGTCATTCGGGGCCATGGAGACCATGGGGGAGCCTTCCTGGAGCCTGTACAGCTTCATCTTGCACCGCATAGAGCCGTAGAAGAACCTGGTGGCTTCGTCCCGCTCCGCCTCGCTCAGTGAAGGATGGTACAGTGCGTCGGTCCGGTCGCAGCCCTGGATGTCTCCGAGCATCTTGAAATAGCCGAGGGTGAAACTGCCCTTCAGGGGTACCATCATCACTATCTTGCCGGCACTGTCCGAAATGCAGGCGACGCGCGGGCGGTAGAAAGTATAGAGACTTGTGTATCTGCAGATGAAACTCATGTACCGGTAATGCAGATATGGGGATAATTGCCCGGTTTCCATCTCGTTCCAGGCCTTGGCGACCGCAGGGTCGTTGAAGTGGAGGAGGGTGAGTTTGTAGAAGTTGGTCATCGGCGCAGCCGCTGCTTAGGTGTTTTCGTACCCCCGAGGCGAATCGAACGCCTATCGTCGGAACCGGAATCCGAAATTCTATCCATTAAACTACAGGGGCAATGGGAGTGCAAATATAGCTAATTTTTGTATTTTTGTGCCTTGTATATTCAACAAAACGCTTATGAAGGCTTACGTGTTCCCCGGACAGGGGTCCCAGTTCCCCGGAATGGGGAAAGATATGTTTGAGAACAATCCCCGTGCCCGGGCCTTGATGGAGGAGGCAAACGGGATCCTGGGCTTCCGCATTACGGATGTGATGTTCAGCGGCACGGATGAGGAATTGCGCGCCACGGATGTCACCCAGCCGGCCGTTTTCCTGCACTCCGCCGTGCTTGCGCTTTGCTCGGGGCTGCCTGCGCCGGACATGGTCGCCGGTCATTCCCTCGGAGAGTTCTCCGCCCTCGCGGCATGCGGTGCGGTTTCTTTTCCCGATGCCCTGAGGCTTGTCGCCGCCCGCGCCGCCGCCATGCAGCGCTGCTGCCTGGCCGTTCCCGGAGGTATGGCCGCCATCATTGGTCTTGAGACGTCCCTCATAGAAGAGATTTGTGCCAAAGTGGATGGTACGGTCGTCCCGGCCAACTACAACAGCGACGGACAGGTCGTGATTTCCGGTGAGAAGACAGCGGTGGAAGCCGCCTGCGCCCTGCTGAAAGACGCCGGCGCGAAGAGGGCACTGCCGCTGCCGGTAGGGGGCGCATTCCATTCTCCTCTCATGGAGCCTGCGCGCAGGGAACTCGCCGACGCCATAGGGGCGACGGAAGTGAAGGCTCCCGCCTGCCCCATATACCAGAATGTTTCCGCCGCCGCGGAGACTGACCCCGTCCGCATCAAGGATAATCTCCTCAGGCAGCTGACCGCGCCCGTGCGCTGGACCCAAACCGTAAAGGCCATGGTCGCCGACGGGGCTTCGGAATTCCTGGAGATCGGTCCCGGCGCCGTCCTTCAGGGCCTTGTTCGCCGCATTTCCGCCGGATCGGAAGTGTCCGTTTCTGGAATCCAGTGATCGTTTTGCGGTATATGAAAGCTTATCGGATATGACTAGAATCGACCTCGGTGCGCGGCGCCGAGGTTTTTTGTCAAAAAAAAGCGGATTATCAAAAATAATGTGTAAATTTGTTTGATTGTGAGAAATCGTAAACAATTCAAATATTTTTCAACTCAAATTATGGCAAAAGAAAAGAAATTCATCACCTGTGACGGCAACCAGGCCGCGTCCAACATCGCGTACCTGTTCAGCGAGCACGCTGCCATCTACCCGATCACGCCTTCTTCCACGATGGCGGAGAATATCGACGAGTGGGCCGCCCACGGAAAAAAGAACCTCTGGGGAGAGACTGTGAAAGTTACCGAGATGCAGAGCGAAGCCGGTGCCGCTGGCGCCGTCCACGGATCGCTCCAGGCGGGTGCCCTTACGAGCACCTTCACCGCTTCCCAGGGTCTGCTCCTGATGATTCCCAATATGTACAAGATTGCGGGCGAAATGCTGCCGACAGTATTCCATGTCTCGGCACGCGCGCTTGCATCGCACGCCCTTTCCATGTTCGGTGACCATCAGGACGTGATGGCCTGCCGCCAGACAGGATTCGCCATGCTTGCTTCCGGCTCCGTCCAGGAAGCCCAGGACATGGCCGCGGTGGCGCATCTTTCCACCATCAAGAGCAGCATCCCCTTCCTGCACTTCTTCGACGGATTCCGCACTTCCCATGAGATCCAGAAGATAGAGGCCCTGGACGAGGATGACCTCCGCGAGATGGTCAGCGAGAAGGCTCTGGAGAACTTCCGTGCCCGCGCCCTCAATCCCGAGACTCCCGTCACGAGGGGTACCGCCCAGAACGGAGATGTCTATTTCCAGGCTGTCGAGTCCCGCAACCAGGTTTATGAAGCCGTTCCCGACATCGTCGCCCGCTACATGGGTGAGATTGGAGAGAAGACCGGTCGCCAGTACCGTCCTTTCTCCTACTACGGAGCCAAGGACGCCGAGTGCGTCATAGTCGCGATGGGTTCCGTCACCGAGACCATCAAGGAGACCATCGACCACCTTGCGGCCGAAGGGCGCAAGTACGGCCTCGTTTCCGTGCACCTCTACCGTCCGTTCTCCGAGAAGTACTTCCTGAAGGTGCTTCCGAAGAGCGTCCGCAAGATTGCGGTTCTCGACCGCACGAAGGAGCCCGGAGCCCCCGGCGAGCCCCTCTTCCTCGATGTCCGTTCCCTGTTCCAGGGCAAGGAGAACTCTCCGCTGATCATCGGCGGCCGTTACGGCCTGTCCTCGAAGGACACAACTCCCGCCCAGATCGTCGCGGTGTTCGACAACCTCGAGCGCAAGGCCCCCAAGGCCGACTTCACCATCGGTATCGTCGATGACGTGACCTTCAAGAGCCTCCCCGTCAAGGAAGAGATCTCCATCGTCAAGCCCGGCACGACCGAGTGCAAGTTCTACGGACTCGGTTCCGACGGCACCGTCGGCGCCAATAAGAACACCATCAAGATCATCGGCACCCACACCGACCTTTACAGCCAGGCCTACTTCGATTACGATTCCAAGAAGTCCGGCGGATACACCTGCTCGCACCTGCGTTTCGGCAAGGCTCCGATCAAAGCCCCCTATCTTGTCGGCACTCCTGACTTCGTGGCATGCCACGTCCCGTCGTATCTCGAGAAATATGACGTCCTGAAGGGCATCAAGGAGGGCGGCTCCCTGCTGCTGAACTCCCTCTGGGACGAGAAGGAGACCCTCGAGCGCATTCCCGACCACGTCAAGTCCGTCATCGGCAAGAAGCACATCCGCCTCTATATCATCAACGCCACGAAGATCGCTGCTGAAATCGGCCTTGGCGGAAGGACCAACACCATCCTCCAGTCCGCTTTCTTCCGCATCACCGGCATCATCCCTGCCGAAGATGCAGTCAAGTACATGAAGGACGCCGCCCTGAAGAGCTACGGCAAGAAGGGCGAAAATGTCGTCAACATGAACTATGCGGCTATCGACCGCGGCGGCGAGTACGTCGAGGTCAAGGTCCCTGCCGAGTGGGAGAAGATCAGCGCCAAGTTCGTCAATCCCAACGTCAACCGCCTCGCGACTCCTTTCGTCAAGGAGATAGCTGACGTCGTGAATGCCCAGTGCGGTGACTCTCTGCCCGTCAGCGCGTTCCTGCCCTATCAGGACGGTACGATGCCGAACGGCACCGCCGCTTTCGAGAAGAGGGGAGTGGCCGTCAACGTTCCCGTCTGGAACCCCGAGACCTGTATCCAGTGCAACACTTGCGCATTCGTCTGCCCTCACGCTGCGATCCGCCCGTTCCTCCTGACGGCCGACGAGGCTGCCGCCGCTCCCGCCGGCGTCAAGATGGCCGACGGCAAGGCCAACCTCAAGGAGTACAAGTACGCACTTGCGGTTTCGGTCGACGACTGCACCGGCTGCGGCAACTGCGTCGATGTCTGTCTCAGCAAGGACAAGTCCCTGTCGATGAAGCCTTATATCGACAATACTGCCGAGCAGGCTTCCTTCGACTGGCTCAACTCCAAGATCGGCTACAAGAAGGTGCTCGATCCCAAGGCCAACATGAAGAACGCCCAGTTCGCCCAGCCCCTGTTCGAGTTCTCCGGCGCCTGCGCAGGCTGCGGCGAGACCCCTTACATCAAGAACATCACCCAGCTGTTCGGCGACCACATGATGATCGCGAACGCCACCGGATGCTCTTCCATCTACGGGGCCTCCTTCCCGGCATCCCCGTACTGCACGGATGCCGCCGGCCACGGCCCGGCGTGGCAGAACTCCCTCTTCGAGGACTTCTGCGAGTTCGGCCTCGGCATGCGCCTCGGTTCCGAACGCATCCGTCAGACCGTCGCCTCCCTCATGGAGAAAGGCCTTAGCTGCGAATGCTGCACCGACGAAATGAAGGCTCTCTTCACGAAGTGGCTTGAGAACCGCGGCGACTATGCTGTCACCAGAGAGGTGTGCGACGCCCTGGTTCCCCTCATGGAGGCATGCGGCTGCGACACCTGCAAGTCCCTGCTGAAACTTAAGGCCTATATCCCGGCCCGCAGCCAGTGGATATTCGGCGGTGACGGAGCCAGCTATGACATCGGTTATGGCGGACTCGACCACGTCCTCGCCAGCGGTGAGAACGTCAACGTCCTCGTGCTCGACACCGAAGTGT
>JAEEGL012086965.1_pt1 | contig 37952 bp, 33 predicted proteins | sample 9134231 | NCBI WGS metagenome assembly JAEEGL01 (sample SAMN16246548, study PRJNA631951) | gut metagenome | biome: gut microbiome; feature: rumen; material: fiber-attached | host: Bos | place: Iran: Karaj | collected 2018-10
CGTCTTGTAATAATTCTAAATGAAAATGAAATGTCCATTTCGAAAAATATCGGTCATTTCGCAAAACTTATTGCAAAGATCCGCTCCTCACACGGGTATTATAAATCAAAACACAGAACAGCGGGATTTATAAAAAAGATTCCTATTATCGGAACAAAGCTATTTGAACTGATCAGAAACATAAAAAAATCGGTAAAAAACCGCCTTTACGGATCAAATTATTTCGAGGATCTTGGATTTTACTATCTCGGACCATGTGACGGAAACGATCTGCGCAGCGTTGAAAATCTTCTTAGAGAAGCAAAACAGTATGGCGGCGCATGTGTTGTTCATCTGAAAACACAAAAAGGGAAGGGTTTTCCTGAAGCTGAAGAAAATCCTGGCAAATATCATTGCATACCGCCGAAAGATAATAAAAATCTTGTGAATTTTTCAACTGTTAGCGGCGAAACAGTTGCCAATCTTGCCGCGAATGACGAAAAAATATGTGCAATAACAGCGGCAATGAGTCGCGGAACAGGACTTGACCTTTTCGAATCAAAATATCCTGACAGATTTTTCGATGTAGGTATCGCCGAAGAACATGCGCTGACCTTTGCCGCCGGTCTTGCGGCAAACGGAATGAAACCTTTTGTTGCAATTTACAGTTCTTTTCTCCAGCGAGCTTATGACAATATCCTTCATGATATTGCACTTCAGTCTCTTCCTGTTCGCATACTTGTTGATCGTGCTGGGTTATCATTCTCCGACGGCCCAACGCATCACGGAATCTTTGATGTCTCTTTCTTATCGTCAATTCCCGGAATTGAAATTTTTACTCCTGCGTGTTTTGAATCATTGAAAAAAGCGCTCTTTGTAGCGGCAAGATCAGACAGACCGATTGCTGTAAGATATCCGAACGATTTTGATATACCTTTGTTAAACAGCATTTTCATTTATGGATCAGAATATGTTCGTTGCAACTATGAAGTCACTCCAGAGAAAGTAATCGTTACTTACGGGCGCACTGTTGAAGTCGCACTGAATGCGGCTGAAATAATAGGGAATTGCGGCATAATACTTCTTGAGAAATTAAACCCATATGAAGAATCTTCACGTGAGATTCTTAAGCTGACTAAAGGAAGTACTAAAGTTGTCTTTCTTGAGGAAGGAATACGGAACGGCGGTGCAGGAATGATTCTTCAGGGCTTCATTTCAGAAAAAGTCAGATCATATAAAATCGTCGCTATAGATGGTTTTTATGATAATTATTCGCCGGACAATACCGACAGATTTGATGATTACGGAATTGGAACTGCAAGCGTGATCTCGGCTTTTGAATTTGAAAAGGAAACTTATACAAATGATTAAAAAGCTTTTGAAAAGATATTTCATTGACGCAATGTCTGCAATGGCACAGGGCCTTTTTGCTTCACTTCTAATCGGGACGATTTTCAAGGCGATTGGTCTGATACCTCATCTTGATATTTTTGCTGAAATCGGTGGATACGCTCAGGCAGTTGCCGGGCCGGCAATGGCCGCAGCAATTGCTTATTCGCTGAAAGCACATCCTCTCGTGATTTTTTCTGTATCTGCCGTTGGTTATGCCGCAAACACAATTGGCGGCGCTGGAGGACCTCTTGCAGTATTTGTAATCGCTATTGTAGCTTCTGAAATTGGCATGCTTGTTTCTAAAAAGACCAAAATCGACATTATAGTAACGCCCTTCGTCACGCTTTTTACCGGTGGAATTCTTTCTGTTTTCTTGGCACCACTTATTAAACAGCTTGCAATGTACATAACTCAGTTTATTGGCTGGGCATCACTTGCCGTGCCGCTTGTCTCGGGAATTGTTATTTCTGTTGTCGTCGGAATGCTTCTTACGCTCCCAATTTCAAGTGCCGCGATTTGCGCTGGACTTTGTCTGACAGGAAACGTTGCTTCAGGAGGAAGCGAAGGACTTGCAATAGCAGGCGCAGCTGCAGTCGCGGGTTGCTGCGCTCAGATGATCGGTTTTGCGGTTATAAGCTTCAGAGACAACGGGATCAGTGGCCTTTTATCTCAAGGAATCGGTACGTCAATGCTTCAAATGCCGAATATAGTTAAAAAGCCACAGATCTGGATCGCGCCAACTTTAGCATCTGCAATCACGGGACCCCTTGCTGTATGTGTTTTCAATCTCAGGATGTACGGAGAGGCAATAAATTCAGGGATGGGTACATGCGGCCTTCTTGGACCCGTTGGAATGCTTCTCGGATGGATTGACAATTCTTCCGGATATCAGGGTAATATCGGTGCCCTTGAAATCGTTGGACTGATTCTTGTTTGTTTTATCCTGCCGGCAGTACTGTCTTTGCTGATTGATCTTTTGCTTGTAAAAATTTCGGTATACAAAACGGGAGATATGAAGCTCCCCGAATAAACGGTGATCAAATGCTACCGAGTTTGCTTTACGGTTCAAAGCCGACAGACAGAAAAATATCTCTTTCTGTGTTTAAGGATCTTCAACTCCTTAATTTTATTCCTGATTGTTCCGCTCGATGTGTACTCAAGACCTGCTCTTCAGATGACAGAAAGTCCCGCGGGCAGATTTTTTCACACCTTATCAATAATTCAGAATCTCTTAAGTTGTTTGAAAAGCTTTCTGACGCTGCAAAAGAAGTTAGACGGGCAGATTCTGTTTTTTCATCATCAAGGACTGAGACAGAGAAGTATATCCTTTTTGTCAATCTTGCCGAAAAATACAGATTATTTGCAAAGACAGCGGTTCGTATCTGCTTCGGAGACCCTTTGACAGAAACCTTCGCTCAGGCTTTTGAAAGAATACTTTCCTCATCCAAATTCACAGCTTTGTCTCAAAACCTTGATGATGCAGTGAATGCTCGCACCGCAATCACTTCTTTTTCTCTTAAAATCTCAGAAGAAAAAACCTATTCATCAAATAGCGATGAACCATCTTTTTTCGAGATTATTGAAAAAAGTTCTCGTGTTCTCGGTATTGATATAGAAGATACTACTTTAACCGATTGCGATCGACTGTCGCCGGATATAATAGAATATATCTCTTCCCGAGAAAGCGCAAAAATATGCGTTTTGAAGAGCTTTTATAACAACTTCAAAGGGGTTTACGACGAATCGGTAAAATATTATTATGACGAATGTGTTTTTTATCTTTCTTTTGCTTCACTTATAATGAGGGCAAAAGAAATCGGTGTTCCATTCACTTTTGCCGTAGAATCATATAAAAGACAGATAAAAGCTGAAAACGTGTATGACATTTCTCTTATCGCAAAGGATGAAAAAGCAATTGTCCCTAATGACGTTTTGTTCTGCAACAGCGAGCCGTTTTTTTATCTTACAGGCGCAAATGACGGGGGAAAAACAACCTATCTAAGAGCGGTTGGAATCATCACCGTTATGTACCTTCTTGGCTGCCCGGTCCCGGCTACCTGTGCGGAGATTGGAGGAATTGACTGTGTATACACTCATTTCCCTCGTGATGAACGTTTTGACGGGAGCGGACGATTTGTTGAAGAAAACAAACGTGTTGCAAAGATACTTGAAAACTGCGACGATCATTCTCTTGTCCTGCTTAATGAAACATATTCTGCGACTAACGAAGAGAACGCAGTTAGATATACATCTGAGCTTGCTGGAATTCTTTATGAAAAAGGTATTTTTGGTTTGTATATAACTCACCAGCACGGCCTTTCTTCCGAAGAAAAGATTCCGTTTCTTCGCGTAGTTGTTGACGAAAACGATTCGAATAGGCGCACTTTCAAAATTGAAAAATGCAGGAACACAGGCGGTTCATTCGCTAATGATATCCTGAGGCGCTACGGACTTACACCTGAAGCACTCAATGAAAGGTTTATGCCATTAATTGATAGATTCGGTATGAACGGAAAATCATGAAATACAGTTTGCTTAAAAAAATTGAAGAAATTCCTGCTGTCTGCTCTGTAATATATGATATTTCTGCAGACCGTGCTATAAAACGCATAGAACCAGACGAAAGAAAGGCTGATTTTTTTCTAAAAATTTTGTCCGAGCCTCTGACGGAACCAGAAAATATTGCTTATCGTCAGGATATTATGAAGGATTTCATTTCGTTCCCAGGTCTTTTATCAGAATTAAAAAAGTTACTTACCAGGTATGACAGAATTAAAACAGACTGGCAGCAATCTAAGCTTTATGCCACGGGAAAGACATCCGAAATATCAAGTGACGCCCTACTTGAATACTCATTTGCGTCACTCAAATCTGTTGCCGGTTTTCCTTCGACAATTCGTTCATTTTTTTCATCAATAGGAGAAACGATTTCAAGATATACTGTGTACTCAAATGGACTGAAATCAATTCGTGATTACTGCTTGTCTGTCACCGGCTCAGACGAATTCAGAAAAATTGAAGAAATATCTCTTCTTTTCAGACATGGTGAACTAGCTGAATTCAACTTTGATATTAAAGTACGAACAGACAGCGAGCTTATACCATATGTTGCCGACCTTTCATCTGTCAGCGAGATAAAAGCACAGGACAGTTTGATTGACAAGATTTTTCTGAAAAAGAAGAAAGAAAAGGAAATTGAAATCATTTCGAGTTTATCTGATGCGGGCGATGATCCTTATTCAAGCGCTTCATCGCTTCTTTGTGCTGCTTTTACACGCCTTGATAATCTAATAACTGAAACCACAGGAAAATTGTACGACTCCCTTTTCGGGCTTTCTTCCGAACTTGTTTTTTATGAAGTTGCTTCAAAGTATTGTTCCACGGCTGAAAATGATGGAAGCGCGCTCACTTATCCGAATATACTCAGCGCAAATCACGATTTTATATTTTTTGAAGGCCTATCGGAACTTCTTCTATTGTCGGAACATAACGGCAAGATAATCGTAAAAAACGATCTTCCGCTAGAAAACAATTATAATGGGCTCATCGTACGAGGTATGACTGACAGCGGAAAGACTGTTTATCTTCGCGCAATTGCCGCTGCTCAGCTTTTTGCGCAAGCCGGACTCCCGGTTCTTGCCGAAAAAGCGACGGTATCTATCAGATATGGCTTTTTCTCGCATTTTTCATCTGCTGAAGAAGATTTTTTAAAGAAGAACGCTCGAGGACGTTTTGATCAGGAAGCAAGCGAACTTGCCAAGATCATATCTTCGGTCAGGCCGTACTCGCTTCTTCTTCTTAATGAAACATTTCAGACAACTTCGTACAAGGAAGGGACAGAAAGCATATTCAATATTCTCAAGTATATGCCACTTCTTAAGACAAAATACGTTTTTGTGACGCATCTTGTAAATCTGTTTGATTATATGCAAGATGAAAACGTTCTGCTTGCTCAGACATCAGACAGCGAAGAAACAAAATACAAAATCACTTTCATAAATAAAATGGAGAATGATTGAAATGAGAAAAAGAAAACTCGGTGACAGACGCGACGGATACAGACTTAGAGGACTTGATCCTTATGATACTGTTTCGCCATATATAATGGTTGAAAGAAACGTTTCATCAAACTTTTTTCGTGATCAGATAGAGATGTCTAATGTTGAAAAATACATTAAAGAGCAAAAAGGGAAGGGGTTGGCAAATTTTGGACTGCTCCACGTCTTTATCGCGGCATATGTAAGAACCGTTTCGCAGAAACCTTACCTGAACCGATTTATTAGCGGCCAGAAAGTTTTCGCAAGAAACAATATTGAGGTTAACATGGCCGTTAAACCAAAATTCGACCGCGAATCGACCGATACGGTAATCAAGGCCCATTTCGATCCGACTGATACTGCAGGAGATGTTTACAGAAAGTTTCAGGAAACATATGAAAATGCGGTTTCAGCATCAGAAAATGGATTTGACGGAACAGCACGAATAATTAATTATATTCCCGGACTTGTAAAAAAGTTTTTTGTATGGCTTCTTAAAACGCTTGATTATTTCGGGCTTGTTCCTAACGCTATTCTTAAAGTAAGTCCGTTCCACGGTTCAATGTTTATAACGTCAATGGGAAGCCTGGGAATACCACCAATATATCATCATCTGTACGATTTTGGCAACTGCCCTTTGTTCATAGCTTTCGGCGCCCCGAGATATGCGTATGAACTAAACGAAAACGGTGAAGTCAAACGTCGGAAATACGTAGACTTCACAGTTGTTACCGATGAGAGAATATGCGACGGTTTTTCTTACGCTTCCGGGCTCAAAGCATTCAGAAGGTATTTTTCAAATCCATGGGTACTTGACAAATCTCCTGAAATGATTTTTGAAGACACAAACATCGATGCAAAAACTTCACCGAAAAAACTTCGTAAAATCGAAAAGAAAGCAGCTGAAAAAGCTGCGAAAAAAAACAAGCAGCTTTAAAAAAGGGCAGTCAGCAGATGCTGACAAGCCCTTTTTCATATAAAGATTGAAGAGATGAAATGATTCCGATCTTAGCGTGCGGCCATATCAACCCGCCCTGTATAAAAACGGTAAAGGGTTCTTTTAGCGGACCGTCAGCAGACAGTTCAATTGATGAGCCTTGAACAAAAGCACCGCACGCCATTATAATTTCGCTATCGTATCCGGGCATCGGGCTTGGAACAGGTCTGACATAACTGTCTACCGGTGCGGATTTCTGAATTCCTTCGCAAAAAGCGGTCAGACGTTCGGGACTTCCGAGTTCAACACTCTGAATAATGTCGTGCCTTTCATCGAAGGGTCCAGGTGTACATCTAAATCCCAGTTTTGAATAAATGCTTGACGCATAAACAGCCCCCTTCATTGCAGAAGCGGTTACGTTCGGAGACAGAAAAATCCCCTGAAAGTATGATGGAAGAGTTCCGAGATTTGCACCGACTTCCTGTCCTAGACCAGGAGCAGAAAGCCTGAAAGCACAACGTTTCACATATTTTTCCTTACCGCAGATATAACCGCCAATCTGAGCAAGACCTCCGCCTGGATTTTTAATAAGAGATCCTACGACCATATCTGCACCAACGTCGGATGGCTCGATCAATTCGGAAAATTCGCCGTAACAGTTATCAACCATAACGATTATGTCAGGCTTGATTTTCTTGAGAAAAGATATAAGTTTACCAATATCCGAAACAGAAAATGAAGGTCTTGCGCTATAGCCCTTCGAGCGCTGAATTGTTGCAAGTTTTGTATGCGAGTTGACTGCTTTTTTTATTTTAACATAATCGAATGAACCATCAGGAAGAAGATCAACCTGACGGTAGGTCACACCATACTCTTTAAGTGAACATTCAGAATCTCGAATGCCTATGACCTCTTCAAGTGTATCGTACGGGCCTCCGGCAGGGGAGAGAAGTTCGTCCCCCGGAAGCAGATTTGCTGAAAGTGCAACAGCAAGTGCATGAGTGCCACATGTAATCTGCGGCCTTACGAGTGCAGCTTCAGTGTGAAAAATATCTGCGTAAACTGATTCAATGGTATCTCGTCCGCCGTCATTATATCCATATCCGGTTGAAACAGCAAAATGTGTTGCGTTTACGCGGTTTTTATGAAACGAAGCGAGAACTTTATAAAAATTTTGCTCAGATATTGAATCAATTTTTTGAAAAGTGTCTTGTAAAGTAGTCTCAATATTATCGCAGAATACAGCGACAATATCATCAATGCCAAATTTAGTATAATAATTCATGATTTAATATAATAGTTGTGCGAAAGAAATCAAAATCTTTCTACAGGGACCAGAATTTTAAGCTGATTAATATAGCTTTGATAGATTTTCTGCTGTTGTTCAGCTATAAGCTGACTTTTTAGTTCATCCTTTATTGCATCATATTCAAGTATTTTGGCGTCGTTTACGGATGTAACTTTAATCAGATGGAAACCAAACTGAGTTTTTACAGGATCAGAAATAACATCAGGTTCAAGTGAAAAAGCAGCATCCTCAAATTCTTTGACCATCTGTCCACGCGTAAACTCTCCAAGCGCGCCGCCAACATCTTTTGATGGACATAAACTGTATTTTCTTGCAGCATCCTCAAAACTTAATTTGCCGTTGATGATTTCGTTCTTAATATTTAAAGCATCCTCTTTATTGTCAAAAAGAATGTGAGATGCTTCAACAGAAGGTCCGGATATAAAATCATCAGGATGTTCTTCGTAATATTTTTTTACGTCGTCATCACTTATATTGATACTTGCGAACTTCTTTGACAAAGCGAAACTAACCAAAAGATCATCCTTAATAGACGCAAGTTGAGCCTTGAAATCTTTATCAAACTCTATGAGGTCTCGCTTCGCGCCGGCTAATATCAGCTTTCTTTCAATGAGTTTGTTTGCAACTGCGTTGATTCCGTCTTCGGTCAGATATTCTTTGCCGCGTTCGCCCATCTTCTTTATTTCATTTATAACATCAGACTCTGTCACCGCTGAACCGTTTACTTTCGCTATTATCCTGCTGCTTTCCATTTTTGCCTTCCCTTTTTTGTGCTAAATTTTCATTTAGTATAATTATAAATATCGCTTTTTATGTTATTTCTCTTCTGTTAAAAATCCAAAAATCATAAAAGCCGCCGGATGAAATCCGGCGGCGTAAATGATCACTCCTGTTTGGGAGCACCAACCGGGCACGTGCTTTCGCATGTACCGCACTCGATGCACTGTTCGGCGTCGATTTCGTATTTTCCGTCTCCTTCGGAAATGCATCCGACGGGACACTCTTCTGCGCACGCGCCGCAGGAGATGCAGTCATCACTTATTTTGTAAGGCATAATCAAGTCTCCTTTCAGTTTCGGTCGTCAATGCCGCCCGTTATTATTGATAATATTGTATCATATTCTTTCGAAGAAATCAACACCTTTTTTATTTTTTCTTTTCATTGATTTCTTCAAGGAACATGTTTATTGCATCTTCGCAGGACATAGAACCCAGATCGAGTAGTTTCCTAGATCTAACCGATACAGTTCCCTCCCTTACTTCATTATCACCTATTACTAACATGTATGGAATTTTAGCAATTTGTGCCTGCCTTATCTTATATCCAATTTTTTCATTTCTGTCATCAATTTCAACGCGCATCCCGAGCGAAGTCATTTTATCCGCAAGCTTTTTTGCGTATTCATAGTGCTCAACACCAATTGGCATAAGCTTTACCTGTACCGGAGAGACCCACATCGGAAGCGCACCGGCGAAGGTTTCAATCATATACGCGAGAGTGCGTTCATAACAGCCTAGCGAAGTCCTGTGAATTATGTAAGGAAGCTTTTTCTGACCGTCGGTATCTGTATAGTACATTCCGAATTTTTCGGCGAGAAGCATATCTATCTGGATTGTGACAAGAGTGTCTTCTTTACCGTATACGTTTTTATACTGAATATCAAGCTTAGGCCCATAGAAAGCCGCTTCATCTATTCCAACAGTATAGTCCACATCCAAATCTTTTAGGATCCGTTCCATCGCAGCTTGAGATTTTTCCCATTGCTCAGCAGTTCCCTCGTATTTGTTTTTGGGGTTTGCGGGATCCCACTGAGAGAATCTGAATGTGCATTTTTCAAGCAAGCCGACTGTCCCAAGAAAATATTTGGCTAGTTCCAGGCAGCCTTTGAATTCCTCTTCAAGCTGGTCAGGCCGCAGAATATAATGACCCTCTGAAATTGTGAACTGACGAACCCTGATAAGACCGTGCATTTCCCCACTGTCTTCATTCCTGAAGAGTGTGGATGTCTCCGTAAGCCTCATCGGAAGTTCACGGTAAGAACGCGGTTTGCTCAGGTATACCTGATACTGGAACGGACAAGTCATCGGCCGGAGTGCGAAACATTCTTTTGATTCATCGTTTGGATCGCCTATAACAAACATTCCGTCTAAATAATGATCCCAGTGTCCAGAAATCTTATACAGGTCGCGTTTTGCCATTAAGGGCGTTTTCGTAAGGATACATCCCCTGCTCTGCTCGACATCCTCAACCCAGCGCTGGAGAAGCTGAATCACGCGAGTTCCTTTCGGAAGCAAGATTGGAAGCCCCTGTCCGACGTAATCGACAGTTGTGAAGAATTCAAGTTCCCGCCCGAGTTTATTATGGTCTCGCTTCTTTGCTTCTTCCTGCTCTGCAAGATATGTATTCAGCTCATCTTTTGTCGGGAATGCTATGCCATATATTCTCTGCAGAACTTTATTTTTCGAGTTCCCTTCCCAGTATGCGCCGGTACATTGTGTCAGCCTGAATGCTTTTATCAAGCCAGTTGAGTGGAGATGAGGTCCGGAGCAGAGATCTATAAATTCCCCCTGCCTGTAAAAAGAAATCTTTTCTTCTTCAGGGATCTTCGCGATGAGCATGACTTTGTATGGCTCATTCCTCTCCTCCATCATTTTCACTGCTTCGTCACGCGGAAGTTCGAACCGTTCAATAATAAGATTTTCCCTGACGATCTTTTTCATCTCTTCTTCAATTTTTTTCAGAATATCAGCCGAGAAAGTTATATCACTGTCTATATCATAATAGAATCCGCTATCGATTGACGGACCTATCGTCAGTTTCGACGAAGGATAAAGACGTTTAACAGCCTGAGCAAGAACATGAGAAGCGGAATGCCAGAAAACATGTCTTCCGGCGGGGTCATTAAAAGAAAGCGGTCTGACTTTATCACCATCGACATATTCCGCCGAGAGCTCAGATGTTTCTCCATTTAGCTCTGCAGCGATAACTTCCCTGCTCATAAGTTCATTTTCTTTTAGATAATCGTAAAGTGTCATTATTGTCTCCTCCGAAATATAAAACACCCCGGACATTGCGTCTGGGGTGCTATTTGCACGGTTCCACCCGGAACTTTTAACTCATTTGATCTTGAATTGTAAACATAAGGTGGTACCCGTGACATGGCGCAACGCGGCTCACACCATCCCGCGCTCTCTTTATGCGTTCAAACTGACACGGACATGTCCTTACAATTAAATTTTATCACTTTTTCCTGAAAAAGTCAACCGGATTTATTTGCGTCCGGAGAAACAGAATTTCCCATCGTTGGGTTTGTTCTTAACATATTGATAATTAGATCTTTAGTACGGGCTGGTAGCTCACGCATATTGTTGTAAACAATACCAAGGTATGATCTTATATCTGCTTCTACTCCATATGCGTCTATTCCATAATTGCAGGCGGTATATATTGCCCTAGGCAAATGAAAACGTTGCGTTATAATTATTGCCTTATGGACGTCATACATCGAGGCGGCACGAAACATACTGTCATATGTGTTCAAACCGTATCCGTCATAGTCGAGCCGTGATTCATCAACGCCGAGTTCTATAATAACTCTCTTCATTACGGCTATCTCATCATAGTTTTCTCTATGATGGTCCCCTGTTAAAAGCACTTTTGCATCAGGGCACAGCGCGGCAACCATTGATGCAGTTTTTAGCCTGTCGTAAAGCATGTCTGAAGGCTCTCCATTTCGCTTTACACCACAGCCCAGAACAATAATTGTATCGGCATCGGTTGGTATTTCAGAATTAGTTAAGCTGAATATTTTTCCATTAGACGGAACCATAACAATAAGATTTGCGACAATAATGAATAGAGCCAAGGCAATTGCCGTGATAAAAAACGCAATAACCACTTTTCTCAGAAATATGTGTCTTTTCATATTTCAGCAGTATATTCGGTCACTCCGGATACAGTTTCGCCGTCTATCTGAAGTGCTGTCGGTCTGTCGAACTTTACAGTTATCTTCCTTCCTGTAAATACCTCACAGCAATCTTTATGTTTTATGTGCTCTCCTTTAAAAATCCCAGGGAAAATTATAAGCGTCTTCAGTTTGCCTGAATCGTGAAAAATCAGCGTCGAAAGCGTTCTGGGTTCACCGAAACGTTTCTGATCGGGAGTGGGATACATTCCACCACCGTAGCACCGGCCGTTCATTGCAGGGGCAAGCCAGACTTTTTTATATTTTTTGGTTGCACCGTCAACGGTTATTTCGGCACCTCTCGGTTTGAAATTGAAGAGAAGTCCTTTTATAGCAATAGAAGTGTAGTTAATCTTTTGACCGGGGTTTTCTTCTCTCATTTTGTCGCCGACTTCGCAGCAATATCCGTCAATACCGTACCCAACGCCATTTACAAATTTGAATTCCTTACCATTAATCGTAACCTTAGGAAGATCCTTGATATAATCATTAAGCACGATAGGTTTGTTTCCGTGATTCGGCCCGACTACATCATGAGCAAAATCATTTCCTGATCCACACGGGAAAAAGAGGATTCTGTTCGGGGGTATATACGGTGAATCGTTTACAAACCTGTTGATTGTCCCGTCTCCTCCGCAAAGGCAAAGAAGATCGTCATCAGATAGATCGGAATAAAGCGAATAGTAATCAGTTTGTGTAATATCTCTAAAATCGAATGATATGTTTCCAAAATACTCCGCTACAGCTTTTTCAGCGTTTTCTTTACCGTTTGAATTGTCAGCAAGCGGATTGTAAAGAATAATCTGCATAGTTTTTACCTTTCAATGTAACTTTTCAGCGTTGAATAGTAATCGCTTGAAAGAACCTTTTTTATGTAATCGTATTTGTTAACCATTGAGGTTATTGATTTTGAATACGCCGATTTAGCCTTGTCTGATTCCCAAGTATATCCTTCAGAAGGTGTAAATTTGCTTCCACGATACTGCCCATATTTGGTGATCCACCCCCAAGAAGAACCCTTAAGGCCCCTTGAACTGTCATACAGACAATTTGCAACGACGATCGGATCCTTTCCGTCCTCGCCGAGAAATTCTTCGCTTGCGAGAATATCCGTTCCCCACATTATACGGCTGTCGTATTCAAGGCCGAAAAGGTTGAGCACCGTCGGAAGGATATCAGGCTGTGAACACGGAGTATTGACAGTGACGGTCTCTTTCATTCCGGCGCACCAGAGAATAAGCTTGTTCCTGTAAAGATTGTAGTTATTTACAATGCCTGTTTCATCAAGATTGTAAAGTTCAGCCATTGAAGCTGTGCTGAGCTCATATGGGAAATGGTCTGCAGAAAGAACAAAAACGGTGTTTTCAAGAATTCCGGCTTCGTTAAGATCATTTATGAGCTGAGTCAGCATCAACTCTACTTCAAGCTCTCCAGCGACATATGCCTTCACTTCCTCAGACTTGTATTTAAGATTTTGAACTTCGTCGCGATGACGCTTGCACATATCGTTACCTGTCCAGTTGTAATTGCAATGACCGCTTATTGTCATGTAATAAACGTGGAACGGTTGAGAATTAATATACTGATCGATTGTCACCTTTGCAGTCTCGTAATCTGACATCGGCCAAAGATCTTTATTCGATCCTTTTTTTGTCAGACCGTTTCCTTCACGGTCGACCAGTTTTTCAAAACCGTTACCTTTACCTATATAGCTTGTCCCAAGCGGATATCCCAGTGCAGGATACGCAAGATCCCGCTGATAATAAGTATAACTATTTGCGTGATATGCTTTAGTTGTATATCCTTTTTTGCCGAGAATATTGCCAAGAGCGAACGGCATATATTTGCCCTGAAGGTTTCTCATGCAGGAAGCGCTTGTCTGGAAAAGTCCCGTCAGATTTGCGTACTCACCTGTAGAGGTGCTTCCGCCCCAGCAGAAATTGTAGAAGTTGTTGAACACAAAACCGGTTGTTGTCATCTTATAAAGCGTTGGGGTAAGTTCTGGGTCGATAAACTCGCCGCAGAAGCTTTCAAGCGACATGAAAATAAGGTTTTTACCTTCAAACATGCCGGTATATTTGTGCTGTTTTGATGGAGACTGTGCGCTGAAAAACTTATGCAGATTTAAGATAACAGAGTCTTTTTCATTTGAGATCAAAGTGTCAAAATCTATATCAAGAACATTATATCCGTATTCAACGGGCGCGGGTTCCTGTGTCTCCGAGTCCGTTCCTGAATCTGTCCCAGTGGTATCGGCAGTATCAGATTCTGAATTTCCTGATTCTGACGTCGACACCGGAACAGGAGGTTTATAATTATACGTCTCAATATCGCTTGGTTCATAAAGACTTGGCTCACCGAAAATAACAGTTTTTATTCCAAGACGCGTTGAAGTCATCACACCAAAAGAAACAGCAGAGTCATTTACATTTCTTTCGTGATATGTCCGCCTTGATTCTTCACTCGGAAGAATAAAAATCAAAAGAAGAATCAGTGATGCAACGGCGGCTATTCCAGCCCTTATCTGAACGAATCTTTTCATTTTTTTGAAAGCAAATAAACGCCTTCTAAAAAGGATCCAACAGACAAGAGGCAGGAAATTGATTATTATCGCGGGAAGACTTTTAACAATTGATAGAAGCGTCTCACCGATATAGTCTGTAAACACGCCTTTTGCCCCATCGAGGTAATCCCAGGCAAAATAGTTCTTGAAAACTTTGAAATAACATATCTGAGCGCAGAACACGACCGCTGTTACAGACATTACAGCAATCGCTGTTATGAATCTTGCCTTTTCATTTCGGATAAAAGATATTAAAATGCCGAAAAGAATACCATACAGAATAGAAAATAAAACAATAAGAATAAACTGATATAAGGACATTACACCAAAAGTAAAAAGTCTTGTGACAATCTCCTGCCATATCAGCGTAACAGCAAAGAAATAAACAGTGAAACGTACCTTTTTCAGGTTGCGTTTCTTTTTTGCCGCTTTGTTATTGTTTTCAATCTGCTCGAATGTTGGCATATTCTGTCCGTCTGTCATAATACTCTGTTTATTCCTCTGCCTGTTTCGATAAATGATTTTATGTTTGAATCTATTATTTCAAGAAGTCTGATGCGAGCCTCACGTGACGTCCAGGCACAGTGAGGCGTTATAATACATTTTTTACATGAAAGAAGCGGATTGTCTGCGTCAGGCGGTTCTTTAGTCAAAACATCAAGCGCAGCTCCGGCAAGCTTACCCGAATCGAGTGCGTGGTAAAGATCGTTTTCGTTTACAACCGCGCCTCGCGACGTATTGATAATATATGCTCCGTCCTTCATTTTAGAAATAAAACTATGGTCCACAAGGCCTCGCGTTTCATCCGAAAGCGGGCAGTGAATGGAAATAAAATCGGATTTAGAAATCAGTTCTTCACTGTCGACAAACCGTACAGTCCCTGTTGACGGAGGGTTTCTGCGATATGCAATAACGTTCATCCCGAAAGCCGCACATATTTCTGCCAATTTCGTACCGATCGTTCCGCAGCCGTATATACCAACAGTTTTTCTGCAAAGCTCTGTGAAACGCATATCGGAATAGTCAAACAATCCGGTCCAAAGTCCGTTTCTGACTCGATTGTGCCATTCAGGAATATCGGAGACAAGAGAAATAAGGAGTGTAAATGCATGCTGCGCAACTGATTCTGTCGAATAACCAGGTGCATTACACACTTCAACAGAACGTTTTCTGCATTCCCGAACATCTATCATATCATATCCGGTACCGAGCGCACTGACAAACCTAACATTCGGGCATTTACTTAAAAGATTGCTGTCGATCTTTATTCTGTTTGTCAAAACAATATCAGCGTTTCCGACACGTTCTGCAGCGTTCTCATTGCTAGAACGGTCGAAAACAGATTTTTCACCGTACGTATCGAGAAAATCCCAGCTGAGATCGCCGGGATTAACCCCGTATGCGTCAAGAACAACCGTTTTGTGTTTCTGAATCATGTTCTTTATTATTGTCATTTTCAGTTAACATGGCAGCAATTCTGTTAGGCATTTTCCAGAGCAGAATGAAGCCGAGAATACCGCAGGTTACAAACTCACCTGCAAATACAGTGAGCATAAAGAACGGGATAGTTCCTTCCGCATTGTAAGCGAATTTTAGAATAAAAGGAACGACAAGCGTGTTTGCTATTATAGGAGGAACAGACGCAAGCCACTTCTGATTTCGGAAAAGCTTTCCGAGAAAAAACGTTACAACGGCCGCGATAAGCGTCGCAAGGCTCCCGAATATTATATCAGGAAGAATCGCACCAGAAATAAAACTCGCAAGCGCGCATCCTATAAACAGCCCCGGAATTGCCTCTGAGCAGAAATACGGCAGCACAGTAAGAATCTCTGAAAGGCGGAATTGTATAACTCCCTTGTCAAGTCCGACTAGTGCTGAAAGAGTGGTAAGTACGACATATAGCGCAGCAATTGAACCCGCAATTGCCGTTTTCCTGACAATCTGTCTGGTTTTCATATTATGTTTCTCCCGTAGTTTTGTTGTTTCGGTTTTACCCACGATGAGGATGGTCACGAACTCACCGCACGGATATTATATCACATATGTACCGGAAAAGACCGGCTTCGGCGACATAATAAAAAAGTTTACAATTCTATTTTTGAAAAGCCATGAAGCATCATGTGCTTTATGTCCCATAGCTTTGGAGACAAATCAACGTAGTATTCGTGCGGATTCTCAAATCTCTTGATTTCATCCCAGTGTATGGCAAGCTGTTCTCTGCAGTAGTCGCGGATCTCGTCGGTTGAAGGAAGTCGGTAGACAAGTTTGCCGTTTTTGAAAATCTGCTTCTGAAGCTCAACCGCGCGGAAGTTTTCAAGAGTTTTAGATTTCCATGTATAAACAGGATCGAAAATAGTCAGCGGTTTTGAGTCATCGACTTTCTCATCATAAACAGTTATATAGTCTGCAACAGCTTTTCCAGTTTCGTTTTCAATAAGACGGTAAACCTTTTTGAAATGAGGATTAATAATTTTCTCGGCATTTTCGCTTATCTTGATTTTTGGAATAATCGTGCCGTCATCTTCTTCAACAGCGCTAAGTTTATAAACTCCGCCAAACACTGGATTCGATTTCGATGTGATAAGACGTTCACCTACTCCGAAAGCATCGATTTTCGCTCCCTGAGCAAACAGATCGGTTATTATGTATTCATCGAGAGAATTGGAAGCAATAATCTTACACTCTGTCAGCCCTGCATCATCGAGCATCTTCCGTGCTTTTATCGAAAGATAAGCAAGGTCTCCGCTGTCGATTCTTATACCGCATTTTGTTATGCCATGTGCCTTGAATGCTCTGATGGCGTTCGGAACGCCGCTTTGAAGCACATTGTATGTGTCAACAAGCAGCGTTGCCGAGTTCGGATAATATCTGCAGTATGTATCAAAAGCCTCATATTCACTATCGAACATCTGAACCCATGAATGCGCCATTGTTCCAGTAGCCGGAACACCGTACCGTTCGTCGGCTATAGCACAAGCCGTCCCTGTGCAACCGCCGATATAAGCGGCCCTTGCACCGAGAATCGCCGCAGACGGCCCTTGCGCTCTTCTCGAACCGAACTCGCTTATCGCTCGCCCACCTGCAGCACGGCAAATGCGGTTTGCTTTTGTTGCGATAAGCGACTGATGATTAATCGAAAGAAGGACAAATGTTTCGATAAACTGTGCCTGGATTGCAGGCGCCCTGACAGTTATTATCGGCTCGTTCGGAAAAACCGGTGTTCCCTCGGGAATGGCCCAGATGTCGCCCGTAAAGCGGAAGGAACGTAGATAATCAAGAACCCTTTCGTCAAAGCATTTTTTTGATCTGAGATACTCAATATCATCATCAGTGAACTTAAGATTAATAATGTAATCTACAATCTGTTCAAGGCCGCAGGCAATTGAATATCCGGCGCCATCTGGGTTTTTACGGAAAAACATATCGAAATAGGTTATTTTTTTGTCAAAACCATTCAGAAAATAACCGTTTCCCATTGTCAGTTCATAAAAATCGAAAAGCATCGTATAGTTTTCTTTTATGAAATCCATAACATCTAATCCTTTCAGGTACATTTGATCCTGTTAAAAAGTCTCATCGCGTTTTCGGATGTTCGACTTACTGTTTCATCTACGCTTTCCCCGCGGAGTTCAGCGATTTTTTCGGCAATAAATATCAGATTACGCGAATCGTTGCGCTCGCCACGGTGCGGTACGGGAGAAAGATACGGACAATCGGTTTCAATCATAAGCCTGTTTTCGGGAACATTTTTAGCAACCTCAGAAACGCGAACAGCGTTTTTGAATGTAATGACACCGGAAAATGATATATACCATCCGAGTCTGACAAGCTCAGCCGCCGTTTCACAGCTGCCACTGAAACTGTGAAAAACGCCTATGATGTCGGGAAAACTCCGGACTGTATCAAGCGAGTCTCCGTGTGCATCCCTGTCATGAACTACAACAGGAAGATCATGTTTTTTTGCAAAACCAAGTTGCTTTCTGAATACACGTTTCTGCTCTTCCCTGTTATCGGAGCGCCAGTAGTAATCGAGGCCGATCTCTCCTATGGCAACACATTTCGGATGTGAAAAATACTTTTCTATCTCGATGAGCATAAAGTCATTTTCATCCGGCTTGTCCGAAATATCCTCAGGATGAAGTCCGCATGCCGCGTAAACACCGCCGTGCTTCTCGGCAAGATTAAGTGCAGCGCATGACGTTGTCGGGTTTGTGCCACAGATAACAATCCGTGGGACATTTTTCAGGACTTCTGTCAGAATTTCATTCTGTTCTTCTAAACTGCCGAATTTCTCATCGAAATAGTGAGTATGAGTGTCAAAAAGCATCAGTGAACTCTCTGGCCGGGTTTGGCTCCTTCTCCGGCAAATATGACGCTGATATTATCATCTGAGCCCGTCGCAAGAAGCATTCCACGGCTTTCAACGCCACAAATTGTCGCTGATCTGAGATTTGCAACAACTATAACCTTTTTCCCGATAAGATCATCAGGAGCATAGCATTTTGCGATTCCGGAGACTATAGTTCTATGCTCATAACCGAGATTTATCGTGAGCTTCAGAAGCTTTTTCGCCTTCGGCACAGGCTCGCAGGCTGTTATCTCGGCGACTCTCAGTTCATTTTTTGAAAAATCGTCAATACCAATTTCCGGCTCAATATCATCCGGTTTTGGTACCGTTACCGTCTCTTCACTTCTCTCTGAAATCAGTGCAAGAGTCTTCTGCTCATCAAGTCTAGAGAAGAGTACGTATGCCTTTCCAACATGTCGTCCATGTTCAAGTCCACCGAACGACAGATCGATTATATCTGTGCCGAGCTGTTTCAGAATCTCCTCAGATGTTGATGGCATAAACGGATACAGTGCAGATGCAGCAACACGTATTGCTTCCAAGAGATTGTAAATAACTGTGGAAAGTCTTTCTGTATTTCCTTGTTTTGCGAGTACCCATGGTGTCGTCTCGTCTATATACTTATTTCCACGTCGGAACATATCGAATACTGCTGAACATGCGTCCGCAACCCTGAAACTGTCCATACAGCATGCAATTTTATCAACACCCGATTTAATCTGTCTAACAAGATCTTCATCGGTTTCGTCAGAAGAACCTTTTTCAGGAACTATTCCGCAAAAGTACTTTTCAGTCATTGCGATGCTTCGGTTAACAAGATTGCCGAGATTGTTTGCGAGATCAGAATTATAGCGTGCAATCAGGTTTTCATAAGTAATCGAACCGTCATTAAGATACGGCATTTCGGCCAGCACGTATTCGCGAACTGCATCTACGCCGAATATTGAAACCAGATCATCCGCATATATTGAATTCCCACGCGATTTGCTCATCTTGTCCTGCCCTATATTCAGCCATGGATGACCGAAAACTTTTTTCGGCAGAGGAAGATCGAGAGCCATAAGAATAATCGGCCAGTATATCACATGAAAACGCATGATATCCTTGCCTATTATATGAACGTCTGCAGGCCGGAATTTTGTAAACTGTTCTGTTGAACTGTTGTCCGGATTGTAGCCGAGAGCAGTTATATAATTTGAAAGAGCGTCGATCCAGACGTAGATTACGTGATTTTCATCAAACGGAACAGGGACTCCCCATTTGAAAGATGACCGTGAAACACATAGATCCTGAAGGCCTGGCTTAAGGAAATTATTGATCATTTCCTTTTTTCTGGCTTCGGGCTCAATGAAATCAGGATGATCATCGATATATTTCATGAGTCTGTCCTGGTATGCACTCATACGGAAGAAATAAGATTCCTCTTTAGTTTTCTTAACTTCGCGTCCGCAGTCAGGGCACTTTCCTTCCACGAGCTGTGTTTCCGTAAGAAATGATTCGCACGGTTCGCAGTACCAACCCTCATATTCGCTTTTATAAATATCGCCTTTTTCCCAAAGTTTTCTGAAAATCGCCGAGACTGCATTTTCATGATAGCCATCGGTTGTCCTTATGAATTTATCGTAACTAACATTCATAAGATCCCATATCGACCTCACTTGCCCGGAAATGTCATCAACAAATTCTTTAGGAGAAACACCCTTTTCTTTGGCATAGTTTTCAATTTTCTGACCGTGCTCATCAGTTCCCGTGAGGAAAAACACGTCAAAGCCGCAGCGACGTTTATAACGAGCAATGACATCTGCCATAATTGCCTCATAAGTATTACCAATATGCGGCTTTCTTGAAGTATAAGCAATGGCGGTTGTTATATAATAAACAGGCTTTTCGCCGCATTTTTTTTCATTCATTTCAGTTTACCGTCCTTTACCGTTTTATCAATAATATTAATAAGTTGAGCCACAGCGCCCTCACTTTCTCTGCAAAGAATGCGTTTACATACAGTTTTAACGCTATCGAGCGCGTTTTCGGGACAGAACGCCACGTCAGCTGCGTGTAGCAGAGGAATGTCGTTCTCAAAATCACCAATGGCGAAAACCGTAAATTCATCAGGCCTAAAATGCTGCGGCGAGACAGATGCGGCAATCTTTTTGATTTTTTGTATCATTTTATCCTTTGATGCACTTTTTGAAACGACCTCTGTACATGAACTCCATGATCTAAAGATATTCGCTTCTTCGGAGTAATTCTCTATCAGATAGTCCCTTATAAGAATACTGTCGGAAACATCTGCGGCATTGAACCACATTTTATAGAAAAATTTACAATGCACAAGAATCTTTTGATCTGGTTTATGGTTTATTTCCCCGCGCTCATCATAAACTGCCCAATCAGTTATTTTTTTAGAAAAACTGTTTGTGACATCGCGTATTATGCGCAATCCAATATCAGAATTCATCGGCGCTTCAGACAATATCTCACCCGATTTGTTGTCAACAAGAAGTGCTCCGTTGCTCATTATCAACGGGATATTTACAATATTCCGGAATCCAGGATACACTTTTTGTAGGACGCTCGGAAGTCTGCCGGTTGATAATGAGAAGTATCCGCCATGATCTTTGAAATATTCCACAGCGTCGAGATTATTTGGAGGCACATTTCTGCTGTTCCCATCATAAAATGTGCCGTCAAAATCGCTGAGTATTATAATTTTTCCAAAAAGACTGTCAGGCATTATCAGACAAAAGATTAATCACTTCTTTGAAATACTCCGGAAGCTCCGATTCAAACTTCATAATTATTCCGGTCACCGGATGCACGATTGTTAGAGATCTAGCATGAAGGCACTGTCCGGACAACAGTTTTTCATGCTTCTTTTCAAACTGAGTATTACCTCCACCGTAAACTGTATCTCCAAGCAGTGGATGTCCGATACTACTCATATGGACACGAATCTGGTGAGTTCTTCCGGTTTCAAGTCGAAGAGACACATGATCAAAGCCGGAAAAGGAATCTATCACTTCATAATTTGTAACTGCATTTCTGCCTGATTTTGTAACAGCCATCTTTTTGCGATCTTTGGGGTTTCTGCCAACAGGCTTGTCTATAATACCGAAACTGTTCTTCAGGTGACCGTTAACTATCGCTTCATACTTTCTCTCGAGAGTATGAGATGAAATCTGCGCTGCAAGGGATAGATGTGCTTCGTTAGTTTTGGCGATGACTAGAAGCCCGCTTGTATCTTTATCGATTCGATGCACTATTCCGGGACGGATTACGCCGTTTATGCCGGAAAGTGAGTCACCGCAATGGTAAAGAAGAGCATTTACAAGCGTGCCATCGCGGTTTCCTGACGCCGGATGAACGACCATACCTTTCGGTTTATTCACAACAAGAATGCAATCATCTTCATATATGATATCAAGTGGAATATTCTGAGGCTTTGCATCATCCGGCTCAGGTTCAGGCAATGTGACAGTAACGTCATCATTTTCAGTAACAATATAGTTTTTTCTTACAGGTTCCCCGTTAACAAGAACGGAACGGTCTTCAATAAGACGCTGAGAGGCGGAACGCGTTATACCATACCGTTCCGCCACGTAAATATCAAGCCTTATGCCGGCAAATAATTCTTCAGCCATCTTCGGTTTTTTCTTCAGTTTCAGCTACAGGCTTTTTACCCATATCTGAAGAAAACAAATCTTTGTCAATGAACAACGCGCATATTATCACTATGACGGCACCTATTGTGACAAAGCTGTCCGCTATGTTGAAAACAGCAAATTCAACAAACTGAAACTCTATGAAATCTACGACAAAACCATTCAATATCCTGTCTATCTGATTTCCAATCCCTCCGCCGACAATCATTGCAAATCCTATACCTGTCAGCATGTGAATCTTTTTTCTAGAAACGACAAGAAATACGGATATCGCGATTATTGCTACCGAGGAAAGAGTGATAAACAGCCAACGGTAACCCTGCATCATTCCAAAGGCTGCTCCGGTGTTTTCAATATAACGAAATCCAATCAAATACGGAATAAAGGCCGCTGTGCCGACAGGTTTAAGCTGTTTTACAACGATATATTTCGAAATCTGATCGAGTGCTATGGCAAAAGCGGCAATAATGCCCCATACGGCACGCCGCATGTCAGGCACCAACGACCTTTCTGCATCTTCCGCAAAGACAATCTCCATCTGTGTCAAGATATCCGTCAGTAACATACTTCCAGCATCTGACGCATTTTTCACCGCCAGCGGGTTCAACGTCTATACCATCGCAATTGTCTTCTGCAACTTTTACCGATGAAACAATAAAAACGGTCTCAAGCTCTTTTCCGAAAGAACGGAGAAAATCAATTTTTTCAGCGTCGCTGACGCGGATTTGAACAGAAGCATCGAGGGATTTGCCGATTTTATGTTCATTTCTTGCATCTTCAAGTGCTTTAAGAATATCGTCACGCATCGCAAAAAGTCTGTCCCAGCGTTCAGCACCGTCAAACTTTAGCGCTTCGTCAAAAAACGGCATTTCGCTTAGCATAACGTTTTCGGTGTTATCTCCTGCGCCATGAGTCATAAAACCCCACGCTTCGTCTGCCGTGTATGAAAGAATTGGCGCAATAAGTCTCACAAGCGATGAAAGCAGGATATACATTGCAGTCTGAGCGGAACGTCGTTCGTGAGAATCCTTTGCCTCGACGTAAACACGATCTTTGACTATATCAGCATAAAGCTTTGAAATTTCAACTGTGCAGAAATCGCAAATCTCGTGATAAACGATATGGAAAGCATATTTATCATAGGCGCCACGAACAGTTTTTATGAGATCGTTAAGCTTTGAAAGTATCCAGCGATCTATATCGGGCATAGAGTCCAAAGCAACCATATCTCGTGACGGATTGAAATCATCATCTGACGATCCGAGGTTAGCCATTAGAAAACGTAAAGTATTCCTGATTTTTCTATATGATTCCGATAGCTGTCTGAAAATATTGTCAGAACATCTGACATCAACCTGATAGTCGGAAGAAGCTACCCAGAGACGAACAAGGTCAGCGCCGTATTTTGAAATAACCTCTTCCGGCGCAACGGTATTGCCGAGCGATTTGTGCATTGCCCTGCCTTCTCCGTCGACAACCCATCCATGAGTCAGGATACTTTTGTACGGTGCCATGCCGTCGCCTGCCGCGACTGAAGTCAACAAAGAGGACTGGAACCAACCGCGGTATTGATCCGCACCCTCTAAATACAGATCGGCAGGACGGTGCATTCCTTCCTTCTCCAGAACAAAGAAATGTGTTGAGCCCGAATCAAACCAACCGTCAAGAGTGTCTGTCTCTTTTGAAAAGTCATTCCCGCCGCAGAATGGGCAGACGAATCTGTCAGGAAGCAGATCTTTTGACTTCATATCTGACCAGGCATTCGAACCATATCTACCAAAAACGGAAGATACAGATTCAATTGTTTCAGGCGTGCAGACCGGTTTGCCGCAGTCCGAACAGTAAAAAACAGGAATTGGTAGTCCCCAGTTGCGCTGACGTGAAATACACCAGTCCGCGCGCTCAAGAATCATCTGCGACATGCGTTCCCTGCCCCAGTCGGGTGTCCAAGAAACATCTCTGCACGCAGCGACCGCTTCATTTCCGAATGCCTTTACAGAGCAGAACCACTGAGGAGTCGCACGGAAAATAATCGGCTTCTTGCATCTCCAACAATGCGGATAAGAATGAACAACTTCTTCAGATGCAAGAAGTGCTCCGGTCTCTTTAAGATCGTTTAGAATTGCTCCATTTGACTCAGCAAAATGAAGTCCGGCGAATTTTCCCGCGTCAGATGTCTGATACCCTCTTTCATCAACGGGAACGACTATATCTACTCCGTATCTGCGGCATGTCTGAAAGTCGTCCGGTCCGAATCCAGGCGCAGTATGAACAAGCCCGCTTCCCGAATCCATAGTCACATAATCTGCCATAAGAACAACAGATTTCCTGTCAAGAAAAGGGTGTTCGGCCTTCATAAACTCGAGTTCCTTGCCAGAGAGAGACAAAACGGTGCTGTACTTGTCAATGCCAGCCGCGTTCATTGTCTTTGTCGCCAGAGCATCAGCTACTATATAGTATTCGCCGTTAGCCGCGATGACAGAATACTTTTCATCTGGATTTACCGCAATTGCAACGTTTCCTGGGAGAGTCCACGTTGTAGTCGTCCAGATAACAAAGTATGTTTTACTAAGATCCAGGCCGGCAAACTTCCCCAAATCATCACAGACTCTGAATTTGACATATATTGATGTGCACGGGTCATCGGCATATTCAATTTCAGCCTCGGCAAGAGCTGTTTCATCGTTAGGACACCAGTAAACAGGCTTTAGCCCCTTGTAAATATATCCTTTGCGGTACATTTCGCCAAAAACCTTGACTTCGCGGGATTCGAACTCTGGCGACATTGTTAGATACGGGTGTTCCCAGTCTCCAATAACGCCAAGGCGGCGGAACTGTCCCATCTGGACATTTACAAAGTTCTGCGCAAAACCGTGACACGCTGTCCTGAATTCGGAAACAGACATTTTCTTGCGGTCGAGCTTGTTCTTTTTTATTATAGCAGATTCGATAGGCATTCCGTGGTTGTCCCACCCCGGAATATAAGGCGTATCATAACCAGACATGGATTTATAACGATTGATAAAATCCTTTAGAATCTTATTCATCGCAGTGCCCATGTGTATTCCGTTGTTGGAAAACGGCGGTCCATCGTGAAGAATAAATAGCGGTTTTCCTTCGTTCTTTTTTCTAATCCTGCGGTATATATCACAGGCGTTCCATTTTTCAAGTATCTGCGGTTCTCTCTGCGGGAGATTCGCGCGCATCGGAAAATCGGTGCGCGGCAGATTCAGTGTGTTTGCATAATCCATATCTATATTTCTTCGTTTTACCTATTTATCTAATCTTTTCTGTTTCCATCATAAGCGATCTCAAACGCCTCCGTGGACGTCATTTCTCCGTTTCCGGACGCCATTCGCAGAAGCTTAAGGAATTCCTCGTCATCATCACGCGTATTTTTGCTGACTTCATTGTTTAGTTTTTTTATTGTCTCAACAATAGAGTCTCTTTTTTCAATATCGTTTGTATCTTTGTCTGATATATTATTTTGTTCCGTATCAGACGCAGGAACAACCGCTCCTTCGATATCATCAAAAACAAGTTGATCAGCATCACGCACAGCTGCTACACGAGGTTTGATTGGCTCGTCAATCCTGTCTGGAATAATTATCTCGGCTGGCGATGAAACGGTTTCGTCTTCCTGATCAGCTTCTGATTCATATGGGAATGATTCGCCCACAATAACCGGATCGATTTTTTCAAGATCTTTTCTTATTCTGCTTATTACAGAAGATGTCAGTTCTTCAACGCGTTCACGGCTCGTTTCAGCGCTTTCTGTTTCCGGAGCGATCTCTTCAATCATTCCGATATGCTCGTTATACACGGAATAAAGCGCTGCTTTGAATGCGTTCACCTCGGATCTGATATTTTCGAGCTTTTCTTCCTCGACGGAAACTTTTTCACGCAGATCTCTTATCATTCGGTCGCAGTTGGTCTTAGCGGAACGCATTATCACATCTGCCTGCTCGTTAGCCTCATCGATTATGGTCTTGCTTGCCTTCTGTGCATTAATAAGAGCTGAACGGATCGAATCTTCCTCAGCTTTAACAGAATCAAGCTGTGCCTCCGTAAGGTGGAGCTTTTTTTCAAGCGCATCGTTTTCACGGTAAAGCTCGGTGTATTTTTCAATTATAAACGAAATATGCTCATCGACCTCTTCTGTTGAGTATCCTCTGAGCGATTTCGTGAAATCTCTTTTTTTCAGTTCATGCGGTGCAAGCATGCTTTCACCTCTCGTTACAGTATTCTATTTAAAAAAATAAAGGTCCAGCGAACCGGCAAACCGTCTGTTCCGGCCGTTTCTGAACCGTTTGCCGCGAAAAGTGCGGTCTTAAAAAGCCAAAAAAACTTCATCCGAACTCCGCCTTTTGGCGGAGTTCGGAAAGGTTATTTCAGAAAAGCTCGGGTTCTTCCTGCTTCTTTGCTTCCTGAAGCTGTTCACCGGATACATCGACATTCTCCGGAACAACGATGAAGGTGTTAGTGGCAACTCTCTGTATGTATCCGCCAATAGAGAAAGCAACTCCGGAAAGGAAGTCAATAAGTCTTCTTGCGGACTCTTTGTTCGTTGCTTCGAGATTGAGAACCACCGATCTTTTGTTCAGAAGATGATTTGCAATCTTTTCGGCCGTAGCACTGTCATATTTTTCTGGTTTGACAACCTTGAGTTCCAGCGATCCGGACGCAAAAGCACCCATGCTAGGCACGGGGCGTGATGAGGTCGAAGCCTGCTGCTTCGGTGCGGCCTGCTGTGGTGCAGCTATATCATAGCCGTCATCGTCATCGTAAATATCATCGTCGTCGTAATCATCCTCGACATCGGGATTCACGATCTTTTTTATATTGCTTATAAAGCCCATGGTATTCCTCCGTTTATTATGCAAGATGTTTATTGCGGTTGAAATTATATTCTGCAGAGTATTATATCATATTTTCAATTTGAACGCAATACTTTTTTTCTATTTTGAAAAAAAGTTTTTTTAATATTTTTTCAGAGGCGTCTTCTGAAATACTCATAATATCTGCACGGGATCATTCCGTTATAGATTTTCCTGGTTTTATCCGCTTTTCTGCCGAAATGTCGTTCAAAATCCTCATCATTTGTGATAATATACAATTGCCAGTTGCCGAGTGCAAGAAAAGTCTTTCCAAGCTTGCCATAAAGTTCAAAGACTGTCTTAACATCAGACAAACGTTCGCCGTACGGTGGATTTGTCACAACTGTACCGCGGCGCCCGTCCGTTCTAAGGTCAAGAGCGTCCGCGACAAAGCATTCGACGTATTGTTCCATTCCGGCTCGTTCGACGTTATCGGCGGCAATTCGCACAGCGTCATTCGAAATATCAGAAGCAATTGCATGAAAACCTGAGTCTCGAACCTTGCCACGGGCCGAATCTCTTGCATTACGCCAGCGTAAAGAATCAATCCAGCCGTATCCCTCTGACGCAAAAGATCTATTTAAGCCGGGCGCGGTATTTGTCATTATTAGAGCGGCTTCTATAGGAATTGTGCCAGAGCCGCACATCGGATCGACAAACAGAACGTCTTCGCGGGGTCTCGCTATACTCGCAAGTGCAGCCGCAAGTGTTTCCCTAATTGGCGCGTCGGTTGCTGATGTCCTATATCCTCTTTTGTGGAGCGGAATCCCCGACGTATCGATCATAAGCGACGCCACGTCTTTGAAAATAAAAAAATCGATCTGCTTTTTTACGCCGGATTCGGGAAGCGGGTCGGTATGATATTTTGAAGCAAGCCTTTTTGACACAGACTTTTTTATTATTTTCTGACAGTCTGGAACTGAAACAAGTCGGCTCTTTATACAGTGCCCTTTTACCGGAAAAGCATCATCATGTCTGATATAATCCTCCCAAGGAATGTCATAAGTACAGTCAAAAAGGTCAGAGAAACTTGTAGCCGAGAATCTTCCGGCTTCGATATATACTCGCTCAGCAAATCTGAGTGAAATATTCAGGTCAGGAATTAATTCAGCCGGTGCGTCGAAATACAGTCTGCCATCTATCGTTTCGGTTCTTGAACATCCAAGATTCTCCAGTTCAGCGCCTAGCAGCCCTTCAATTCCAAAAAGACAGGTTGCGACAAAATGAACCATACTCGTTTCACCCAATGAAAACGTCATACTGATTGCCATTTTTACAATCTTTCAGATAAACTGGAAAGCTTTCGTCAACAATGAAAGCCTCATACTCACTTTCTGAGATATTTCCGGAAAAATTGAAAAAAGTGCTTATGACCGGATACAGAAAATATGAAAGGACAAAAGGCAGTACCAAAAGAATCGTTATCAAAATCTTGACCCATTTTTTCCAGTCTGTTCGCCATGTAAGAAAGATTGCTACAAGTCTCGAAAAAAATGCAACAATAAGAATAAACCACCAGCGCAGGTAAAATGGGGTGAGCGAAGCACCTTTTACAGGTTTTACATAATCCGGCTTTTCCTTTTTCCTTACTCCGGCCTTCATTTCATTCGGACAGACCGTCCTGCAGATGGGACAGACATCTCCTTCAAAAAATGCTCCGCATTTTGGGCATTTGTTAAGTTCTGGTATATCGTTAAATTCAACGGAATCGTATCTGGCCATGTTTGCTATGCTATCCCTCCAGAATGCCTGTAATAATGTCAAGAAGCTTAGATGTATCGCTCACAACGACAGCTCCGTTGCAGGATTCAAGCTGGCTAATCAAAGAGTGACCGCCGGAAATTAGAACACAGGGACATCCGATTATTTCCGCCGATTCATGATCGTGAGCCATATCACCGATAAATACAGCCTTGACGTTCGGATGGTCATTGCGCCACCTGGCAGCTACGTCGAGCTTGCCGTATGCATAAACGTCGTCTTTGCAGTATATTTCATCAAAAAGGTCATTTATACCAAGATCGACAAGTTGTGAAGTCAGCATACCACGGTCTGAGGCCGAAAGAATAGACTGAAAATATCCTCTGTTCTTAAGTTCCTTTACAGCTGATACGGTATCATTACGGCTGCTGACCTCGCTCTGAAGCGACATATAAATATCAACCCATCGGTCTGCCGGAATACTGAAGTCGAATTTTTCGAAATCAAATCCAAGCTTACGGTAGTAATCTATCACCGGAAAACAAAGCATACCTCGATAGCTGTCAATAGACGGTATTCTCTCAAGACCATACTCTTCAAGAAGTTTGTTTGCTGCTTTGAAACTGATGTCAACGTCGTCAATAATTGTTCCGTTGAAATCCCAGATAACATACTTCCCGAATGTCAAAGTTCGCGCCGTCCTTCTATCGCGTGTGTGATTGTTATTTCATCGGCAAAATCAAGATCTCCTCCGGCTGGTATACCCTGTCCGAGACGCGTTACCTTTATACCGAGCGGCTTAATAAGATTGGCTATGTAAAGTGCTGTAGACTCTCCGTCCACGGTTGAACCTGTCGCAACGATAACCTCTCTTATATGACCGGCTTTAACACGATCCGCAAGAGAAAAAAGATTAATATCCTCAGGACCTCTTCCGTCAAGCGGAGAAACTGTTCCTCCAAGAACATGATATCTTCCGTTGAAGTTTGCGGCTTTTTCCATGGCAATCAGACCGCGCGTGTCCTCGACAACGCAGATTACCTCATCATCCCGGCCCGGATCAGAACAGATTATGCATAGGTCCGTTTCGCTCAGATTTCCACAAACCGAGCATTTTTTAATTTTTCTGCGTGCATCGGCAATTGACGAAGCAAAAGCATCAGCATCATCTGGAGTCATTCCGACAATACCGAACGCCATCCTGACAGCGGATTTTTTTCCTACGCCCGGGAGACTTCTGAATCTTTCAGTTATTTCGTCAAATGCCGCTGGAAATCCAGCCATCAGAACAGACCGGGGATCGAAACCTGCCCCGTTATCTTTGACATTTCGTCGGAGTTTGTTTTTTCCACAGTGCGTATCGCCTCATTAACAGCGGCGATTATTACATCAGAAAGTGTTTCTACGTCATCCGGATCGACAATATCAGGATCAATTTCTAGAGATGTGATTTCCTTTGTACCGCTTATAGTCACTGATACGGCACCGCCGCCGGCCCTGACAGTATATTCTCTCCCGTCGAGTTCCTCCTGAAGCGCGTTTATCTGCTCCTGCATTTTTTGCATCTGTCTCATCATGCCTTGGGCGTTAGAAGGTCCGCCACCCATACCCTGAGGAAGTCTTGCTTTCATATTATCAGCCTTTCTGTTTTATATCATATCGAATCGTTAAACATTTCAATCGGATCAGTACTTTTGGATATCAAAGTTTTTTGAAATATAACATTCTCTTTCATACAATTATCCAGACCTGTTTCACGTAACGCACGTGCAACCGAAGTTTTAACATCGTCACGGTTAAGAACAGAGTATGCGAAGTCATCAACGCAAATGATTAAATTGCCTCCATGAAGCATTGCCCTTGAGTTTCTCAGATGACTGCCGTAAAGAGGCTCACTCTCTATAACGCAAGAAACGGCCTCATCCCAACCTTCAAAAGGTTTAAAAGCGTCGAACTCAACGCCGTTTTTATCCAAAGTATTTTCGTTAACTTCTGCGGTAAGATTTTTCTGAACATCATCAGTTCGTGATATCGGAACATTTTCAGATATCTTCTTCTCAAGATCGGCAATTCTTGAAAGAAGCGCCTCGGGACTGTCGTTCATAACATCATCTGAAAGCTTTATTAGAGTCATTTCGGCAATTGTTCTTCTGACGGACGGCAGACGTTGCATCTCCGCAAATGCTTTTTCAAGCTGAGACATGTGATAAAGTAACTTCTCACGTGTCAGATAACGGGCAGTTGCTCTCGTTTCGCTCATTTCTTCGGACGTGAGATCAATCAGCATTTCAGGAGACGGAGATGATTTAATTACTAGCATATCTCTATAGAAATCAATCAATTCCTGCATAAATATCGTAAGATCCGGAGTAAGAGAAGCAAAAGACGCAACTCCGCGAAGAACACCGTTTATATTTTTACCGATGATACATTTGACAAGAGCGGCAAGTTTCAGTCGGTCGGGAGCGCCGAGCACTTCACGCACAAGATCAGAATCGATTTTTCTGCCGGAAGAAGAACAAAGTTCAAGCAGAGATATGGCGTCGCGCATGCCGCCGTTTGCCATAAGAGAAATGCGTTCGAGAGCGTCAGACGTTATCTCAATGTTTTCGCTTTGAGCAATAAAGTCAAGTCTACCGGAAATATCAGATACGGAAATACGTCTGAAATCAAACCTCTGACAGCGCGACACGATTGTCACAGGAAGTTTTTGAAACTCTGTTGTAGCTAATATAAAAATTATGTGTTCCGGGGGTTCCTCAAGCGTTTTGAGCAAGGCATTGAAAGCGCTCTGTGACAACATATGCGCTTCATCGATTATGTAAACCTTTTTTCTTAGTTCGGCCGGTAAAAAAGAGACATCGTCACGAATAGCCCTAACGTCGTCAACGCCGTTGTTAGAAGCTGCGTCAAGCTCGATTATGTCAGTCGTCAGGCCTGTTTCCGACGCCCTGCATGCTGCACATTCACCGCACGGATCGCCTTCTTTCGGATTAAGACAGTTAACTGCCCTGGCAAGTATTTTTGCGCAGGTCGTTTTGCCTGTCCCCCTCGAGCCGCAGAAAAGATATGCGTGAGTCGTTTTGCCTGCCGCAACTTCATATTTCAAGACATCGGTCACGTTTTTCTGGCCTACAACGTCAGAAAAAACGGCGGGACGCCATTTCCTGTAAAGAGCAGTATGCACGATTTTCCCTCCGTATGTCATAAAAAATTCCGGTCTTATAATTCCGTAACGGCATACGGGCGAGCCCGGATACACCGGCCGCAGCTGCTTAATGCTGCTCGGTTCCCCGCCTGACATGGTTCGCAGTCGCCGGTTACCCGGGACCCGTGTGCCGTTATGGAACGATAAACGCGGACTTAGCCGCTGAGCAAAGCCCCCGGAACGATATTATTATACCACGTATTTTGATTTATTTCAACCCATGTATGGATCCCAAAAAAGAAAAAGTTAATTTCTGAATCGTTTTCACTTGCATTATCCGCTTATCAGTGATATAATTTTGTATTATAAAAGCTGGTGAAACAACATGATATACTTTGTACTAATACCTGACGGAGCTGCAGATTATCCAATCGATTGCCTAGGCGGCAAAACACCTCTTGAAGCCTCATATAAGCCGACCGTCGACATGCTTGCGAAACAGGCAACCGTTGGGACAGTATCAAACGTTCCTCAAGGCATGGTTCCTGAAAGCGATACTGCAAATCTTGCCATACTGTCATATGATCCGTCCGTTTATTCAAACGGACGCTCTCCTCTCGAGGCCGTTGCAATGGGGCTTGAAATGGACAGTGACGACGTTGCTTTCAGATGTAATGTCATCACTGTTTCAGATGATGCAGATTTTAAGCACAAAAGAATTATTGACCACAGCGCTGATGAAATTTCAACTCCCGAAGCCACTGAACTCATTAAAACACTAGACAAAGAGCTTGGTAATGATCTTCGACGTTTTCGTCCTGGAGTTAGTTATCGTCACTGCATGCTTTGGAAAAATCCTCCTGAATATGTCAGCTTTGAACGCCCTCACGATCATATCGGAGACTGTATCGGAGATATTCTTCCAGGTAAGGAGTACGCACGTCTCACGGAACTGAGCTACAATATTCTGAACAATCATCCAGTTAACGAATCAAGAATAAAACGCGGTCTCCTCCCTGCAAATCTGATCTGGCTGTGGAGCCCGGGGAAAAAACCCGCTCTTCCTTCCTTTAAAGAAAAATGGAGTCTAAACGGAGCTGTTATTTCGGCAGTCGATCTGATAAAAGGTATAGGACTCTGTGCAGGAATGAAACCGATAGATGTCCCGGGTGCAACCGGGAACTGGCGAACAAATTTTAAAGGGAAGGCAGATGCTGCTATCAGCGCGTTTCGTGACGGTTATGACTTTGTATATGTCCATGTTGAAGCCCCGGATGAATGTGGACACAGAGCCGAACTTGAAAACAAGATTCGCTGTATATCTGATATTTCAGAAAAGATTCTGAAACCTGTACTTGAATATCTGCGAGGATGTGGAGAAGATTTTTCAATTATGATGCTTCCTGACCATCCTACTCCAATCATTAAAAGAACACATACGATTGATCCTGTACCATATTTTATATACCGTTCTTCATCAGTTGAAGAAGGCGTTTCAAGCTGGAACGAGAAAACTGCCGCTGCGGTGAACAATTACCTGCCGCGAGGTCACGAATTGATGTCACATTTCGTTCTGAAGGGAAAAAAGTAAAAAACATATGAAGTTACAAAAAATAACCTGCCATAACTGCGGTGCCATAATTAAAGCAGACCAGGATTCAGAAGCACTTCGCTGTGAATTCTGCGGAGCCGATTTAATCACAAATGAAGACAAGGATCCAGAGACAGCCATTAAAGCCGGTTGTGAATTTGAAAAAGGCAGAATCGTCGCGCAGACTGAATTAGTAAATGGCAAAGAATCGAGAGTCGCAAATACGGAAGCTACTGAACGCTCATCATCGGGCAGTGCCGCTTCTCTTATCAGCGATATAGTAGAAATCTGTGTAACCGCAATAACTATAGTTATAATAGTTTTTGCTTTTTTTGCGAGAAATGCAGTCGTTGATGGAGAATCAATGCGCGAAACTCTCCAAGACAAAGATTCACTAATCGTTTTAAGTTTTGCTTACAAGCCGAAATCAGGCGATATAATTGTCTGTCAGTCAGACAACTATGGCTTTGAAACACCGCTTGTTAAAAGAGTCATCGCGACCGCAGGTCAGACGATTCGTCTCGATCAGGAAAACTGGACGGTATACGTGGACGGGATTTCTCTTGCAGACGATTACGTCAGATATATAGAAGGCGTCCGCATGAACGGCTGGGCATACGGCGAAAGCTATACTGTGCCTGACGGATATGTCTTCGTTATGGGAGACAACCGAAACAATTCGACGGACAGCCGCTCAACTCGAATCGGACCGATCGATGACCGCCTCATAGTCGGACGTGTTATTTTCAGATACATGCCGTTCGGAACCGCGAGGACTTTCTGATGCCTTCGGAGATAATTCAATGGTATCCCGGACATATGGCGAAGACACGCCGAATGATTCGTGAAATGCTCCCAGAGGTTGATTTTGTAATTGAACTTTGCGACGCAAGGATACCGCGCTCATCAGTAAATCCTGATTTAAAAAAAATTATCGGCTCAAAGCCTCGTCTGCTTGTCTTCACAAAGTCAGACCTTGCCGACCCGGATATTTCATTAAAATGGAAACGCTATTTTATCAAAAAAGATAATTACGCTTGCTTTGTAAATCTTAAAGACGGCAGAACAGTATCCGAAATCAGAAAATGCTCAGAAAAGCTCATGTCGGAAAAACTTACGAAATACCGCGATTCAGGAATGACAGGAAGACCTCTGCGAGCACTTGTGGCCGGCATTCCAAATGTTGGTAAAAGCACTCTTCTTAACATGCTCGCCGGTAGCAAAAAAACAAAAACCGAAGACAGGCCTGGCGTTACGCGTGAAAAGCAGTGGATAAACGCTTCGAAAGAAGCAGGCGGATTTGAACTTCTGGACACTCCTGGTGTTCTGTGGCCTAAATTCGAAGAAACAGAAACTGGTGAGAACCTCGCCCTGACAGGAGCTATACGAGACGAGATTCTGGACACAGAAAAACTGGCTCTGGTTCTTATAAAAAAACTCTCAGAAAAATATCCAGCCGCCCTGAAAGCAAGATACAGATGCGAAGTCGGCGTCACAATGCCGCCATACGAGATATTTGAAACAATAGCCAAAAAACGCGGTTTCATAATTTCGGGTGGAGAGATCGACACCGAACGGACGGCGGTTATGTTGCTCGATGAGTTTCGAAGCGGTAAAATCGGCAGGTTAACGCTAGAAGGACCTCCATGCTGACTTTTGAAATTGAAAACGAAATAATGCGTTCTGGCTACCGGATTATATGTGGCACAAATGAAGCTGGCCGTGGGCCGCTTTCGGGTGACGTTTTCGCGGCTGCCGTCATTCTTCCTCCAGGTCTTGTTATTGATGGCCTTAACGATTCAAAAAAAATATCTGAAAAGAAGCGAGATAAACTGTTTGAAATAATCACAAGCGAAGCGATTTCTTACGGTATAGCATCGGCTTCCCCTGCCGAAATCGACAAACTAAATATACTTAACGCTGCTCTTCTCGCAATGAAACGGGCGATATCATTGCTTGATCCTCAGCCGGATTATATTCTTATTGACGGTTCAGTTAACCGCGGTTTTGATATACCTGCCCGAGCAGTTATCAAAGGAGATTCCATTTCTCCGTCAATAGCTGCCGCGTCGATCCTTGCGAAAGTGTCACGCGACAGAAAATGTCTCGATTATGATCGGGAATATCCGGAATACGGTTTCGCAAAACACAAAGGATATCCTACCGAAGAGCATTACGCCGCGATTAAAAAATTCGGCGTACTGCCGATCCACAGAAAAAGCTTCAGACTTGAATAAAAAACCGTACAGAAAATCACTGTACGGTTTTTTTTATTATATCACGTGCGCAGGCCGCGGCAGTTGAAAATGCTATCTGGAGATTAAACCCGCCTGTGTAGCCGTCAACGTCGATTATTTCACCAATAAAATAAAGATTTTCTATTTTTCTTGACTCCATTGAGGAAGGCCAGAGTTCGTTAACGTCGACACCGCCTCGTGTTATGACCGCCTGTGAAAAATCACTTTTTCCCGATATTTCGATGCATAGTGATTTCAGAGTTTCAACCATGACGGTACGTTCTTCTTTCGTTATTGAACAGCATTTTTTTGCCGGATCAATTCCGCATTTTAAAAGATAAAGATCAATTATTTTTGACGGTAGAATTCCGCTGAGCGAATTTCTTATCTCTTTTCTTTGGGACTCCGAAAAAGCTGCTAATAGTTTAATATCCAGAGCTTTTTCGTCAAGCGAAGGCTTAAGATCAATCCTAAGCACGCACGGAAGATCACTATTATTAATATGAGCGGATGCGCTGAGGACAATCGGTCCGGAAACACCGAAGTGTGTGAATAGAAGTTCGCCGAAATCAGAAAACAGTTTATTGCCATTTGCGGAATAAAGCGATACAGCGACATTTTTCAGCGTCAGTCCCATCGCCGATGCGCATTCGTTAGAACAGGAAGCGACAAGCGGTACGAGCGACGGGCTGAGAGACGTTACGGCGATACCCATTTTCTCGGCAAATCGGTACCCGTCACCGGTCGAGCCGGTAAGTGGATATGAAAGACCTCCGGTAGCAATGACGACCGAGTCAAAGATATATGATTTCGATCCTGTATTTATATAGAATTCGTTCCCTGACTTGATAACGTCAGTGACACGTTCGTTTTTTACATTTCTCTTTATGATTCTGTAAAGCGAGTCAACAATATCATAAGCGCGATCTGAGACAGGGAAAACACGCTTGCCCCTTTCGATTTTCAGAGGCACTCCATGATTTTCAAAAAAAGCCATTGTATCATGATTTGAAAACCCAGAATACGCAGAATACAGAAATCTGGGATTGGTCGGAATATTGGAAATAAATAATTCCCTGTCGCAGGCGTTCGTTACATTGCATCTGCCTTTCCCGGTGATAGCAAGCTTTCTTCCGCATTTCTCGTTTTTTTCAAAAATAACAGGACTGCATCCGTTTTCTATGAGAAGAGCAGCACACATCATACCTGAGGCGCCTCCTCCTATAACGGCGATTCTCATTATCTGTCACCGTCAAAACTGTAAACGCCAAATTCATCCCAAACTTTTTCAAGTTCCGAAAAAACAGAAGAAAGCTCTTCCCTTCTGTTCCCTGCAACGGACGCTATGAGCGCATCTATTATACTTAAAGGAGCGACGAGAGAATCAACAAAACTGTTGATATCGCTTCGCGCAAACAGTTTTGCGTCTGCGTTTGCAGCAATAGGGGAAGTATCCCCGTCCGAAATTGCTATAACATATGCTCCACGCCGTTTTGCAAACTCAACAGCAGAAACTGTGCTCTGTGAGTATCTTGGAAAAGAAATCGCAATGACAACGTCGCCAGAACCGACTCTGATAAGCTGGTCAAACACCTCAGACCCGCTGGTCGTCTGAAGAAGAGTCACGTTGTCGAACATATATCTGAAGTTTATTGCAAGAAATCCTGCGAGTACAGACGCGGAACGCATTCCAATAATATATATTCGGCGTGCGCCGGAAATATTTGAAACGGCCTCTCTGAACTCTTCGCGGTTTATTGATTCAAGCGTCCACTTGATTCGCGCTGCATCGGCGTTAAGAACGCTGTCGAGAACATCTCCCTTCACAAAACCATCTGTGACCTCCATTCTCTGAAGGTTTGTAAGCTTGGTCATAACAACATCTCGCAGATCAAACTGAAACTCCGGATATCCGGCGTATCCGAGAGCAGTTGCGAAACGAACGACGGTTGATTCACTTACATTCGTCGCTGATGCAAGTTTGCAAGCCGTCATAAACGCCGCCTTGTCGTAATTATCAACTATGAATTTTGCAATCTGCCTGTGACCTTTTGACATAGACGGCATTGCCGTCCTGATCTTCTTAATTACGTCCATTATAAATAATCCGCTCAATCTTGATTTTTTGATGCAATAACTCTTCCCATAAGGACACCCATTACAGACGCCATCATGAGCCCGCGTGTCCAACCTGATGAGTCTCCGAG
>JAEEGL010406064.1_pt1 | contig 37951 bp, 33 predicted proteins | sample 9134231 | NCBI WGS metagenome assembly JAEEGL01 (sample SAMN16246548, study PRJNA631951) | gut metagenome | biome: gut microbiome; feature: rumen; material: fiber-attached | host: Bos | place: Iran: Karaj | collected 2018-10
AAAAGCAAGTTGGATTACCCTCGGACTGCAGATTTCAGGCTACCCTGAGGGTTAACCCCTTCGGTCATATCAGGGTTTTATCTTCAGCCGCCCGGTAACACACAGATCATTACCATTGTTTTTCTTGCAACAGGGGTGAAACAATGGCAAAATGGTGGATGAAAGGGAATATAAAAGAGGGTATAGGAATGAAAAGACTTATAGCGACCATACTGGCATTAAGTTTCATTTTTACAACCGCATGCGGTAAAAGCGGAATATCGGGAAGCGTAAGCGAGACATCGATTTCAGATCAGACGGACTCGACCGAAGTAAGCGTATCCCAAACCGGGACATCCGTAAGCGGGGAAGTCAACGATGATCGGGCGGAGTATCTGCTCGCAGGCGAAACGGAGACGATTTTTGTGATACCCTACGGGGGCGATGAATCCGATATTTCAGAGCTTACGGTTCAAAGTGAGAAAAAGGTCGAATACAACTACAGCACCAACAACGATCTTATCGCCAAGTTAATATATTACGATGATGAGCTTGAACAAAGGATAGACTATACATACAATACCGACAGAAAACTTGTCAAAGAATTAAGGACCAAATATGTCGGATACAGCGATGATGAAGAGGATTATCCGTATTACAGTTTCAGTTACGAATATGACGGTGATACGCCCACAAATTGTACGATCGAAAGCAACACAAACGATGATATCCTGGATCTTCTGTCGGGAGTGATCATGGACCCTGAGGCAGTTGTGATTCCTGAGGGATCGATCGCATACACCTATTGGGATACATACATTGTCCGCGAGGAATGCTTTAAAGATGCGGAAGGCAGGATAATAAAGATCGATTATTACCTTGATGAAGAAAAGATCTATACGTTGGATATTTCATATGATAAAGCCGGAAACGTCGCTTCCAGGGCACTTACTTATGTGCTGGATGAAAGCTACGATCTGTTCGACAATATAGACCTGACCCAGCATCTTTACGACGACCACGGTAATGAGATCGTAGCGTTTTGCGAGGATATGGATGGTATGAGTATTCCCATCTTCACAGAGAATACTTACGATGAAAACGGAAACTTAAGTTACTCGGTATATTATCCGGCTCTTACAAGCTATTATACCGTTACAACATACGAATATATGAATTCCGCGACGGGCGAGATCGTTCAAAACGATGCGGATCACGCCGAAATAGCGAATAAGACAAAAGAAAAACTCGATGAAACCAGAAGTTATCTCTACCCGGTTTCGGGATACGATCTGATCACAGACTGGGTGGGCGACTTCGATCTTGACGGAAAGCCGGAGGCTTATGCTGTCGGCGAATACGGCGACACATGCAGTATATTCTATGTGGACGGCACTTATTGCGACAACGCCCTCGGTGAGATAACGCTTTCCGATGAGTCTGAGGTTTTCACACAGGCCTTTCTTGCGGATGGCGAGTTCTTTATCTCTACGCAGAACTATGAAATGGGCGACTTTACAAATTACAACTTCTCGGTTTCGAAGCATGCATTAAAAAAATGCGTCGGACAGAGGGTCAGCCCCAAGGCTGACGGAAGTTTCGGGATCTATGAGCCGGTTGATCCGGAAATCACGGTAAACGGCACAAAGTATACGGGCGTGAATGACATGTGGCTTTCTCCGCTTAAGTATGAGGATCACGATTTTAAGCCCGCTACGGTAAAAGAAACCACCAAGGATGCTCTTAAAAAGCACTATCCGGATTTCGATCATTACGACGATCAGGCTAAGATCGCAATAGGATCGCGCGATCAGGTCATTGATCTTCAGAGCACGTGGGAAATCGAGATACTTAACATCGAAGAAGACAGTTTTGCAGAGTCCGATACGGGATTTGTGTATTTTACTTATGTTGTGGACTTCGTGCCGCTATACGGTTATATTTACTTAAGTGACGAAAACGGCAAACCCTGCAAGGAGCCCGACGACGTTACCGCCAGGATGTATGCGACTGTCGAGTTTAAGGAGATCGGCGACGAACTCTGTCTTGAGCACGCTTACTTTGGTAAAAATCATTAAACGAGGAAACATTTATGGACACCGACAGAGACAGATCCTGTCAAAAGAATACTGACAGCATGGAAGAAGCCACCCGGGTGATAAAGCATCCCGTATGGTTTGTGCTCTCATGCCTTCTTGCGGGTTTTGCCGTTACATATAAAGTCAGCGAGGCATACCCTTTCTGGGCTTACGGTGAAGTCAGCGAGGACTTTATAATTGCCCGCATCTATTCACTTGTCGGTGATTATCAGTTCGACATGGTAATAGCCGCTGTTTTATGCGGAGCCGCTTTTTACCTCATTACACTTAAATATCAAAAGTACTTAAAAGGGTATACACTTCCCGCGATCCTTTCGGTTATCACGGTTTTTGCAAGAAGCGTCAACTCTTTCGGAGACCTTACGGGGATATTTGAGACTATTCCGGATCTTGTGCGTTCAACGCTGGTGATCCTGGGATTTACGGTGATATTCAGATACGTATTTGCTTTATTTGATCTGGGTCTTGATCTTGTAAGCACAAAGAACACGATCCCCCGATTCATGGAAAAATTTTTCGGAGAGCACAGTTTCAGAAACGTGATCGTTCTTTTGATGATACTTTGGCTTCCTGTCACGATCATCAATGCTCCCGGCAACTATAATGCGGATTTTGCGGGCCAGCTTATGCAGACCATCGGTCAGATGCCGTGGTCCACGCACCACCCGCTTTTACTCACGACTTTTATAGGCGGATTCTTTGCACTTTTCAAGGCAATCTTCGGAAATTACGACCTCGGGCTTTTCGTCTGGATCCTTTTACAGGAATTTGCCTTCGCTTCAGCTCTTTCTTTAACGATCACTTATCTTCGTAAAAAGAACGCGTCCGGGCTTTTGCTTCTCACTGTCCTTTCGGTATACGCAATAAGTCCGATCTATTCAAACATTGCGACTACGGCCATAAAGGATGTGCCCTTTGCATCGGCATGTATATGGTACGCGGTGCTCATGAGCGAATATTACGAAGACCGCGAGGCATTTTTATGTAACAGGAAGAACGTATTCAAGATCTGCCTTGCAGCATTTCTCGTATGTGCACTCAGAAACAACGGACTGATGATCGTATTGGTGAGCGGTCTTGTTATGACGTTTTATAATACAGCTGAAAAAAAGAAGAATGCATCACCCGTCCGGGGAAAAAAGGATACCTTCTTCAAGGCTCTCATGTTCTTACTCATCCCGATCCTTATATTCGAAGTCCTCTTAAACATCGCCAAAGCGGCCACCCATGCCGAGAGCGACGGCCTTAAGGAAGTACTGTCCGTACCCATGCAGCAGACGGGGTTATATCTTACCAGATATCCGGATGACATCACGGACAGTGAAAAAGCCGCACTTGATGCGCTTTTTACCACATACAGGAAATTCGAAGAAAATTACAATCCTTATATTGCGGACCCGATAAAGCAGTATTTCGATACGGATGCAGATCCGGAAACGGTGACCGGCTACTTTAAGGCATGGTTTACCATGTTTTTAAGGCACCCATTAACATATGTTGAGTCATTCTTTGTGAATTCGTACGGCTGGTTCGATCCGGGAACCGATACGTCGATCCGTTACGAGGAAGACGACGATCTTTTCACAAAAACAGGCCTTTTTAACGGCGCCGACAAGCTGCTCATTTTCTTTTACCGATACATTGACCGGATTTCGGTTCTGGGATTTTTGCAAAGTCCGGGACTTTGGACATGGATCATGTTCTTGCTCATCAAAAGGAGAAAAGGTACTTGGCATCTTTATCCGATGCAGCTTATCACACTTTTGGTGTGTATGGCGGGGCCGTGCTGTATCAACCATGCACGGTATGCTTTCCCGATAATGTTTACGATCCCGTTTATGCTCGGAATTGAAGGGATCTCTTCTGCCAAAGACAGTTTTTAATGTTTTTCTGTAGTTTTTTGCAATTAAAAAAATAAAAAAAGTGTTAATCTTTATAAATCGGCTTGTTTCATTTTTTTAAAACCTATAAAATGTTTGAAAAAGAACCCGGTCCGCGTTGTTAAGCGAACCGTGGGTTTTTGTACTCGAATTGAAAGGAAAGAAAATGAAAGAAATAATACAACAAAAGTTAAGCGGCGAGCGCGCTCTTTACGCAAGCGAAGACATAAAGATCATCGACTGTGTTTTCCATGACGGTGAGTCACCTCTTAAGGAAAGCAGGGATATCGAACTTACCGGCGTATCATTTCAGTGGAAATATCCCCTTTGGTACTGTAAGAACGTTAAAGTGGACAACTCCACATGGTACGAGATGGGTCGTTCGGGAGTATGGTATACGGACAACATAAGCGTTACAAATTCCGTACTTCAGGCACCCAAGAATTTCAGACGCTGCAATGGCGTAAATCTTACGGACGTTATCTTTACCAATGCTGCGGAAACGTTCTGGAGCTGCAGGAACATCAAGCTTAAAAATGTAATCGCAAAAGGCGATTACTTTGCAATGAATTCCGAAAATCTCGAAGTTGATAACTTAACTCTCGACGGTAATTACTTCTTTGACGGCGGTAAAAATGCCGTTATCAGAAATTCAAGACTCATTTCCAAGGATTCGTTCTGGAACTGCGAAAATGTCACTGTATACGATTCCTATATTTCCGGTGAGTATCTGGGCTGGAATTCAAAGAATGTCAAATTCGTAAACTGTACGATCGAAAGCAATCAGGGCATGTGCTATATGGACAACCTGATCCTTGAGAACTGTAAGTTCGTGGACACCGATCTTGCGTTTGAGTATTCGACGGTAACCGCAGACATTACCACCAAGATCGACAGTGTGTTCAATCCCGTTTCCGGTACAATAAATGCTCCCGAGATCGGAGAGCTCATCATGGAAAAGAAGCGTGTGGACGCATCGAGAACAGTCATAAACTGCGATAAGATCGGTAAAGAGTCTCCGCACCCCGAGTGGATTTTAGAAGATTGACGATTAGTTTTTTACGATCAGCACAAAGTCCCGGGTCTTATACGGATTAAGGCGTGAAGTACCTGTGTTCTTTTACCCGGGCATAAGGATATTATATGGCATATGACTTTGACAAACCTGTAGACAGACGCGGCACCGATTCCATGAAATGGAATGTTAAAGACAATGAACTTCCGATGTGGGTTGCGGATATGGATTTTAAGACCGCTCCCGAGATCCGTGATGCCTTGTCGAGACGTCTTAAGCACGGGGTTTTCGGTTATACCGAAGTACCCGACGAGTGGTATGACGCATATATAAGCTGGTGGGCAAGACGCCACAATACACGCATAAACCGTGAGTGGCTGATGTTCTGTACCGGTGTCGTACCCGCGATCTCATCGATAGTCAGAAAACTCACCACGCCCAATGAAAACGTGGTCATTCAGACGCCTGTCTACAACATATTTTTTAACAGTATCATCAATAACGGGTGCAGGGTGCTTGAAAGCCCGCTTAAATACGAAAACGGCAATTACAGCATGGACTTTTCGGATCTTGAAAAGAAACTATCCGATCCGCAGACCACGCTCATGATACTTTGCAATCCTCACAATCCCGTCGGAAAGATATGGGACAAAGAAACCCTTGCGAAAGTCGGAGAACTTTGTGCCAAATATTCTGTTACGGTCATTTCCGACGAGATACATTGCGATCTCACGCTTCCGGGTTATGAATATAATGCGTTTGTGTCGGCTTCGGATATATGCCGCGATATAAGCATCACATGTATCGCACCCACCAAAGCCTTTAATATTGCGGGTCTTCAGACTTCTGCGATCTTTGTTCCCAATCCGGTACTCCGCCATAAAGTATGGAGAGGTATCAATACCGATGAGGTAGCGGAACCCAATGCGTTTGCGGTAACCGCGGCGATATCGGCTTTCGGTGAAGGCGGTCTCTGGCTTGATGAGCTTAAGGAATATCTTTGTGAAAACAGAAAGTTTGCCGAAGAATTTATCAATAACGAGATCGACGGTATAAGCGCGGTCCATGGCGAAGCAACTTACCTTTTATGGATAGACGCATCAAAGCTTAAAGGCGATAAGACCCGACTTTCTGACTTTATAAGAGAAAAAACGGGACTTTATGTTTCCGAAGGCATTGAATACGGTGAGACCGGCAGGGATTTTTTAAGGATGAACCTTGCAACACAGAGGGCGGTCATCGAAGACGGTTTAAACAGATTAAAAGAAGGTATTGAGCTTTATAAAAGCGAATACCGTTAAATATGTGTGAAATAACCTTGTCTATTTCGCAGAATTGATCATTTAACGGACATAGGACCGTAAATATAATGATATACAGATAGAAAGCATTCAGCTTATCTGTATAGGAGGATGGACATGAGTTATTACGACAATACTATATATAATCGTTCAAAAGAAAGAGAAGAAGCGATCGTTGCCGGCGAGCAGGCGCTTTACAGCTTACGTGAAGCAAGAAACGAGCTCAACAAAGCCAGAGGCTGGGGCATATATGATATCTTGGGTGGCGGTCTGATCTCGACATTCATCAAACATTCGAAGGTCAACAGAGCAAGAGATTGCATACAGCGTGCCAGATACGATCTTAAAAATTTCAGCCGCGAATTAAATGATGTTGCCGATGTTTCGGGTTGTGATTTCGGCGTAGACGGTTTCTGGGGCTTTGCGGATTACTTCTTTGACGACTTTATTTCAGACCTCGTGGTACAGAGTAAGATCAACGACGCCCGTCGAAAAGTCGATGAAATTATCGGACGTGTATCCGATGTCGTGGAGGGACTTAAGAATCACACAATAGGGTAAAGAAAACAAGGAATTATATTATGAAGATCCTCGTAATCCCCGATGTACATTTAAAACCGTGGATATTTGACAAAGCTGAGGCGGCCCTTATAAGCGGGGCCGCCGATTCTGCTGTCTGTCTTATGGATATTTCCGATGACTGGAACATGGAATTTAACATAGATCTTTATGAAGAGACATATAAGCGTGCTTTAAAGTTTTCCAAGGACTTCGAGTCTACAAGATGGTGCTACGGCAATCATGATGTCTGTTACGCCTGGGGACAGCTCGAATCGGGGTATTCGTTCTATGCCGAGGCGACGGTATGCAAGATGCTGTACGAGCTTGAAGCTGAGCTTTTATGGAACAAGCGCCTTGCCTTTGTGCAGAGGATCGACAATGTGATCTTTTCACATGCGGGTCTTAAAGGCAGCTTCGTAAAAGAGATAGTAAAAAAACACAAGGAATATGCGGATGATATAGATACCGTCATTTCTTTCATAAATACGTTAAATCGCGAAAGACTTTGGTCAAATGACTCACCGCTTTGGTATCGCCCTCAGATGAACAATAAAGATGTTTGGGTCAAAGAACCGTTTGTTCAGGTCGTGGGTCATACTCCCGTCGAAGAGATATATGAAGACAAAAGAGTCATATCGACCGACGTTTTTTCGACCCACAGAGACGGCAGGCAGATCGGGGAATCTGCGTTTTTGATAATCGATTCAAAGACGTGCGAATGGAGAAAATACACCTTGTAAGTATAGATTTTTCTTATACCTCATAATAAACAGCGGATATTATACAAATAACTTTTGTGCTCTTATAATCGCTCTTAAAGAAAAACAAAATTGATTTAAGAGGAGATTATCATGAAAAAGAGAAATATCACAAAAAAACTTTTAGCAGCAACACTTCTTTCGGCTTTGTTTTTGACAGGCTGCGCAGGTAAGAGTGCAAGCAGCACACCTGTAAGTGAAAACAACGCGGTATCGGATACCGCAATAGAGGAAGAAGCAACTCCGGCAGTTGCAGAGGACAAGGCTAAAGACAGCGAACCCATTGTTGTAACATTCGCAACCACATCCGACGAAAACCGCATCTGGGATGCTCTTAACGAAGAGCTTGCAGCCAGAGGCGAGAATATCAGAGTAGAGTACATAAACGTTGAACTTGCAGTCGCTAACCGAGCTGTGGCAGACGGTGAAGTAGACCTTAACTCATTCCAGCACTATGCATACTTTGAACAGAATACCGCCGATCTGGGCCTTGATCTTACGCCCATCGGAGAGACACTTATCGTTCCTTTAAGCCTTTTCTCGGATAAATACGAATCGGTTGATGAAATCCCCGACGGCGGCACTATCGCATTCCCCGAAGATGCCACAAACGAAGGAAGATCCTTACACGTACTTGAAAAAGCGGGTCTTATAAAACTTAAGGACGGTGTGGGTGTTAACGGTACTAAAGCAGATATAGTGGAAAATCCCAAGAATCTTGAGTTTGTACAGGTAGGCGGCGCAGAGGTTCCCAGCCTTCTTCCCGACGTTGATGCAGCCATAATCAACTGCGGTTTCTCTGTAGATTACGGTCTTGACCCCATTGAAGATCCCATTTTCAAGGATGATATCGATCTAAACGATCCCGCACAGCATCCTTTCGTAAACATCATCGCAGCCCGCACGGCCGATAAGGACAATGAGATCTACTTAAAGGTTGTGGATGCATATCATTCCGAAAGAGTTGCAAATGCGATCCTCGAAGTATACAAGAAAGCAGCAATCCCCGCATTTGATTATTGATATATGCTATACGAAGTTTCACCCGGTAAGCCACGTGCCTGCCGGGTGTTTTTTTGACAAAGATACGGAAAGCGGGAGAAGTTATTGACGTGCACGATGTGAAGGTGACAAAATAAAGTATGCAGGAAAGGAGCGGATATGAGTTCGATAAAGATAGAGAAGATAAGTATCACAAATCTTACAACCGATGCGATCGTAAATGCGGCAAACGAGGATCTGTGGATGGGCGGCGGAGTATGCGGTGCGATATTTCGTGAAGCCGGTGCCAAGAAACTTACGAAAGCATGCCAAAAGATCGTTCATTGTGATACGGGAAACGCTGTAATAACCAAAGGTTTTGATCTTAAGGCCAAGTATATAATCCATGCAGTCGGTCCGATCTGGGACGGCGGTACACGCGGAGAAAAAGAACTCCTTGCGGGAGCCTACAAAAATTCCCTGCGCGTGGCAAAAGAAAATAAATGCCATTCAATAGGATTTCCGCTTATATCAGCCGGAATCTTCGGTTATCCCAAAGAAGAAGCATGGCAGGTTGCAATCGATACCTGTAAACAATTTATCGATGAGAACGCAGATCATGAGATGGATATCATTTTCGCGGTTCTGGATGATGAGATAAAGGCTATTGGTGAATCACTCCTGTCCGGCAAATAGCGTTGTTTTAAACGGTTTCATATCCGGTATCGAGGGCAAGCCATAGTACATCTTGTCGAAGTACTTAAGCAAAAGTTCCGCATCTTCTGTTAAAACAGCATGGCCGACCAGATGAAAATGTATTGCAAGGTGATCGGAAAGGTCGTTTTGTGCGTAGACTTTATCAGCTTCTTTATAGCATTCCCACATAGAGGGTGCATTCACCCAATCCTCGCCGGTATATGCTGCGATCATGAAATATGCACGTTTCGGCGACATTGCCATTACAGTAAGCCCGTATTGATCAACGGGAATATCTTCAGGCCTTTTATAACTTAAAAATTTATCGTTAAACCAGCCCCGTTCTGCTTCAGACTGAAGACAGTCCAGGGGCTCGTTTTTTTCGTATTTATACTGCTTTGGGCCGCCTATGGCGCTAAAGTCGTATACCCGTCCTTCGGAAAAATAATTGTAAAGTGCAAGCCCTCCCGCACCTGAGCAGGCCGGAACGGATAAGTTAAATCTTGAGTCAAAAGCGCCGCACACGGCAGTCGCCTTGCCCCATCGCGATACACCCGTTACCATGGAGGCTTTTGGATCGAGCCCAAATTCCTTGTCAAGTCCGGCATATACCGCATCCAGAACTTTGGATGCGCCCCATGCCCAGGCCATAAGCACTCCTGTCTGTTCGCAAGGATCATCGCCGTAAGGATAAAGATCGTAAAAAGCACCAAGATGCTTGGTGTCATCGGTCGCGATCGAAACGCTTTCCATAAAGAACACCGCAATTCCCCGGTCTAAAAGATAGTCTTTGGGTTGTATGGGATGCATACAGATGATAAAGGGAATCCCTTCACCCGAGTTTGTAAAAGCAACGCTCTTTAAATGACGCTTCTTAAACGCTTCCCGGGCGGTTTCATCCGGGATATAAGCGTGTACGGTAAAAGATGTCGCTTTTCCGCTAATTGCAACATTGATCTTTATAAGTTCTCCGCCGACCGGCGCAAACGGATTTGAAGGCTTCTTTGAAGGATCCGACAAAGCAGGATCTTCTCCGAGAAGCTCATATGTCACATCTTCTTTCTCGCGCCATGTTCCGTACATATTTTCCTGATAAAAATTTTTGTAATCCATGAATGCCCCCGTATAGTCTTTCTTTTGAGATAAGTATATAGCATATCACCGTATCAAGCCAATATAAACCGGACCGCTCCTTATACTTAAAAAACAAGCAAATATGTGTTATCATTAATGCATCTGTAAATATATGCAAAAGATCCATACAGCGTTCTTTTACCTGAGGATAAAACCATGCCATACACAATGGTCCATATTCGGGTGGCTGAGAAGGTTATCAAATACCTCGATGCGCCCGTCGATTATTCCACTTACATATTGGGCACGATCGCGCCGGATGCGGTTCACGCGTCAAAGGATTTCACAGTGGCTCTCAAGGAAGCAAGCCACGCTTTTTGTGACGGCTTGAAATGGGGAAAAGTTGCGGATTATGCGGATTTTTTGAAGTGGCAGGCAAGCATCAAAGACTTTTATTCGGAAAATTGCGGTAAATGCGACAGAGACTTCCTTTTGGGATATACGGTGCATCTTCTGGTTGATGTGTTTGCGTGCGAAAGGATATACGCGCCGTTTTATCTGGCTTCAAAAGATCTGCCGGATTTTGATGAAAAGATGGCGCAATTTAAGAAGGAAAGCTACGACATAAATTATATGTTGTACAAAGAATATGCAAAAGAAAAGAACCTTCATGACGTATTAAAGGGCGCAAGGTATTGCTCGATAGAAAACTTTATCGATAAAGAACTTTTCGATCCGCGCATTGAGCAGTTATATTCATATGAGTTCAAAGAACGCGATCTTTCACATATTTCCGAAAATACTATATGTACTGTGGAAAACACAAATGCACTGTTTGATGAGCTGCCGGGGGTTATCGGGAAGGCATTATTGTAATGTTATGAACAAAGTTATAGGTTAAATGCGGGCGGGAGATATTCTCCCGCTTGTTTTTTTGCATTTCATGATCGATTTTTCGCCACTTAGCGCAAAACTTAAGACAAGAGAGCAATCTTGATGTATGATTGCATCATCAACCGAGGAGGACAATGAAATGAAGGTAAACGTTGATATATCGCCCGAATACACAGAAGCATATGCTGTGATCCGTACCGACAGGATTACGGAAGAGGTTCAGCGAGTGATCGATGTGCTGGGTGCAAACGAAGTACCGATAACTGCGCAGAAAGAAGACAATACAGTCATCCTAAAGCCGAATGAGATCTATATGGTCAGGGTTGAAGACGGCGAGACGGTGATTTATGCCGAAAGCCAAAAGTTCTTTTCAAGAAAGCGCCTGTATGAGCTTGGCGCCCAGCTTGGGAAGCAGTTTATGCAGATATCCAAGACAACTCTTGTGAACCTGTCATACATGGACAGCATTGAGCCCGGGTTTGGCGGTACGGTGCTGCTTAAGCTTAAAAACGGTTCAAAGGATTATGTTTCCAGAAAGTATCTGCCTGAATTTATAAAATATCTTGGATTATAGGAGGGTAAATCATGAATAAACAAAAAGATCTGATCAGAAGTATCCTTATAAGTATAGCTGTTTCTTTCTCAATTTTCTGTATAGTCGGTGTGATTCACGATATTACGGGACACGGAAATTTCAGTCTCGGCAATTACGGCTTCACGAAGATGGTCGCAGGCTGCGTGATCGTAGGACTGGGCTTCGGAATTCCCAGCATGATATATAACAACGAAAATCTGCCGATGGCGATCAAGGTTATCGTACACATGGGTATCGGCTGTGTTGTGAATACCGTAGTTGCTTACAGCGTAGGCTGGGTAGATACGCCGCATATCGGCCGCGCTGTCATTATCGTTGCCATGCAGATCGTGTTGGCATTTTTGATATGGCTTTGCTTTATGTTTTTTTACAGAAAAGAAGCACTCAGGATGAATGACAGGTTAAATAGCATGAAAAAACAGTAATTGCAGTGTTTATCCGGTGGAAGCGAAAAGACGCGGGAGCGGTAAGCAGCACGGGATCGATCCTGTTTTAAGAAAACATTAAAGATTCTGCACTGTTCATTTTAAATTATACTGTTATACTACCAATTAATGAAAAAATTTACCCTTAAATGGTACATGAGAAAGAGGTAGTATATGAAAAAACAATTATTGACATTAATGCTCAGTGCAAGCCTTATGGTTGCGGCTTGCGGTACAGAGGTTCCGCAAACTTCCGTATCATCAAATGAAACATCGGTTTCGGAATCGGTGGAAAATAAGACAGGTGAAGTAAGTGCAGAGCCGGTTTCGGCATCGCAGACCGATGAAGTTAAGCCTGAAGAAAAGGATATGTTTGAAGCGTTTTTAAACGGTGAGGCTTCGGTAACGATACCCGCTTCTTTTGAAAACCGTAATCAGAACCTCACACCCGTATATGCTGTGGGAGATGTTTTCACGATAGATGAGATTTCCGAAAACATCATGACTTTTTTTGATAATATGGAAGATGCGGAGATCACTGAAAAACGTTATTACAAGGAAATTGATAACGAAGGCAAAAAGGCCCTGGCGGTCATGTTCGAATACTCGGGCGGTTATGACATGTTTTCGGAACTTATGCTCATAGCCGAGAACGATAAAGGTGAACTTGAGGCAAAACTTGCAGTTGACGGCTGGTCCAGAAAATATGCGTATTTTGATGTAATGGGTGTCTTATATGACGGAGGTTCGAACGGAGCGGCTTCACATTCGGGCGAGGTTACTGCACCCAATGCGGATTTTGATTATACGACACTTTATAACTTTGAAGAAGTCGGTGCAGGATTTGAGTTTTCGGCTGATGACGAACGCAGTACTTTAGTCAATGAGATCAACAGAGAGATCACCGGGCAGTTTGCGGAGTCGGATGTGATCTATAAACTCTATTTTGTTTACGATAAGGTCGGAGACGAAGTGTTTGTTTCATACAGTTGTGAGGATCCCGAAATTGCCTCGGCCGTCGAAGCAGCCGCTTCGGCACGTAATTTAACCTTTGATGATATAGATGCCTATAAAGCTGCGGTCGATGCAAGGGTAAAGAGTCTTGATCTTTATTACCCTGAAGGCGAAGCCGAACCCGTAAGCTGGACTGAATATTGATAAAATAAGACTCCCCGATCTTTTCGGGGAGCCTTTTTGTTTTAAAACTGTTATCTGGCCATCTTGTAGATCGCTTCCATATCATCCTGATAAAGGACTTTTGCGGAACCTTTGTGGCCGCCGCATGCCTGTGCAGCCGAAACAGCCATTTCGTGGATCTGTTCATCCGTGGGCTCGATACCGAGTTCTTTCATATTGATGGGCATTCCGATGCGATGATAGAACTCTTCCATAGCCTTGATGCCTTTTTCCGCTGTTTCAAAGTCATCACTGCCGGGAGTGACACCCATGACGTTTACAGCATACTTAACGAACCTCGGTAAGCAGTCTTTGTATACGTAACGCGCCCATGAGGGCCAGATCGCAGCAAGTCCCGCACCGTGGGTTACGTCGAACATACCTCCCATCTCGTGCTCGAGCATGTGGCTTGCAAAGTCGCCTCCGTCATTGCCGCATCCGGTAAGATCGTTGTGTGCAAGCGAACCGCACCACATGATCTCGGCTCTTGCCTCGTAGTTTTGAGGATCTGTATGCAGAATTTCCGCATATTTCATAACGTTTCTCAAAAGGCCTTCGGCGATGGCATCGGTAATATCCATATTTCCGCCGTTTGTGAAGTATCTTTCCATTGTATGCATCATTATATCCGTACAGCCCGATTCTGTCTGATAATCGGGAAGAGTAACGGTAAGTTCGGGATTCATGATCGCAAACCTGGGTCTTGCAAGATTATCATTGTAGGATCTCTTTAATTTTTCTTTGTCGTATGTGATGACCGAACTGTTGGATGTCTCACTTCCGGCTGCGGATATAGTAAGAACCGCACCGACGGGATAGCAGGCGGTTGCCTTTGCCTTGCCCATATAAAGATCCCAGACATCGCCGTCATATGCAAGGCCGTAAGCTATTGCCTTTGATGAGTCGATAACGCTGCCTCCGCCGATCGCGAGGATAAAGTCAACGTTTTCGTCTTTGCAGAGCTTTATGCCTTCATATACAAGCTCAAGATGAGGGTTGGGCACAACGCCGCCCAGAGTAACATAGGGAAGTCCGACGCTCTCCAAAGAATCGGTTACAGCCTTTAAAATGCCGGTCTTTATGGCACTTTGTCCGCCGTAGTGCACAAGCACCTTCTTTGTTCCTTCTTTTTTGCAAAGTTCACCGGCCATTGTGTGTGTTCCTTTACCGAAGTATACATGTGTGGGTGAAAAATAATTGAAATTGAATGCCATGATAACCTCCTTTTAGGTGATAAACGTTACCCGATTTAGGGACGTTTTATATCAAGATCAAGGTAAGAATTTTCCCGATGATAAATACAGCTTGTACCATTCCTCACGGGTAAGGTCCACTTTGACCGCATCAACTATCTCTTTAAGGTGGACGGGATTCATCGTGCCTGCTATAACCTGCATTTTTGCGGGATGACGCAGTATCCATGCGATCGCGATCGCTGTCTTGTTTACGCCGTATTTATCGGCAAGTTCTTTAAGCGCTTCGTTGATCTTGGGGAATTCGGGGTTGTCCACGAACAAACCCTTGAACATTCCGTGCTGAAGCGGTGACCATGCCTGGATCGTGATGTCGTTTAAGCGGCAGTAATCAAGAGCACTTCCGTCTCTCATTATCGAAAGATCGGTGGTCTTATTGTTCATGTAAAGATCCTGATCGATAAGCTGTGACTGTTCTAAAGACAGCTGAAGCTGGTTTATCTTAAGAGGCTGCTTTACATATTTCTTTAAAAGCTCGATCTGCATGGGAAGTGTATTGCTCACACCGAAGTGACGGACTTTTCCGGATCTTTCGAGAATGTCAAAGGCTTTTGCTATCTCTTCGGGTTCATATAAAAGATCGGGGCGATGAAGCAGAAGAGCATCAAGATAATCGGTCTTTAGTCTTTTTAAAATGCCGTCAACGCTGTTTATGATATTTTCTTTGCTCCAGTCGAAGGTTCCGATGTCAAATCTTAACCCGCACTTTGACTGGATGATCACATCCTCACGCTTGATGCCTGTGTTTTTGAAGGCATCGCCGAAGCGTTCTTCGGCATCGCCGTTACCGTAGCAGGTGGCGTGATCGTAGAAATTGATACCGAGGTCATATGCGTTTTTGATCACATCCTCAGCTTCTTTAACCGATAAAGCGGGCATTCTCATGCATCCTAAAACTATTCTTGAAGAATTATCGGGTCCGCCCGAAATGTTTATATATTTCATTTTATTCTCCTCATCTGCCGCATTGCGGCAAAAATACACTCAAGACCGTTAAAACATGGTTTTGGTTCTCTTTCACCTGAAACGGTCATATATTTAGGTTATATTTTTTGGCTTAATGCCGCAACCCCAAAGGAAACTTTTTTCTTCTCATATTTTAATGTCCGCCGTTCCATAAACAAACCATAAACATTCAATAAACAATTGCCGTAAGGGGTTTAAAAGTTAAACGGGTTTGTGCTAATCTGATCTCAATAAGGTCTAAGACGCAGTCGGAAGGCGTGAAAATGAAGATCAATACATTAAGTCTTATTGAAGGCGCGAAAAAGGCTAGAGGCCTTACGGTGATAATCGATGTGTTCAGAGCATTTTCGCTTGAGTGTTATTTAAGCGAAATGGGAGCGGCAAAGATCTGTCCCGTTGGAACTATCGAAGAAAGCTTTTTAAGAAAGCAAAAAGATCCCTCCTGTATTCTTATCGGAGAGCGGCAGGGAAAGATGTGTGAGGGCTTTGACTTCGGAAATTCGCCTTTTCAGGTCGATCCAAAAAGAATAAAGGGATCTACGGTCATACATAACACAAGTGCAGGGACGCAGGGTGTCATAAATGCGGTAAATGCGACAAAGATCATAGGCGGAAGCCTTGTAAACGCCAAAGCGGTCGCAGCATATATACTTAAGGAAGATCCCGAAGAGGTTTCGCTTGTATGCATGGGAAACGGCGGAGTAAGACCTGCTCCGGAGGACGAGCTTTGTGCGGAGTACATAAAGAGCATACTTGAAAAGAAACCTGTTCCCGACATGGATAAACGGACAGAAGCGCTTAAAGAACACGGCGGAAAGCACTTTTTCGATCCCGATACGCAGGATGTATTTCCAAGGGAAGATTTTTTTCTGTGCACAAAGCTTGATATCTTTGATTTTGTGTTAATGATCGAAAAAGACGCGGAGGGCTTTGTATCAAAGAGAATTAATGTAAGATGAGCATTTCGGAGGAGGAAAATATGAGTGAACTTGATATGATCAAAGAAAGACATTCGGTAAGGAACTATCTTGATAAGCCGATAGAGGCAGAGAAGCAGGAAAAACTTAAAGCCCTCATCGACGAGGTCAACGAAAAAGGAAACCTTCATCTTCAATTTATCGAAGATTCGGGAAAGGTTTTTTCAAGGATCATGAATAAGGCGATGGGCCTTTCAAGTGCGCCGAGCGTGATCGTATGCATAGGCCCCGACGACGATACGCTTGATGAGAGAGTCGGATACTACGGTGAAAAAATAGTCCTTGCGGCACAGGAGATGGGACTTAACACCTGTTGGGCCGGAACATACAGCGGCAACAAGGTTGAAGCTGATATCAAAGAAGGCGAGAGGATCTCGATCGTAATAGCGATCGGTTACGGTGCCAATCAGGGAAGACCTCACAAGTCTAAGTCTTTTGAAGAGGTTACGGCGGGAAAAGCCGAAAAACCCGATTGGTTTGTAAAAGGTGTTGAGGCAGCGCTTTTGGCTCCCACAGCCATTAACCAGCAGAAGTTTTTGATCACATTAAACGATGACGATACGGTTTCTGTCACCGATAAGGGCGGAGTTTTGAGCAAAGTCGACCTCGGGATCGTAAAGTATCATTTCGATATCGCATCAAAAGCCGCACGCTGATCGTAAAAGCATATAAACGGGCTGTTACGCAAAACGTAACGGCCCGTTTTTTACGCTCTTTTGCTTTAATTTTATATTAATGGCCATTTATTACAATGAACATACTTTTTATTGATCGTCCACACCTTTAAGGGGGGAGTGAATATGAAGAAATTTAATGTATGTGCATTGGCGATAGTAATGATCTTTTCTTTGATGCTTACGGCATGCGGAAGCAGTTTAAAGGAAACGACAGGGAAAATCACCAATCCGAGAGGTAACGGAAAGGTTATAGTACAGGGCGATCCGAATTATAAGGATGACGATGATGACGGCGGATCGATCTTCAATATCATGGGCGGGGGCAATTCACAGCCTACGTCTTCGGGAAATCCTTCAAACAAGATCGACAAAGAAGTGGCATCCAAAATAACACCTACAGCCGCAAAGAGTGTTCAGTTTGTTAAATATTCGGATCCGAGCGGATATTTTACTTTGGAAGCACCGTCCGGCTGGAAGGTAAAGACCGGGCTTAAAGGGTTAGATTTAATGGACCTTGTAAGCTATGCCATAAATGTATATGATCCAAAGAACCCGGATCTGCAGGTATATTTTAATCTAAATTGTGTTGCGGGTGTAAAATCCGAAGAAGCTCACGACTGGTACAATTATTATTACGGTTCCCAGGATATGATCTCGCAGCTGCCCGTTGTGAAGAAGAATACTACTCAAAGTTTTTATGAGGCAATGGGATCTTTTTACGGATATTCAAAGTTCAATGTAGTGGAAAATCTGGGAGCTGCACCCTTGGGCGGAGATCTTATCATGGGCGAATGTGTATCAAGTTATACCGGTAACGACATGGAAGGTATTTTTACCGCATGGGTTACCGATGGATATACTGCTTATGTGAATGTAAATATGTTTGACCCGTTCTCGGCGCAGATAGATGCAGGCGCACGTGTGGCGTATGACATCGTAATGGAAACGGCTCCAAAGGGTGAGTTCGTGGAATGGCAGCCGATATTGGAGCATATCCTTTCATCGATAGTATTTACGAAGCAGTTTGAAAGAGACAGAGCGGAGGCCTGGAAAGCTATCACACAGATATCTTATATCCTTTCCTCAAATGCGGACGCAATGAGCGACATTATAATGTCGGGATATGAGAGCAGAAACACATCATATGATATCTCAAGCCAGAAATACAGTGACGCGACTTTGGGATATGAACGTGTATACGATACCGAGACGGGAGAGTACTATAAAGCGGAGAACGGTTTCTCCGACTGGTATACGGGTTCAAGATACGAGCCTGTCACCAACGATTCGGATTATCTTGTACCGGTAAGCGGATATATAAACTGGAAATAATAAGGAATAATAAAAAAGACATCACATCGTGATGTCTTTTTTGATGCATTTATATATGGGGTTTATTAAAACTCTTTTTCCGTTGCCGATACTTTTTCTTCCATAAGACCTGTTCCGTTACATTTTTCGCAGGTAACATGAGGGGCCTTACACGGTGCAAAACCTGTGCCGCCGCATTTTTCACAGACGGAGCTTCCTCTTCCTCCGCAGTACTGACAGGTAATCCTGCCCGATCCGTTACAATAATGACAAGTGGATGTATTGCCGTTGGCGTCATACACATAACCGCCGCCGTGATGGGATTCTATACCGGAACCGTTACAACCGTGACATACTTCCGTGCCGCTTCCGTTACATATTGTACAGGTAGCCATTCCGCCGTGACAGATGGTATAGGGGCAGGGAATGATACCCGTTCCGTGGCAACTCTCAATATATTCCGGAACGAAAAGTCCCTGAACATGCTCGCCGTAACATATAAAACCGTGCCCGCCGCAGGCATCGCATGCAACAAGTATTGTAGCGGGCTTGCGGTCAACCTTATTTTCGGGAAAGAGTATCTTATCATCATCCTCTTGTACCACCGCAGGTACGGGTTCATCCTCTTGTACCACCGCAGGTGCGGGTCTGGGCCTGTCAGGAACCGGCGTGACCGCACTTGTATTGCTTTCGGGCTTTTTTGTATCATCGTAAAGGTCTGCCTGTATTTTTTCGACTTTAGTCCCTTTCGGAACCTTTACGGTCTTTTCGCCGTGGCAATCCGGACAGACGGTATGGGCATCCTGATTGGGACATGCCATATATCCCGTACCCATGCAAAATTCTTCATGAGGGTACACACCTCTCCCGTTACAGCTTTGACAGACCGTACCGTCGGAGTTTTTGCCCGTACCGGCACATTCGGGGCAGGTATACATCCCGCCGTGGCAGTTTATATCGGGGCAGGCGATGATGCCCGTCCCGTAACAGCTTTCCATACCGGCGCCGTTTCCTCGGTCATATCCGAAATTAGGATTTCCGGGACAGTATATGCCGCTTCCCCTGCAGGTTTCGCAGGTGACGGTCTCGTATTCGGTATGTAGTCCCAATGAATATCCGAATACCGGGCTTAAGCCGACGGCATCGACGGTTACGATCGTAACAGCGGCAAAATAGAGCATCTTTATTTTTTTGCCTATTGTCTTTTTTTGAGGCTGTTCATCGTCTGCCGGCTCGGATCTGAAAATGGCTTCGGGTTCTTTGCCGAATTCCGAGGTATCATAATACTCGTCCGGAGTATGAAAACTTTCCTTAGGTGTATCGAATTCCTTAAGTATCCCGGGTTCGTCATGACCATATTCATTTTTAGGCGTATAAAACTCGTTTGAGTCCGAAAATCTGCCCATTTATCGTTCCTTTATTTGTTGTGTATATCGATCTGAGGAAATGCTATTACAATGCCTTCATCGTCAAAGGAGTTCTTGATCTCTTTGTTCAAAAGTCTTCGTCCGTTAAAGATGTCCTTTTCTTTTACTTCGGCCACGAATTTAAGATTAACGCTTGACTCCGCAAGGTCTTCGACACCGAGGTACTTTACATCGCCCACGAATACATCGGGGTTTGACTTTTTGATGCGCTCTAAGATCTTGGGCATCACTTCATCGACCTTTCGAAGATCGGTCGAGTAGGATATGCCTACGAGCGAAACGGCAACCGAAGCCTGATCCGAACGGTTTACGAGGTTTTTGATATCGGAATTGTTGATTATCTTTATATTTGAACCCGTATCCTTGATGCTTATGGTACGGATACCTATCTTTTCAACGGTTCCTCTGAACCCGTCGACTTCAATTATATCGCCGACATTGTACTGGTTTTCAAAGAGTATAAAGATTCCCGTTACGACGTCCGCCACAAGACTTTCCGCGCCGAAGCCTAAGATCAAAGCCATGATTCCGACTCCTGCGAAGATGGTCGTTATATCAAGACCGAGTATTTTAAGCATCCAGCATATAGCTATCAGGACAGTCAGGTATTTGATCAAACTCGAAAAAACCGTGGCAAGTGTGCCGGTCCGACCGCTTTTTGTGCTAAGCAGGCTGAATAACAGCTGCAAAACGTAGTTAACGCAGGCCATTAAGGCAAACATGATAAGTATGGTGATTATCAGCGAAGGGTTAAACTTGATCTCGTCGAAAAGTTGTGTAAACGAATCAAAAGCCTTCATGGCCTTTCCGGCAAAACCAAGTCCCACAAAAAGAACGAGTGCGACGATCAATGAGATTATTTTTTTCTTCATACGGATTACCCCCCGATATTTGTTGATCATGAATTCTAAATTTGTGAGTTTTGACAGACTCTTTAAAGAATTATATATCCCGTCTGTAATAAATTAATTAACGGATTTACTTGACAACACTTTCCTTATAATGTTATGCAGTAATAGATAATTTTGTGTAATCCGATCATATGAAAGAGGGGTAGGAGGATGAATTATACCAAAGAAGAAGTAATCCAGTATATCAGCGAAGATGACGTAAAGTTCATACGTCTTGCTTTTTGCGATGTCTACGGCAATCAAAAGAATATATCCATAATGCCTACGGAGCTTGAACGTGCTTTTGAGCACGGAATAGCCATCGATGCTTCCGCGATAACGGGCTTCGGCGACGAACAGCATTCGGATCTCTTTCTTTTTCCCGATCCCGAGACACTGATGTATCTTCCCTGGAGACCAGAGCACGGTAAGGTAATGCGTATGTACACTACCATCAAAAAGCCCGACGGAAGCGTATTCGAATGTGATACGAGATCGCTTCTTAAGAAGGCCGTTTCGGATGCCAAAAGTGAAGGCTACACTTTCTTTTTCGGCGCAGAGCAGGAGTTCTACCTTTTCAATCTCGATGAAGATGGAAATCCCACAAAAGAACCGCACGACAATGCGGGATATATGGATGTTGCTCCCGCGGACAGAGGCGAGAACATGCGTCGAGAGATATGTTTAACGCTTGAGCAGATGGGAATACAGCCCGAAAGTTCACATCACGAAGAGGGCCCGGGACAGAATGAGATTGATTTCCACTATTCGGATGCTTTAAGTGCGGCGGACAATGTTATGACTTTCCAGAATGTTGTTAAGACCGCTGCGTTCAGAAACGGTCTTTATGCCGATTTTTCCGCAAAACCCTTTGACGATAAGCCCGGCAACGGTTTTCATATCAACATGTCTGTAAGGGCAAAGGACGAAGGCGATCATCTTGGAAGCATGACGGAAGGCGTATTAAGTAAGATAAAGGACATTACCGCTTTCTTAAATCCCACAGAGGATTCATATAAGCGTTTCGGCTTAAGCAAGGCGCCCGCCTACATATCATGGGCCGAAGAAAACCGTTCGCAGCTTATAAGGGTGCCGGCTTCAAATTCCGAATACAGCCGTATCGAGTTAAGATCCCCCGATCCGATGGCAAATCCGTATCTTGCCTTTACGCTTCTTATATATGCGGGATTATACGGGATCAAAAACGATCTTAAACTGCGCGAGGCAAACGATTTAAATCTTTACAGTACAGGCGAGACTGCGCTTTCAAAACTTGAAAAACTTCCCGTAAGCCGTGCGGAAGCCATTAAATATGCTCTTAGGGGAGATTTTGTAAAAGAACACATTCCGGCACCTATAATGGATGCATTTTTGATCTAGACAGGTCCTTACTATATGAACCGTAAGAATACGGTTTAAAAGAAAGGGGGAGAACGGATGAGTCTCAAAGAACATGTCTACAGTGTGCTTTTGGTATCCGCATCGTCAAATTTCAACGGGCAGCTTTCATCCATGCTCCCCGAAGCGGACTATACACCGATCAAAACGGTTACAAATATAAGCATGGCAAAACGTGCGTTTGCGGACAGATCTTATGATTTTGTGATCATAAATTCGCCGCTTCCCGACGATAACGGGACAAGATTCGCCATAGATGTGGCCACTTCTTCAAAAACGTCGGTTGCTCTTTTGCTGGTACGGGGTGAGTTTTTTGATGAGATATTCAATACGGTAGCGGAGCACGGGGTGTTTGTGCTGGCTAAACCTATTGCAAAGGCATCCCTTTCCAATGCGCTTAACTGGCTTATAAGCGCAAGAGAGAGACTTCGTAAATCGGAAAAAGAAAATCTCTCTATCGAGGACAAGATGAAGGAGATCCGTATCGTCAACAAGGCAAAGTGGTTCCTTATCGAGGAACTTAAGATGAGCGAAGCGGAGGCTCACCGCTACATCGAGAAACAGGCTATGGACGGATGCGTTTCCAAACGCGAGATCGCGGAAAATATCATAAAGACATATTCATAGGGAATTTGGCATAAAAAAGGCGGATCAAACGATCCGCCTTTAAATCACTAAAACTTATTTAGCCTTACCCTGATTTGCAACTGCTTCCATCTTAGCCTTTAAAGCTTCCTGGTCGCCAAGGTAATAATGATTAACAGCATTGAAATTATCGTCAAATTCGTATACAAGCGGAACACCTGTGGGAATGTTGACGCCTAAGATCTCATCGGGTGTAAGATTGTCAAAATACTTAACAAGTGCACGGAGTGAATTGCCGTGAGCAGCGATGATAACTCGCTTGCCTGCCTTCATCTCGGGCTTGATCACTTCATTAAAGAAAGGAACCGCTCTCTCGATGGTGATCTCAAGACTCTCTGTAAGAGGAAGGTTCTTCTTGTCGACATTTCTGAACATTTCCTGATTCATGGGAGCTCTCTCGTCACTTTCTTCAAGTGCGGGAGGAGTAACATCAAATGATCTTCTCCAGATCTTAACCTGTTCTTCACCGTACTTCTCAGCGGTCTCTGCTTTGTTAAGACCTTGGAGTGCGCCGTAATGACGCTCGTTTAACTGCCATGCCTTATGTACGGGGATCCAGTTTCTGTCCATTTCATCAAGGATATGGTTAAGAGTGTGGATAGCTCTCTTTAAATAAGAGGTATAAGCTACATCGAAATCATAGCCTTCTTCCTTTAAGATCTTTCCGCCCTGCTTAGCTTCTTCATGTCCTTTTTCACTTAAGTCAACATCTGTCCAGCCCGTGAAAAGGTTGAGTTTGTTCCATTCGGATTCGCCGTGTCTGACGAGGACCAATTTCATCATAGTATTAATGCTCCTTTTCTTTATTTCGTTATTATTCCTTTAACCGTATAACCGGTTTCGTTGATGATTGAAGTGAGCTTATCGGTATCAAGCTCCGAATCGGTCTTTATGATAGTAAGACCTTTTTTGTGTGAGGATTTGATCTTTTTTACGGCGAAAGCATTCGAAACAGCATCGTTAACATGCTTTTCGCATTTTTCGCACATCATACCCTCAACCTGTACTTCGTATGTCATATCGGTCTCCTTTGTATGATCTGTTAAAAGATTCGCTTTATCATTATAGATAAGCGGGGTTTTGTTGTCAATAAACGATAAATAAAGCATCAAATAAAGCAAGAAATGACTTTACTAAACTCACATTGTGTTATAAAATTAACAATGCAATATGTTATTAAATTAACAATATGCAAAAGAACATAGTTTAGGAGAGGGTATTGTCACGTATGGCGGACAATACAGAGGGATACCAAAATGGAAAGAAATTATTTCGACCTTAGGGGTCAAGTGGCAGTTGTAACCGGTGCATCAAGCGGTCTCGGTGTACAGATGGCAAAGGCACTCGCAAGCAAAGGCGCAAACATCGTCTGTCTTGCAAGACGTAAGGAAAAACTTGATGAAGTTACGGCTTCGATAGCCAATGAGTTTGGCGTAAAGACTTTGAGTGTTCAGTGTGATATCACTGATACGGCAGATGTCGAGGATGCGGTCGATGAAGTATTAAGAGAATTCGGACGTATCGATATTCTTATCAACAATGCGGGAACCGGTGCCGTAGCACCCGCCGAGGATATCACCGACGAACAGTTTTCGAATGAAATAAATATAGATCTTTTCGGAACCTTCAAGGTTGCGCGTGCGGTTGCCAAAAAGGCAATGATCCCCGCAAAATACGGAAGAGTGATCAATATCTCGTCAATGTACGGTCTTGTGGGCAACAAGGTTGCTCCCGCTTCACCTTATCATGCAGCAAAGGGCGGGGTTGTTAACCTTACAAGAGCTCTTGCGGCTGAATGGGGTCAGAAGGGTATAACCGTAAATGCGATCAGCCCCGGATACTTCTATACGGAGCTTACGACAGATACTCTTGACAGTGAGTTCTTCCAGCAGAATGCAAAGACCATGATCCCGCTTGAAAGATACGGCAAAGAAGGCGAGCTTGATACTGCGGCATTGTTCCTTGCATCACCCGCTTCATCCTATGTAACGGGTATCGTGGTGCCCGTTGACGGCGGATATACCTGTATGTAATAAAAGGCAAAAAATAACCCGGATGCCTGTTTGGCACCCGGGTCTTTTTTATTCATCAGTGATCGTTTATATCTTCCTGATCGTCAAAGTCTTCATGTCCGTCCGTCATGAACTCACGGCTGCTTACGCGCTTAAGTTCACGCTGCTTTTCGACATTCTGGGAAAGTAACTGCTTGACCGCATCAACCTGCTTTATGTTCCTTATATCAAACTCGCCGAGCGACTTATCGCTTGAGCATATATGAAGAGTACCGATACCGAAAATTCTCTGACCGAGCGTTCTTCTTTCCGAAATATCCAGTATCCTGTATAATTTTACTTCATCCTTATTGATATTTAAGAATCCGGTCTTGATAGCCAACTCTTCCTCATTGAGAGTATATTTTGTAAAGCTTATCGGCAATCCGAACAGTGTTCTTTTCCTGTCTTCCCATATGACTTCGAGGGTTTTGATCTGACTTTTATCGATTTTCATAGAAATTCTCCTTTTGCCCTGATAAACAGTTTTTCCAAACTCACTAATTAATATAACATAAACGGAAAGATGTCGTCACGAAATATTTTTGAATATTGGTATTGACAAAGCATAAAATGAGGTTTATATTTTGACTCATGAAAAGGCAATGGCGTCTTTGACAGGTACAGATGTACCTTTCAAAGGCGTTTTATTTTTTGCCGGGAAAAGAACAAATATACAATAAGGAGAGAGAGAAATGTCATACGTAGATGAGGTCTATGAGAGAGTAGTTCAGCAGAACCCCGCACAGCCCGAATTTCATCAGGCTGTCAAAGAAGTATTGGAGTCACTTAGAGTAGTTATTGAAGCCAACGAGGAGAAGTTCAAGAAGGATGCACTTCTTGAGAGACTTACAACTCCCGAGAGACAGCTTTTATTCCGTGTTCCGTGGGTAGACGATAAGGGACAGGTTCAGGTTAATAACGGTTACCGTGTACAGTTCAATTCCGCTATAGGACCCTACAAGGGCGGTTTAAGACTTCATCCTTCGGTTAACCTTGGTATTATAAAGTTTTTGGGCTTTGAGCAGATATTCAAGAACTCACTTACCGGTCTTCCGATCGGTGGCGGCAAGGGTGGTTCGGACTTCGATCCCAAGGGTAAGTCCGATCGCGAAGTAATGGCATTCTGCCAGAGCTTTATCTCTGAACTTTTCAAATATATCGGCGCAGATACCGATGTTCCCGCAGGTGATATCGGAACGGGCGCTCGTGAGATCGGTTATATGTACGGTCAGTACAAGAGACTTACAGGTCTTTATGAAGGCGTTCTTACAGGTAAGGGTCTTTCTTACGGCGGATCTCTTGCAAGAACACAGGCAACGGGTTACGGCCTTCTTTATATGACACAGGAAATGCTTAAGTGTAACGGCGTTGATATTAAGGGTAAGACCTGTGCCGTATCCGGTTCGGGTAACGTTGCGATCTATGCGATCGAGAAAGCTATCCAGCTTGGTGCGAAGCCCGTTACATGTTCAGATTCCACAGGTTGGGTATACGATCCCGAAGGAATCGATGTTGAGCTTCTTAAAGAGGTTAAGGAAGTTAACCGTGCAAGACTTACCGAATATGCTGCAAAGAGACCTTCGGCACAGTATCATGACAAGAAGACCGAAGGAAACAATCAGTGGATCATCAAAGCAGATATCGCTCTTCCCTGTGCTACACAGAACGAGCTTAATCTTGACGATGCAAAGGCACTCGTTGCAAACGGCGTGATCGCTGTATGCGAAGGTGCAAACATGCCTACCACTCTTGAGGCTACAAAGTACTTCCAGGAGAACAAGGTATACTTCGTACCCGGCAAGGCAGCAAATGCAGGCGGGGTTGCCACAAGTGCACTTGAGATGAGCCAGAACTCCGAAAGACTTTCCTGGACATTCGAAGAAGTTGATTCCAAGCTTCATGACATCATGGTAAACATCTTCCACAATCTTGACGATGCTTCCAAGAAGTACGGTCTTGAAGGTGATTATGTTGCAGGTGCCAACATTGCGGGCTTCTTAAAGGTTTGCGATGCTATGACAGCTCAGGGTATTGTATAAGTACAGATATCAATTTAATATTTTTCAAAAAGGCAAAGGCGTCTAAAGTGGTAACCCCACCTTAGACGCCTTTTTTATACGATACCGGGATGTCGTATAAAAAAGGCGGACAGCGCTAACGCCACTACGAGCTACTATGAAGGAGGAGATTAATATGAAAGCAGTAAACGATTATTTCGGCAGTCTGGTTTTCGACGATCGAAAGATGAAAGCAACACTTTCGGCCAAGGTTTACGCTTCCCTTAAAAGGACTATAGACGAGGGCAGCGAGCTTGACCTTAACGTTGCCAATGCTGTAGCAACAGCTATGAAGGAGTGGGCGGTAGCCAACGGAGCAACACATTATACACATTGGTTCCAGCCTCTTACAGGTATAACAGCGGAGAAGCATGACGGTTTCATAACTCCGGCACCCGACGGCGGTGTGATCATGGAATTTGCGGGCAAGGAACTCATTAAGGGCGAACCCGATGCATCGTCATTTCCGAGCGGCGGTATAAGAGCCACATTCGAGGCAAGAGGCTATACCGCATGGGATCCCACATCATACGCATTTATAAAGGATAAGTGCTTATGTATCCCGACAGCTTTCTGTGCATACGGCGGACAGGCTCTTGATAAGAAGACACCGCTTCTTCGCTCAATGGAAGCAATAAGTATCCAGGCAAAGAGAATACTTAAATTATTCGGTACGGAGACCAAATGGGTTCGCACATCCGTAGGTCCCGAGCAGGAATATTTCCTTATTACAAGGGAAATGTACGATAAGCGTCCTGACCTTCGTTATACGGGCAGAACCTTATTCGGTTCAAAGCCTCCGAAGGGTCAGGAAATGGACGATCACTATTTCGGAGCCATCAAGCCCAGAGTAGCCGCTTTTATGGCAGACCTTAACGAGGAACTTTGGAAGCACGGTATCCTTGCAAAGACAGAACACAACGAAGTGGCTCCCGCACAGCACGAGCTTGCACCGATCTATTCGACCACAAATATCGCTACCGATCACAACCAGCTTACAATGGAGATCATGCAGAAGACCGCATCAAAGCACGGCCTTGTATGTCTTCTTCATGAAAAGCCTTTCGCGGGAGTGAACGGTTCCGGTAAGCACAATAACTGGTCCATTTCAACGGCTGAAGGCAAAAACCTTCTTTCACCCGGTGAGACACCTTACGATAACGCACAGTTCCTTCTTTTCTTAAGTGCGGTCATCAAGGCTGTCGATGAATATCAGGATCTGCTTCGTATTTCCGTAGCTACTGCGGGTAACGATCACAGACTCGGTGCAAATGAGGCACCTCCGGCTGTTATATCAATGTTTCTGGGTGATGAGCTTAACGCGGTCCTTGAAGCTATCGAGACCGATTCGCCTTATAAGGGAGTCGAGAAAGTAAAGCTTGGACTCGGAGCTAATGTCTTACCAAAGTTTTTCAGAGATACGACCGACAGAAACAGAACTTCGCCGTTTGCATTTACCGGTAACAAGTTTGAGTTTCGTATGGTAGGTTCTTCCGACAGTATCGCTTGTGCCAACATTATGCTCAACTCGTCGGTTGCAGAGGTGCTTAAAGAGTTTGCAGACAAGCTTGAAGGAGCAGACAACTTTGAGGACAGCCTTCATGAGCTTATCAAGAACACGATAAAAGAACACAGAAGGATCATCTTTAACGGTAACGGTTATGATGACAGCTGGATCGATGAGGCCACAAAAGTAAGAGGATTATTAAACCTTCGTACCACAGCTGATGCGATCCCGCATCTTCTTGACAAAAAGAATGTTGAAATGCTTACGGGCCTTAAAGTATTTACCGAGGAAGAGCTCAATTCAAGATATGAGATAACTCTTGAGAACTATACAAAGACCGTTATCATCGAAGCAAATACGATGATCGAAATGGCAAAGACCGAGATCGCTCCCGCAGTCGAAGCATTCAGTGCCCATGTGGCCGGCAATGCTCAGGCTAAAAAGGCCATAGATGCAAATCTTGCATGCGAGTACGAGACAAATCTTGTAAGAAAGTTATCCGCACTTACAGACAGGATCTATGTTAAAGCCGATGAACTTAAGGATATTCTTATATATCTTTCAAAGGCCGAAAGCATCGGTGCGGAAGCCGATATGGTAAGGGATATGGTAATACCCAAGATGAGCGAGTTAAGACTTGCCGTCGATGAGGCCGAGACTTTAACCGATAAAAAGTACTGGCCGTATCCTTCTTACGGAGATATCTTATTCAGCGTTTATTAAGAGTACCTGCAAACGGGTGTATACATTAAAACCCGGGCAGTACCAAGATCATACACAAAGGAGAGAGGAATAAATGCAAAAGTTAGAACAGCTCTACGAAGGTAAAGCAAAAAAGGTTTTCAAAACAGACGACGAGGAGTTGTATATCGTCGATTACAAGGATGACGCAACAGCTTTTAACGGGTTAAAGAAGGGGACTATAACCGGTAAAGGTGTCATCAACAACAAAGTAAGCAATCATATAATGCGAATCATCGAAAAACACGGTATTCCCACCCATCTGGTCAAGGAATTAAGCGACAGAGAGACACTTGTAAAGAAGGTTTCGATCGTTCCGCTTGAGGTTATCGTACGTAACATCTCGGCAGGTTCTTTTTCCAAGCATTACGGTGTGGATGAAGGCATAGTTTTCGATGAGCCGATAGTAGAGTTTTCTTATAAAAACGACGAACTGGGCGATCCCTTACTTAACAGCATGCATGCAGTGGCACTTAAGATCGCCACAAAAGAGGAGATAGCACAGATCGAGGATTACGCATTAAGGATCAATGAAATAATGAAGGCTTTCTGGTCTGAGTGCGGTGTAACCCTTGTGGACTTTAAGATCGAATTTGGAAGAACTTCGGACGGTACGATCATTCTGGCTGATGAGATCAGCCCCGATACCTGCCGTCTCTGGGACAAAAAGACCGGCGAAAAGCTCGACAAGGACCGTTTCAGACGCGATCTCGGCGGTGTAGAGGAGGCATACGCTGAGATAATGAAGCGAGTGGGTGAACACAAAGAATAACTAAATGTATTGCGGGTGACTATTTTCTATGTAGGAGGACGCAATTATGAGTATTGAACAAGTAAAAGAACTTATCGGCGGAGAAGTATTCGGTGTCTGGTTCTTGATAGGCGCTGCGCTTGTGTTCTGGATGCAGGCGGGATTTGCAATGTGTGAAACAGGTTTTACGAGGGCAAAGAACGCAGGCAATATCATAATGAAGAACTTAATGGACTTCTGTATCGGTACGGTCACCTTCGTACTTTTGGGTTTTGGATTGTTTCTCGGTGAGGACGCACTTTTCGGTCTCATCGGACTTCCGAACTTTGATATTTTTACAAACTATGCGGGATTTGACTGGTCAAACTTCGTATTTAACTTGGTATTCTGCGCTACGACCGCTACTATCGTATCCGGTTCCATGGCAGAAAGAACAAGATTTATTTCCTACTGTGTATATTCGGCCGTTATCTCGGCAGTGATCTATCCCATTGAGGCACACTGGACATGGGGCGGCGGTTTCCTTGCACAGATGGGATTCCATGATTTTGCGGGATCAAACTGTATCCATATGGTAGGCGGTATCTGCGCCTTTATCGGAGCAGCAATGTTAGGCCCCCGTATCGGCAAGTATGAGAAAGACAAAAACGGTAAGATCACAAAGGTAAACGCATTTCCGGGTCATAACCTTCCGCTTGCGGCTTTGGGTGTATTTATACTGTGGCTTGGCTGGTATGGATTTAACGGTGCTGCAGCAACGACTGTCGAGCAGCTCGGTGCGATCTTTGTAACCACTACCATTGCTCCGGCAATCGCAACGGTCGTATGTATGATATTTACCTGGATCAAATACGGAAAACCCGATGTATCCATGTGTCTTAACGCATCCTTAGCGGGCCTTGTGGCTATTACGGCTCCCTGTGATGTGGTTGATGCACTCGGCGCTACCATAATCGGTGCCGTAGCGGGACTTTTGGTGGTATTCGGTGTATGGTTTAACGATTACGTAACCCGTGTTGACGATCCGGTAGGTGCTGTTGCCGTTCATATGATAAACGGTATCTGGGGTACGATAGCTGTAGGCCTTTTCGCAACAAACACAGCTCCCACATATTCGCTTGCAGACAAAAACGGAGCAGAGCTTTTGGGCCTTTTCTACGGCGGCGGATTTAAGCTTTTGGGTATCCAGTTTATCGGTATGTTTGCTACGGCTGCATGGACGGCTGTAACCATATTTATCACTTTCTATATTATAAAGAAGACATTGGGACTTCGCGCATCGGCTGAAGAAGAGATCACAGGTCTTGATATTACCGAACACGGTCTTCCGAGTGCATATTCGGGATTTGCCATCAACGATATGTCAGGTATGATGGAAGTCAATGAAAACACAAACTTAGGAGAATCCGAATATGATAAAGCATCGGATATCCAGAAGGATACGGCTGTAAAGGTTGTAAAAGAAACCAATATCGTACAGGGCGTATTTGCCGATACCGGTATGCATAAGGTAGTTGTAATTGCAAAACTTGCAAGATTCGATGCCTTGAAGAAGGCGTTGAACGACCTGGGTGTTACCGGTATGACAGTAACACAGGTTATGGGCTGCGGTATCCAGAAGGGTGCCGGCGAGTACTACAGAGGTGTCGAACTTGATGCTACATTACTTCCCAAGATAAAGGTTGAAGTGATCGTAAGTGCAATACCTGTTGAAAAGGTTATTGAAACTGTCAAGAAAGCACTTTATACGGGTCATATCGGGGACGGTAAGATCTTTGTATACAACGTAAGCAAAGTTGTTAAAGTCAGAACGGGCGAAGAAGATTACGAAGCCCTTCAGGATGTGGAATAAAGTATTATGTAATATCCTAACGCAGATCAGGCCGACACTGTGGATCTTTCGCAGTGTCGGCATATTGTCGGGAGAGAGTTATGAGTGACGATCATATTCATGAGGAGTGCGGTATTTTCGGTATTTATTCCAAAAACCGCACGGATGTAGCGGGTATGACCTATTACGGTCTTTACGCGCTTCAGCATCGAGGGCAGGAGAGCGCCGGTATTGTGGTAAACGATGACGGCGTTTTTAAGGTACACAAAGCCGAAGGGCTTGTGGGAGAGGCTTTTGCAAACGGGGAAACGTTAAGGCTGGGCTTGGGAAACATTGCCGTCGGTCATGTAAGATATGCAACCACGGGTTCCGATAATATAAATAACATCCAGCCGCTTGTGGTCAATCATCATAAGGGCAAAATGGCGCTTGCCCATAACGGTAATCTTGTAAACGCTTATGAACTTCGCGACGAACTTGAAGAGAAGGGTGCTATCTTCCATACGACCACCGACTCCGAAGTCATCTCTTATATGATAGTCCAGAACCGTTTAAAAAGCGCATCCATAGAAGAAGCGGTATCACTTACGATGGACAGTATAAAGGGCGCTTATTCGCTTATAATATCTTCTCCGCAAAAACTTATCGCGGTAAGGGATCCAAACGGCTTTCGCCCCCTGTGTTACGGGATCACAAAGGACGGAATATATGTGTTTGCTTCTGAATCCTGTGCACTGGACGCCGTGCACGCTGAGTTTGTGCGCGATCTAAGACCCGGTGAGATAGCGGTTGTCGAGGACGATAAGCTTCGCTTTGATACATCGCATTGTGATACGGCACCACGGCATTTATGTGTATTTGAGTACATTTATTTTGCCCGTCCCGATTCTGTCATAGACGGAACGGGAGTCAGTGTTGCAAGGCAGAGGGCAGGAAGATTTCTTGCCAAAGAACACCCTGCGGATGCCGATATAGTGATAGGCGTTCCGGACTCCGGCCTTGAAGCGGCACTCGGTTTTTCTCTTGAATCGGGTATCCCGTATGCCATAGGTTTCACAAAGAATAAATATATAGGAAGAACTTTTATCGCTCCGGGCGACGAAACGCGCAAATACGGAGTAAGTATCAAGTTAAATCCGATAAAGGAAGTCGTAAGAGGCAAAAGGATAGTACTTATAGACGATTCGATTGTAAGAGGGACCACAAGCAGGCATATAATAGATTCTCTTAAGGAAGCGGGCGCAAAAGAGATACATATGCGTGTAAGCTCTCCTCCTTTTGTTGCTCCCTGCTATTACGGTACCGATGTGGACGATACGGATAAGCTTATAGCCAATCACCACACGATAGAAGAGATAGCAAAGATAATAGGAGTTGATTCTTTGGGCTATTTAAGTCTTGAAAACAGCAAACTCTTAACAGGCAGGGATATGGGATTCTGTACTGCCTGCTTTGGCGGAGAATACCCCGTAAAGCCCTCGGGTGCCGTCAAAAAGGATAAGTTTGAAAAGCCGATAAACGGATGATCCATGCTTTAAGATATGGCATATTTTTCCAAAAAGAACGATAAGTATAGTGAATGCTTTTGTGAAAATGTCACATTGTAACACAAAATCCGCTCTGATATAATCTCCCCTTGTAATGCTTAGGCACTTGTCAAAGTAATAAGGCAAAGGAGATTAGTTACTATGAGATTTTCTAAATTATTTGCGGCAGCAGTTCTTGCCGTATCAATGTTCGCCCTCACTGCTTGCGGTGAAGCAAAGGTTTCCGTAACACCCGTTCACGGTACGGTAACAGGCACCACATACACAAACGATTCCGTAGGACTTAAGATCGCCGCTCCCGAAACATGGACAGTTTTAGGGGATGCAGATCTTACAGCTTACGCAGGTGTTGATCTTTCAACAGTATCCGATTTCAAGGCTTATATTGACGAGAAACAGGCTGTTATCGATGCTTTTATGTTTGCTGAAAACGGTGCAGACAATGTTAACGTTGCTATCGAAAAGAAGAACACCGTATCAAAGCTTTTAAATGCAAAGCAGTATGCTGAAGCTTCTCCCGAAACACTTAAGCAGGCTCTTGAGCAGGCAGGTCTTTCGGATGTTAACGTTACCGTATCAAGTGTAAAGACAAACGGTGGCGAATTACCCGGATGCAAGACTACAGCTACTTTAAACGGCATGAATGTTTATCAAGCAAACGGTGTATACAGTATCGGTGATTACTTTGTGACCATTACCGCTACATCTTACGATGAGGATTCATGTGCTTCATACTTTGAATATGTAACCGTTACACAGTAAAGGATGATGACAGTAAAAGAACCGGATGCAAAAGCATTCGGTTCTTTTTTTCTAAAGATTTGAATAACCCATAAGATATTCGTCCGCTTCTTTGGCACAGGCTTTGCCTTCGGTGATGGCCCAGACCACAAGGGATTGGCCTCTGTGCATGTCGCCGGCGGTAAATACCTTGTCAAGTTCTGTCTTATAGGTATTCGGACTGTCTGTTTTAACGGTATTTCTTTGCGTAAGAGGTAAGTTTACCGAGTTTGGCAGATAATCTTCAGCACCAAGGAAGCCTGCCGCTATAAGCAAAAGATCGCACTTTAATGTCTTTTCGGATCCTTCGGTCTCCGTTAGTTTTCCGTCTTTAAAAGAAACCTTTACGGTTGTGATCTCGTGTATTTTTCCTTTTACGGTCTTAACTTCTTTAACGGTCGTTTCGTAGGTTCTGGGATCTTCACCGAAACAGGCCTTCGCTTCATCGTGGCCGTAGTCCGTACGAAGTGTTTTGGGCCATTCGGGCCATGGGTTGTCGGGAGTTCTTTCAACAGGAGGCTTTGGCATCATTTCAAGCGCTGTTACCGAAGCACATCCCATTCGTATCACGGTTCCGATACAGTCATTACCGGTATCGCCTCCGCCTACGACAACAACATGTTTGTCTTTTACGGTATTTCTTAATGTATCGGAAATTCCGCCGTTGATAAGTTCTTTTGTGACACGGCCCAAAAAGTCTACCGCGAAGAACACGCCTTTTGCGTTTTCGATACCCTTTGCATTTAAGCCTCTTGCTTTTTTGGCTCCGCAGCATAATATAACCGCATCGTATTCATCGATCACGTTCTTAAGCTCGATATCACGGCCCACATCACAGCCTGTTTTAAAAGTGATGCCCTCAGCTTCCATTATCTCACGGCGCCTTTTAATGATACTTTTATCAAGCTTCATATTAGGGATACCGTACATGAGAAGACCGCCTATGTTATCGTCGCGTTCAAAAACGGTCACGCTGTGTCCGCGCCTGTTTAACGTATCGGCTGCGGCAAGTCCTGAGGGACCGCTTCCGATGACCGCCACTTTTTTACCGCTTCTTATCTCAGGGATGCGAGGCTTAAGGTCGCCCGTTTTATAGCCTTTTTCCACGATGAACAGTTCGTTTTCTTTTATCGTGACCGGACTGTCGTTCATACCGCATATACAAGCTTTTTCACAAAGCGCGGGGCATACGCGGCCGGTGAATTCGGGAAAGGGATTGGTCTTTAATAGCCTTGAAAGTGCGTGGCTGTCCTCGTTTAGATATACCGCATCGTTCCATTCCGGGATGAGGTTGTGAAGAGGACATCCGACCACCATTCCCTTAAGTTTCATGGCCGACTGACAGAACGGCACGCCGCAGTTCATACATCTTGCGGCCTGGATACGTCTTTCTTCTTCGTTTTTATACTCGTGAAATTCCTTAAAGTTCTTTATCCTCTCTTTGGGAGAGATCTCTTTGTTTTCCTGTCTTTGGTATTCCAAAAATCCTGTTGCTTTTCCCATCTTTCAACCTCCGATATTTCCGGTTACTTCTTTAAAGGCTTCAAGCTCGGCATCATCATGGGATATTCCCTGTTCTTCGAACTTGGCTATTGCCGATATCATCTTCTGGTAATCGACAGGCACGACCTTCTTGAAGTGACTTATATATTCGTCGAAATTATCAAGGATCTCCTTTCCTTTTTCGGAAGAGGTTTCTTTGACATAATCGGTGAGGATGGATTTTAATTCTTCGATGTCGTATTTTTCGGACACATCCGAAAGACTTACCATATCCTTGTTAATACGTAAGTACAGGGTGTGATCGGTATCAAGTACATATGCGATACCGCCGCTCATTCCGGCTGCGAAGTTTTTACCGGTCATACCCAGTATTACCGCACGGCCGCCGGTCATGTATTCAAGTCCGTGATCGCCGCATCCTTCAGATACAGCTACGGCGCCGGAGTTTCTCACTAAGAACCGCTCGCCTGCGACACCGGTTATATAGGCCTTTCCGGATGTGGCTCCGTATAATGCCACATTTCCGACAATGATATTTTCGGAAGGCTTGAATTTACTTTTGTCGGGAGGGGTAAGAACAAGTTTCCCGCCCGATAAGCCTTTTCCGAACCCGTCGTTGGCATCGCCTTTTAAGCGAAGCGTAAGACCGGTCGGTATAAACGCTCCGAAGGACTGTCCTCCTCCGCCTTCGCAGTTTACGGTAAAGCTGTCATCGGGAAGTACATGATCCTTTTGGCCGTCAAAGGCTTTTAATATCTCGGAGCCCAAGATCGTGCCGAAGGTTCTGTCCGTACTGTCGACGGTAACGCTTATCGAAGGTTTGGAAGAAGCCTTGTTCTTTACCTTTTTAAACCACGGGAGCAGAACCGATTCATCCAGTGTCCTGTTTAACTTAAAGTCATATATGTCTTTTGCGTCAAAGCGGTTTTTGCCGCTTAAAGAAAACTTATTGTTTAAGATAAGATCGAGGTTTACCGAAGCGGCGCGCGAATGTATCTGTACATCACGCTTTTTAAGGCAGTCGGTCCTTCCTATCATTTCGTCGACGGTCTTAAAACCTAAGTCCGCCATGATCTCTCTTAGTTCTTCCGCGATGAAACGCATAAAGTTCATTACATATTCGGGTTTTCCCTTAAAACGCTTTCTTAACTCGCAGTTCTGTGTTGCTATACCTACGGGACAGGTATCTTTTGAGCATACCCTCATCATCATACAGCCGAGAGATACAAGCGGAGCGGTGGCAAATCCGAATTCTTCCGCGCCGAGCAAAGCCGCTATCGCAACATCGCGGCCGCTCATAAGCTTACCGTCGGTTTCGATCCTTACATGGGATCTCAATCCGTTTTCCATAAGTGCTTTATGCGTCTCGGCAACACCGAGCTCCCAAGGAAGGCCCGCGCTGTGCACCGATGAAAACGGTGCGGCACCGGTACCGCCGTCATAGCCGGAAATGAGGACTACCTGAGCACCCGCTTTTGCAACACCCGATGCGATCGTGCCGACGCCTGCTTCGGATACGAGTTTTACGGATATCCTTGCGTTCCTGTTTGCGTTCTTTAAGTCATATATAAGCTGTGCAAGATCCTCTATGGAATAAATGTCATGATGGGGCGGAGGTGATATAAGCTGCACACCCGGAGTCGAATGTCTGGTCTTTGCAACCCAGGGATAGACTTTTTTGCCCGGAAGGTTTCCGCCTTCACCCGGTTTTGCGCCCTGCGCCATTTTTATCTGTATTTCCTGTGCGCTTAAAAGGTATTTTTCGGTAACACCGAAGCGTCCCGAAGCAACCTGTTTAACGGCACTGTTTCTTTCCGTTCCGAAACGGTCGTATGATTCGCCGCCTTCACCGGTATTTGATTTTCCGCCGAGTCTGTTCATGGCGATCGCTATCGTCTCATGGGCTTCCTGCGACAGAGAACCGTAGCTCATTGCACCGACCTGGAAACGCTTAACTATGGATTCGACGCTTTCAACTTCCGAAAGAGCCAAAGGATCGTTCTTCGGCACAAATTCAAGAAGACCTCTTAAGGTATGGGGATGATTTTTGTCATCCACGATCTTTGTATATTCTTTGAAGGTCTCGTACGAGCCGTTTCTTACAGCCTGCTGTAAAAGTTCGATCGCGGTAGGATTGTAAAGGTGGTCCTCTTTGTCTTCACCGCTTCGAAGGCTGTGGAAGCCTGTACTGTCGAGCGTTGT
>JAEEGL013284466.1_pt1 | contig 37951 bp, 24 predicted proteins | sample 9134231 | NCBI WGS metagenome assembly JAEEGL01 (sample SAMN16246548, study PRJNA631951) | gut metagenome | biome: gut microbiome; feature: rumen; material: fiber-attached | host: Bos | place: Iran: Karaj | collected 2018-10
TCCGGCTGGCGGAGTTATTGCCGCAGCGCTTTAACGCTTAAAAGCGTTTATGTGTTAAAGGATAATACCTTGCGCCGCATATTGCAACGTCCGAAGAGAAAAAGAATTGCACTTCGTGAGGAACAAAACAGGGCCGCCCCTAAGGAGCAGCCCTGCAGCCGGTGATTACTTCCGGAAGCTTTTCGTCCTATCCGTTTCTGTTGCAGAAGGCAAGAACCCGGTCATAGAAGTCTCCCGCCTCCTCGAAGGCGCCATGGCCAAGTCCGTCATAAACGTAGAGTTCGCTGCCGTTTATTGCCTCGTGAAGCTCATACGGCGCATCATTTCCGATCGTCCTGTCGTCGCTTCCCGCGATGATGAGAACGGGACAGCGGATCTCCTTAAGCATGTCCCGGCAGTCAAAATCAAGGATTGCGCGGGCATTCACCATGAAGCGGTGATAGTCCCGGGGCCTGGTAAACCTGGCAAGCAGCGGGATGAACTTCCGGTACTTCTTCAAATATTTCTCCGAATACATCCTCTCCGCAGTGTCCGCCATCAGCGCCGCATGGTCACCCCGTTCCGCCATTTCCGTCCATCCGGATACGGTCTCCCTCACGACGGGGCCGGCGTAAGGGGCTGTGACGGCAAGGATCAGTTTTTCCACGATCTCCGGATGGTCCGCCGCGATATACTGGGCGATCATGCCCCCCTCGGAGACGCCGAGTACGCAGGCCTTGTCCATTCCCAGACTCCGCATCGCGAGAACCTGGTCTCCGGCCATGTCCCTTATGGAATACCCTTCCGGCATGTCGTTTTTCCTGCTGAACATATATACCGTGTAGTCCCGGAAGAATCTCCGGTAGGGAAACTGCAGCATGAAGGCCTTTCCCTTCACGGTGGCAAGCCCGTCGGAAAGCCCCGGAAGAACTGCGAGCTTTCCCGCGCCGCTTCCGAAAGAAGCATAATACATGGTCGAATTGCCCACGGTCACACAGCCGTTTGAAGTCATAGTCCGGTTTCATCTCCCTCTCACACAAAGCAGGCCTGATCGCCTGATCTGGGAATATCCGCTTATCTCATTCTAGCACACAGGAAGCACAGGACGCCGCGCACAGGGAAACCTGCCGGGCAAAGTGGCCTTCCGCAGGCGTGATGTCCTTGACTGTTACGCTTTGAAGTGTTAAAGTATTGATAACAACATTTTTCGCTTCAGAAAGGAATTGTCGTGAAAAAGGGTGTACATACCGAAATGGTCGAACAGCTTTTTGACGCTGTTCTCAAACTGGAGAATAAGGAAGAATGCTTCGCGTTCTTCGAGGACATCTGCACCATCAACGAACTGCTCTCCTTTGCCCAGCGCTTCGATGTGGGCATCCGCCTTCTGAATGAGCAGACCTACCAGGAGATCACAAAGAGCACCGGTGCCTCCACCGCCACGATCAGCCGTGTGAACAGGCTCCTCAATGACAACAATGAGGGGATTGAGATGGCGGCAGGCCGCATCGGGAAGGTCTGAAGAAGGATCCCTGCGGAACAGGCTTTGCAGAAAGGAGCGCTGCATTACTGCAGCGCTCCTTTTATCTCTTTCCCGGCCCCGCCGCCTGATCTCTGAGGATCAGCCAGGAAAAGCCCTTTGCCGTTCTAAGTCCCGCGTCGCGGAAATGATTTCCCGGATTCCACTCCAGCACGGAGGGAATCCCCTCTGCGGAAAGCTTCCCGTACTGCTCCCTTATCGCATCTCCTACCTGCGCCATCGTCCTGTTGCGCGTGCGCTCCTCCCTGTCCCCGAGGCTTAAGTAAACCGCCGGAGTTCTGCAGGGATGCCCGGACGCATATTCCGTCCATCCGGGGAACCAGACCGAAGGCGACACCGCGGCGACGCCGTCAAACAGCGTAGTCTGGTACGCACTCCAGAGGGCGAAGAACCCTGCCAGGGAGTATCCGCCGAGAAAAACCGCCGGACCGGCATCGCTTCCCGGCGCATTTCCCAGGGCTTTCTCCCTCTCACCGGCAAGATGCGGCAGAAGTTTTTCCGTGATATACAGCAGCATCTCCCCCGCCCCGCTGCCGAAGCCCTCGCTTCCGAAGACCGGCGGCGCTTCCCAGGGAGAGAGCTCCTCGTTCCAGTTTCTCACCCCCACGGCCGCGAGGCAGAAGTCCTCTGTTCCTGTCCTCTCCGCGACCGCCTGAACCTCGCCGTCCATCCCGGAAAGATCCTGCTCATCCGAGGGCTGGATCAGCATAAAACGGGCACCGGCAGACCCGTACATCGTGATCTTCCTGCCTTCCAGTTCGAATTCACGTTTCTCCATCGCCTGATTCCTCTCCTTCCCCCTTAAGGGATCTGCGCTTACTGCAGCATGTAATAGTGGAAAATCCCGCCCATAGTCATAATAAGGGTCCAGAAGAGGATGAGATCCACCGCCCACACGCCTGCGGGCTCCGAAGCCTCCTCCCCGCCTTTCCGTCCGCAGATAATTCCCGCAAAAAGAGGCGGAAGCAGCGCGATGAAATACCTGCCCTGGATACCCACGATGGAGGGATCACCCACCGGCGTCCAGAGCACGTACATGCTGGCGCAGACCAGGACATACCCTGCAGCCGCGATAAGGATGAGCAGGACTGACGCGGAAAGACCTCTTTTTCCTCCTGTGCCTTCCGGTGCTCCGCTGTCCGGCGAACCGGAAGCCGCTCCGGTTTTCCCGGCAAAACTTCTCCCGGCCCCGGATGCCGTCACGGCGTACACCATGACCACCAGCAGCACCGGTACGATGATTCCGGCCGTGCGGATCACCAGAAGCCCCATATAATCCGCGGTCATGGAGCGGAAATACACATTTCCTCTCTGCACCGTCTCGCGCAGTGCAAGACCGATGATCTCCGAAGGGTGCGTGAGGATGAATTTCGCCTGCTCTGCGCCGTCCACACGGTCTCCGAAGGAGGAGACATATCCTCTGTACACCAGGGAGCTCACAAGATCAAGCGCCATCGGCACCCCGAAGAGAATGATCCTGTTCAGACGGGCCTTCGTGGGGCGCTCCTCCTGCCCGAGCTGCTTCGCCGGGATCAGGAGGAACACGGCAATCAGCACCACATAGACCAGCTTGCACAAAGCCAGCGCCGAAGCGAGCGCGGTGAGGACCGCCAGATCCTTCCGGGAAAGTCTCCGGCCCGAATCAATGAACTCCAGCGCCGCCGCAATGAAAGCGAAGGCAAATGCGTTGGTCAGGGCGTCCGAGGACATGGAGGCCATCTCCTGCAGGGTCATGGGAAGCATCATCACGACAAACAGCGCGGTTTTCCCGAAGGGCATCTTCTTCAGCGCGTACACGGAAAGCAGGAAACTCGCGGCAAATGCGCCGGCACGGCCCGCCATGAAGATGGTATATACATTTGATGTGAATATTCTCGCGATCTTGATCCCGACCGCCTGAGGGATATAGCAGACCGGGGCGTAGAGCGAAGTATTGGTAAACGCGATCTCCCGGACATCCGTCCAGTCAAGCACAGCCGCCCTGTCGGCGACCAAGAGCAGCGCAGCGGGAAGCACATCTCCGCCGGAGCCGTCCGAAAGATGCATGGACATCAGATGCCCGCAGGAAAGATCAAAGGCGCGCAGGAAGTGATTAACCTCGTCCGGCACCTGCCCGTGGGGCATTCCCGTAAGGAAGAAAAAGCCTGCTGCAAGCAGCATTCCGCTCCAGATAAAGAGCCGGTACTCCGGCAGGAACAGCTCGGCGGACACCAGCACCGCCATGAGAAGCACCGCCGCGGAGCCGAAACGCAGCGCCTGCGCCGACTGCAGATCCAGATCCCACAGATACTGGGCAGCTGCCGCCATGAGCAGGGCGCCGGTAATGGTGACGGCAAGAACCCTTCTCATGGGAAAACCTGCGAGGATACCAGCGATAAGCGCAAGGCCGGCCAGCCATGCGGCAGCTTTCAGAGCCGCAGTGAATCCGGAGGCGGATACCGCTGAAGGGGAAAGTCCCGCTGCCTCCTCCGACGTCCTTAGGACAATGGCAGGCTCATAGCTGACATCATGGCATTCCACTCCGAAAATGCCGTCCCCGGAGAGCATGACGACGAAGGTATAGAGTTCCCCCTCCTTAAGTGTCACATCCACGGGAATCCGGTAGACACCGTACCTGGGAAGAGGAGCGGCGGGGAGGTACTCCTCAAAGACGATCTGCCCGTCAATATCCAGCATGTAGCAGTCCAGCTCCGTCTCCTCCGTCACCTCCGCCTCCCGGAAGGTTCCGCAGACGGCGACCTCCGAGACGTGCTGCCCTCTGCCCTCCACCGTCGCCGAGACATACTCTCCGTCTCCGGAAAGATAGAAGTTCGTGTAGTCCCTCTCGAAGAGCAGCCGGTCCGAGGCATCAAAGGCTTCGCCGCGGATCAGCCCGAGCGGCCAGATAAGGACGAGGACGGCCAGCGTCACCGCAATTGCGGCGAGCTGGGCCGGAGTATACTTCTTACCGAATAATGCTGCTTTTCTCATGTAATACCTCGTAAGTACCGTGCCGCAGCCCTCCCGCCGGAACCTCGGATGCGGCTGCTCCCGGTGCGGTGACGGACGCTCCGGCACCGCCGGCGCGCTGCGGCCTCATGCTGTCTACCAGAGCCTGCTCTCCAGAACATCCAGAGGAGCGGTAAAGCGAGCGAGGATATCCTCATCACAACTGCTTTCCGAACTCTCCCCGCCCGGATTTCCGTAATCCGCCCAGTCGTTCCAGAGCATGTACACTGCCCCAAGCATCCTCCCCGAGTATGCAGGGATGATCCACTCCCTGTCCTCCGTCGCGAACCGGTTCGGCATCCAGCTGTTCTCCAGCTGCTCCGTGTCAAGGTAATCATATCCCCCTCCGGGGAGGATATACAAATCCCGGCTCCAGGAATTGATCAGGGAGAAGCCCTCCTCATAAACCCTGCCCGGGTCTGCCCAGGACGCGTCCCAGAGCTGCATTTCCAGTTCCGGATCCGCCTGCTTAAGCGTCCTGTAGAGCCCCGGGTCTCCGTAATAATCCAGGCTTGCCCAGAGGCGCAGTTTCTTCTCCGGCGCCGTCTCCTTCACGAGCAGGGCGAGTGAAGCCATGTATTCCGCGTAATCCCTTCCCCTTCCGTAGTACTCGTCACCGCCGAGGTGCACCGTCCCGCAGTTCTCAAACGCCTCCCCCGCGAGAGCCTCGGTCCAGACCTTCCTTCCAAGCTCCCGGGCGGCTTCTTTGGAGAGATCCAGCGTGTCGGCGAGCTCCGGCGCCCGCGCAAAACCCGCCTCGGGAAAAACTTTCGTCAGAGCAAGGCTGTGGGCAGGCGTGTCGATCTCCGGTACCACCTCCACGCCGAGAGAAGCGGCGTAATCCACGAACTGCGCGAATTCCTCCTCCGAATAACAAAGATCGCCCGAAGCCACAGGCGCCCCGTCCTTCCCGGTGATTCCCAGATCCAGGCGGAAGGCGGAGTAGAGGTTCCTCGCCCCCGCCACCGTGCCGTCGTACCCGCTCTGGGTGATGATCTGGTTGTCGTTTAAGTGAACATGCAGGGTGTTCATCCGGTGCAGGGAGAGCTCCTCCGCTATCTCTTCAAGCGTATCGAGACTCACCGGGCGCCTCGACACATCAATACCGAATCCCCTTACGGCATAGCGGGGATAATCCCGGATCACACCGCAGGGAAGCGTGACGCTTCCGTCCTCTCCCGTACAGGCCCGGACAAGTTCTGCCAGTGTGACCATTCCCCACTGAAGGCCCTTCCTGCCGCCTCCGTACACCCGGATTCCGCCGTCCTCCTCCCCTGCGATAGAGATGCAGTACGCCTCTTCGTCCGACTCCAGGCCCGCAGCGGGAAGGTTCCCTGTCACTTCTCCGGAGCCCTCATCCGCCCTTGCAGCGGCTTTATCGATGAGGCGCTCCGCCTCCGCCGCGGGGATAATGAGCTCCCCTCCCCCGGTGTCCGGGCGCCATTCGGCGACGCGGATGCCTCCGGGAAGCGCGGCGGCCGGTTCTTCCTTCTCCGCAGGCAGCGGCTCCGAGGCGGGAATCGTCACCTTCATCCCCGGCAGTTCGAAGCGCGCGCTCTCCCTCCGGAGCGCCGGATCCCCGTCCGCGGTTTTCACCAGCGCAAAACCGATTTCCGCTTCAACATCGGCCTCCGTATCCGCGACATGCCTCTCCCGGTCAAAGAGCATCCCGTAATCCGCACCGGCGAACTCCAGTGTATAGCCCTCCGGCACCTCCGGCAGGTCCATCTGCCGGTGCCTGCCCTCCGGAATCTCCGGCGTCCGCAGCACAAAACTGTCGACCGCCCCGTAGACTTCGATCTCCGTGAGGGAGACGTTCTGATAGTACAGCGTAAGGTCCGCCTCCTCTCTTCTCACATCATACGTATGAAGACGGATGCGGCCTGTACGAACCGGTTCGTCAAAAAGGATGACCTGGGCTGCGGACGCAGGTGCTTCCGTGAACCGGGCCGCCTCGGTCCACTCCTCTCCGTCTGCCCGGCCCCCGTCATCCCGGGCCTCCGCTTCCCCGGCGGGGATATACTCGACCGAATACAGGGAGACGTTCGTCCTCTCCCAGTAAAGCCTGACTGCGCAGATCTCCGCGGCGGACGGCAGTGAGATTTCCAGCCAGTGCTCCGCGCTGTCCCAGTTGTTCTCCGAGGACCAGCGGTTCCGGTTGTCCAGGGCGATGCCGTCCGCAGCTTTTGCCGCGGTCATCTCCCCGTTCTCCGTGCTGTCCGCGCTTATGCTCACTCCCTCCGCCCGGGCAAGGTTTTGTCCCGCGACCCGGACGAGCATCCCCTCTTCCAGGGGCTCGGCGGAAAGAAGCACATATTCCGGCACCGGGACGGCTTCAGATGCGCCGGCGGCCCCTGCCGCAGTTCCCGGATCCACCCCCAGGGCCGCTCCGGTCCGGAAGGCCTCCGTCAGGGCCGCTCCCGGGAAAAACACCCGGAGTATCAGGTACAGAACCATCCCTGCCGCGGGGATGATATAGATGGCTGCGGCAGCCGCCCCGTAAAGGAGGGCAAAAAGCGCGTTCATTAAACCGGAGAGCAGCGCGGCGGCCGGCATTGCCGCAAGAAGCAGGACCAGCCCGGCAAAACTTAAGCCGATGCCGGCGGTAAGTCCAGGCTGCCGGAAGGTGACGGCGATCCGGCAGGGCTCTCCTTCCGCCCCTTCCGGAAGGCGAACACCCGCAAATCCGCCGAAAAGGTCGGTTATTACCACAGGGGCCGCATTTCTCCCTGCCTTTCCGGAGTCCTCCGTCTCCGGCATATCCTCCCCGCCCGGCAGGATTTCCGCCGAAAGTCCCGGGAGCCGGACCACGGGGAGGAACAGGACAGAGCTTCCGCCCTCCTTCGGGAGAACACAGTCAATCACCAGCCTTGCCCTGCGGACATCGAGCTCCGCGGATATGCCTTCCCTGCCCCTTATAAGCTCTTCCCCGCCGGGAAGGGAGAACCCGCTTTCCTTCTCATATTCCGGGAGGGAAACCAGAACCGCAGGCCCGGCGAGAAGCTCCTCTGCCTCCGCAGGGGCGCCCTCCGCATAGGTCGCCATCCAGTCCGCGCGGAATCCGAGCCCGGAGAGCGCATCTATCGTCTTCTGCGGCACGTCCGGAAGATACGAAGTCAGGCTCCAGTCCCCGGTAACCAGCGCGGCATCCCGGGGAAGCGACTCATCGTAGGGCCGGAAATCCCAGAGCGCCCGTTCCGCCGATTCCTGCCCGGACGTCATCTCCAGGTAGGCTTCCTCGTTGTCCCTGCGGATTCCGTAACTCTCCGGAAGGAAAATCATGTTGTACAGGCAGAAAGACGCCGCAAGCACCGGAAGGAGAAGAATTCCCTTCATCCCGGAGAATGCGGCGGCCGAAAACACCGCCGACGCGAGGAGAAGCAGAAGTATGCCGAAGGAGATTCCAAGCTCCGCCGGGCACTGCGTCAGAGCAAGAGAGGAAAATGCCTGCGCAAGGCGGTCCTCATAATGGACAGCGAGGAAAACCGCCGCCGCGGACGCGGCAAAGGAGAGCGCCGCCGGCGCCGCGGATTCCCGCTTCCCGGCGGACTCCTCAGGGTATGCAAGCCGGATCCAGGCGGCCATTGCAAGAAGGGCCATATAGGCGTACCGCACGGGAAAACAGCGGTACGATCCCATGTGCCACAGGAGATTCGCAGGCTCGAAGAGAACGGTGAGCCAGAGAAATACCGTCAGCGCAGCCACTGTTCTTAACCATGCAGCCCTGTGTCCGGATGCGGCGGCCTCCCCGCTGCCCGGAGATGCTGCATATTTCCCTTTCCGGCGGGAAAGCTTTCCGCAGAGCATGAACAGAATCAGCGCGATAAGCACCGGATGGGCGATCTGGAAGAGCCGGTCCCCGAGATCGTCCAGCCCGTGCCTGGTCATCACCGACAGATAGGAGGTATATCCTGCCCTTGCGGAATCAAGGAGCGTGAGGATGTCCGGGACGAGCGCAGCTCCGGCGAGCAGGATCCCCGCGAGGGTATATATGCCGAGGACAGGAACCGCGTCCCTTCTCTCTTTATTCTTCGCGAACCCGAAGGCAAAAAGGGCGAACAGCAGCGCCATGAAGCCAAGCTGTATGCTCAGCACCAGCTGCCAGGCGGTGAGGAGGGCGAAGGCGGTTCCCGCCCTCCGGGTATTCTCCGGTGCGTTCCCGATCTCCGAAGCTTTGGAAATGCCGGCAAGGGAGAGCATATACAAAGGGAAAATCACCGGGAAGATCATCCACTTGATGATCTGATAATTGTAGGAGGCATAGCCGGAGAAGGCATAGCTGAGGGCAAGGGAGAGATTTAAAACCTGGGCTTTTTCCGTGGGGCGGACGAGTTTTTGCAGGAAGAAATCCGCCGATACCGCCGCCGCGATGCCGTAGAGAGCGACGAGTATATTCAGCGCAAGGCGGATTCTGTCCCTTCCGAAAAGGAGCAGCAGGTAATTGAAGGGATTGGCGAGCTCGTTCACCGTATCCGCGTACAGGCCGAGGCCTCCCGCGATCCGGAATTCATAGAAGAGATTCGCGCGGCCGGTCACTACATCATAGAAGCGGTATAGAAGCGGCGCGTACTGGGAGTAGAGATCCGTGATCAGCACGGACCCGCTGCCGAAGGGCCAGAAGCCGCGCCGGACAAAGAGCGCGGCAAAAACCCCCGCCGCGGAAAGCGCCGTGAAGATCAGCTCTCTTCTGTTCAGGCCTGCGCCGTTTGACCTGCTCTCCGTCATCAGCAAAAACTCCAGTAAGCCGTCATCGCCGCGCTGAGCGCGCAGAACACCGCTGCCGCCGCTGTAAGGACCCTGTGCTGCCGCCCTCTCACCGCGGCGAGCGCGGCAGCATTGAATACCAGGGTCACGGTGATATAGCGGAAATTCATGCTGCACTGCTGCGGATAGGAATACGAAAACCGGAAATAGAGCGCCATGTGGATCACGTAGCCGACGGCAAAGAAAGCATTAACCGCTCTTTTTCCGTAATCCCGGAAGGAGAAAAACACCCGGACGAACACCGGAAACACGAAGACGGCGAGAACGGCACCCGCAAACATAAGCAGCATCGCGAGCACCTTCACTCCCCTCGAAACCTCCGCCATGTCCCACTCCCCAAGTACGGACGTCCTCATGATCTGCAGCCAGACATTGTAGCCGCAGCCGATGCGGAAGTGCCGGAGGTTATCCAGAAACTCCGGCAGGACCGGCCAGAGATAGCGGTTGAGCACCGGCACGTTCCCGATGTACTGCCAGGAGTCCTCAGGAAGGGTATGGACGAAAACCAGCGGCATGTCATATACCGCGAGCCCGCGGAGATAGAACCACATCCCGAGGGGTACGGAAACCGTAAGAAACAGTGCGTACTGCCCGATCAGCAAAGGAAGTCCCGGCATTTCCGCGCCGGCGGCTTCCTGTTCCCGTATCTTCCCTGATCTCCGCTGTTTCCCGGCTCCGCGGACTGCGCGCACGAGTACGATGAGGAACACCGCCGCGATGGGGAAGGCCATCTCCGCGACGCTCTGCTTGGTCATCATGCCAAGGCCCAGCGCAAGGGCCAGCTCCGTGATCCCGACGAAAGTCGGCCGCCGCAGCCAGCGCAGGGTAAAAAGTATGCAGAGCACCGACGCGAGGAAGCTTCCGCCGTCGTTGTTCACGCTTCCGGAGAGAAGGATGAGCGAGGGATGGAAGGCAAATACCGCCTCGGCGAGGATGAGGCCCGACGCGGAACGGCCTTCGCCGGCAGTGGTGCCGGCGTTCTGCACCGGAAGAGCAGTCCTGCCCTCTCCTTCGGCCCAGATCCCCCGGATTTCCGCCAGAATCAGGAAGACCGCATAAAGCGCGGCAACAGAACACACGAAGGGAATGACCTGTATGGATTCCGCGAGCCTCTCCGGATCGCGGATAAAGAGCGAGCAGAATCTCATCCAGGCGGCGCTCAGCACATAGTGGAGCGGCGGATGGCTGAACTGATAGATCTCCTTCAGTCCCTCCCTTGGGATGTGCCCGTAGGTGTAGATGTAGTGAATGTAGCCAAGATGGCCTCCGCCCCCGTTATACCCGGCGGCGAGATCCATCTCGGAGATGTCGTACTGCCTCTCGTAAATCGTCGTTCCCAGACAGTAAAAAAGGCGCAGAAGCACGCCCGCAGCGAAGAGAATACAGCTATGCAGTTGGATCCCGGCCTTCTTATGCATAAACAATAGTTTATCACAGCGGCTACCCCATTACCCCTTTTTGGGATAAACTAATTCGTGTATCCGGGGTGCTGTGCTTTCTCCTGCCGAGGTGTCCTTTCTCATGAGTTTTCTCCGCAGATACTGGTATTATCTTCCCCTTGTCATCGTGCTCACCGCAGCTGGTCTTGTTTACGCTGCCGCGGGTCCGGATGCCCACATCGCCGTCCAGGACAACCTGGACCTTTTCCAGGCCCAGTACGCCATGCTGAGAAATGCCGGGCTTTTTGACGCGCAGCACGCGGCCTCGCCGTTCCTCCACGGAATCTCCCGCGACGTGCTTCCCTCGGAGTTTCTTCTTCCCGGCCTTATCTACAGGATTTTCCCGCCTCTTGCGGCCTACCTCGTCCAATACTTCCTGAAGGTCGTTCTCGGGACCTTCTCCTTCGCTCTGCTCGCTGCGGAAATTGCCGGCAGGGTCTGTAAAGGCACTCCGTCACTGCTTCAGGGAACTTCCGGCGCCGACGGGGAGCCTCTCGCTTCCGGCGACGGGGATTCCGCTAAGGAGCGCCGCGCGGAAGAAATCCGGGCTCTTTCCGTTCTCTCCGGCTTAAGCTACGGCCTGCTTAATCTCTTCCCCGCCTTCAGCATCTCCTTCGCGTCGCTTCCCCTCGCGGTCTGGATGCTGCTTAAGCTGGATAAATGCTTCGGCGCCCCGCCGAAGTCCGGCGCAGGCTTCCGTGCTCTTCCGGGTTCCGGAAGATCCCTTTCCGCGGAGCGCCTCTCACTCTCCCGCCGCTCCGGCAAGCGCGGTGCCGCCGTCTACTTCGCAGGGCTCCTGCTCTACCCGGTCCTGTCCTACTTCTCCTATTTCGGGCTGTTCCTTATCGGGTACTGTTTCCTCGCCTTCATCATTCTCTCGTTCCGGCGGCGCAGGGTGCAGCGGCACCTCGCCGGCGCTGCCGTCTGCCTCAGCGCAGGCTCCGCCCTCTACGAGTACCGCCTCTTCCGCCAGATGCTCTTCTCCGACGAGGTGACCATCCGCTCGACCATGAAGATGGATTCCCTCGGCTTCGGCGCGGCGATGCGGGAGGCGGTGAACATCCTGGTCAACGGAATATTCCACGCGGACGCAAGGCAGAAATACCTGGTCCTTCCGCTTTGTGCGGCAGCCGCTCTTATCTGCCTTATCACCGGGCTTATGCGCGCCGGGAAACCGGGAGAAGCCGGAAAAAACGATTCCGCCGTTTCCGGAGTCTTCCCCTTCTTCAGGCGCACTGCCCCTGTTATCGCAGCACTTATTCTGTTCAACAGTTTTGTCTATGGAATCTATGACTTCGAGCCCTTCCGCTCCCTCGTGGAAAAACTTGTCCCCCCGCTCAGGGGCTGGCAGTTCAACCGGACGGTCTTCTTCAGCCCTCTTCTGTGGTATCTTCTGCTCTTCGTCATCCTGTGCGACTTTACAGTGACGGCAAAGCGCGGCTTTACCGTTTCCGTCCTTGTCACTGCGGCATCCGCGCTGATCATCCTCGCCTCGCCGACGAACTATAATGATCTTTATTTCACAGCAAGGGCGGAGGCCTATTCACTGCTTAAGGGGGTAAAGGTGAGCGACCTGTCCTACGGGGAATTTTACTCGGAAGAGCTGTTTGATGTGATTAAGGAAGAAATCGGCTTACGGAGCGGCTCTTTTGCCGGTGCTGCTCCGGGCAGCGCGACTGCTGCCGGGGATAATCCCTCCGGTGCCGACTGGGCCGCAGCCTACGGCTTCCATCCCGCTGTTCTTGAGTACAACGGCATCGCCACTCTGGACGGTTATCTGGGCTTCTATTCCCAGGAGTACAAGGAAGCTTTCCGGGAGGTCATTGCCCCGGCTCTCGGGCGCCGCGAAGCCACCCGGGCTTATTACGACGACTGGGGAGCCCGCTGCTATCTGTATTCCGGCGAACAGGATTCCGTCGTTCAGGCAGTCCGGAACTACCCTGTCATGGAAGAGCCCCTTTACGTGAATGCCGATGCCCTGCGCTCCCTCGGCTGCCGGTATATCTTCTCGAGGATCCGGCTCACCAACGCGGAGGAGCTGGGGTTAACCCTTCTCGGCTCCTACAGCGGGCACGGGTCAGCGTATACGGTTCATGTCTACGAGTTCCGCTGATGGTCTCTTGAAGTGTGCGGCGGGCGGTTTAAGGCCGCCCGCCGATTTCTTTTATATATGGGATCAGCGGAAGCTCTCCAGCAGTTCGATACGGCACTTCAGCACATCCTGCACGTTGAGGTAGGTGTACTGCCCGCTGCCGTCTCCGTAGAAGCCGCGCTGTTCCACAACCGCGCCGTACTTCTCCGAGAGCTCCTTCACCGCGGCGTCGGTATCCTTCACCTGGAAGGCGATGTGGTGAATCCCTTCTCCAAGGCGGTCCAGCTCATCCCTCCAGACAGAATGGGCTTTGTTGGGCTCAATCAGCTCCAGCTGCACTCCGGGGCTCATGTTAATGAAAGCCATGCGGCAGCCGGCCTCCGGCGCCGGTTCGCCGTACACCCTGCACTGATTGACTTCATATTCCCCGCCGTCCACCGTAGGGGGCACTTCCACGCCGAACAGCGCGGCGTACACCTCCTTTGCCTTGTCCACATCGTTGACGACAAAACCGACCTGGCAGAAATTACCGCTCTCCAGAACCTTCGTGTAGTCCATAGAAATCCTCCTTTCCTACCCGTACCGCAGGGGTATCACATCGGATACCGTCCGTCTTAGCCCTAGAAGCACGTGAACGCGCCGTCCACGATGAAATCCGATCCTGTAGTAAAGGTGCTCGTGTCTCCCGCGAGATAGACGCAGATCGACTCCAGTTCCTCCGGTTTCCCGAGGCGTCCCATCGGTGCCATTGCGTTCCACTGTTCAATGAGCGGGATCAGCGTCGGGGAATTCAGCGTCAGATCCGTGCCGATGTATCCCGGGCTGAGGCTGTTGACCCGCACTCCCCTCTTCGCCCACTCGATGGCAAGAGACTTCGTAAGCTGGATCACCGCGGCCTTGGAGGCGTTGTACGCGCACTGGGGCTGGGGCACATTGACAATGTGCGCCGACATGGACGCAGTGTTGATGATGGAGCCGCCGCCGTGCGCGAGCATGTACCTGCCCGCTGCGATATCCGTGAGGAAAATACCGTTCAAGTTGACATCGATCACCTTCGACCACTGTTCGTAGGTCATCTCCTCGGCGGGGGCATTGATGCAGATTCCCGCGTTGTTGTGGCAGAAATCCAGGCCGCCCAGCTCCCGGACGACGGTCTCGATCATCGCGTCCACTTCATCCGGCTTGGTGCAGTCGCACTTCACCGCGATCACCTTCCGGCCGGTCGCCTCCGCGATCTCCGCCGCCGTGGCTTCCGCAGTCTCCATGTCGATATCCACGATCGCGACGTCCGCACCGGCCTCCGCAAAGGCGGTCGCGGTACACTTTCCGATTCCTCTCGCGCCTCCGGTGACATAGCCCTTCTTCCCGTCCAGGCGCATTCTTTCGATGATTCCCATTAAGCCTCCCTTCTTCGCCTTCTAGCTTTCCGGCATCCACACTCTCATCTGGTTCTCCCCGCGGTTTGCCCAGGCGAAATAGGGAATCGCCTTCATCTGTGCGGGCACTGCGCAGGGCGCGCTCTCCGGGTAAAGCGCGTTCTCTCCGGCCGCTGCCCCGCCCCGGACCATTCTCTCCCCGGTAAAGGTGATGGTATCCAGGCCGGCAAGAATTCCTTCCGTCTCCCTTTTCACCGAAAACTCTGCGGTGCGGGGAATCCTGAGCTCCTGGATGTTCTCCCCGTTGTCCGCGCCCTCGAATGCGTAGACAAAGGGCCCGCGCATGATGGCCGTCATGCCCTCGTCCGCCCGTACTCTCGGATCGGCGTAGACCCGGCGCACCGGCAGGTCAAAGGAAATCTCTGCCGTATCGCCCTTATTCCAGCTGCGGTCCAGATAAAGATATCCGTTCCTTACTTCCGCCTTCTCCTCCGCGCCGTTGATCTTCAGGGCAAAACTCTTCACGTGGCCGGGAATGTGCACCGCGAACGTGAAGCGGCTTCCCTCGGATGCGGGATCGATCCGGTAGCGGATGAAGCCCTCGAAGGGATAGCGGCTCTCCGCGCTGACTTCCGCAAGGGAGAGCTCAGCCTTGCCGCCAAGGAAGAGGTGGGCAAGGATCATTCCGTCCCGCTCGTCCCAGGCGTAGCGGCCGAGTGAGGTCAGAAGGCGGACGACGTTGGGCGGGCAGCAGGCGCACGCGTACCACTGAGGGCGTACCGGAAGGACATGCTCGAAGCCGGGAAGCTTCCCGGATACGCCGGGATTGACCTCGAGCGGGTTCACGTAGAAGAACCGCCTTCCGTCCAGCTGCATCCCGCTAAGTATCCCGTTGTAAACGGCGCGCTCCATGACATCGGCGTACTCCCCGGAGAGCTCGGCGTCCAGAAGCCTGCGCGCGAAGAATACCAGTGCAATGCTTGCGCAGGTCTCCGCGTAGGCGGTGTCGTTCGGGAGATCGTAGTCGTGGGTAAATCCCTCCCAGCGCGCCGTCTGCCCGATTCCCGCGGTGATATACATCTGCTTCTCCGAAATATTGCGGAAAAGCCTGCGGCAGGCATCAAGCAGTTCCCTGTCCCCGGTCTCGTTCGCGAGATCTGCCATCGCCGTATAGAGATAGCATGCCCTGACCGAGTGGCCGACCGCCACACTCTGGTCGCGGACCCTCATATGAGCCTGCATGTACTCCGCGCTCTGGTCCATGTTTCCCCAGTGGAACCATCCCCTCTTCCGGCTCTCCTCATGGAAAAACTCCGGATTCCTTCCGCGCTCGTCGATGAAGTATTTTGCCAGCCGGAGATATCTGTCGTTCCCTGTCGCCCTGTAAAGGCGCATCAGGCCGATCTCGATCTCCTCATGCCCCGGGATTCCGCGGATCTTGCCCTCCTCCGCGCCGATATTGGCGTCGATGCAGTCCGCCGCCCTGCACATGATCTTTAAGAACTTGTCCTTGCCGGTAGCCTCGTAATACGCCGCCGCGGCTTCCATCATATGCCCCGCGCAGTAGAGCTCATGGCACTCCTGAAGGTTCTGGAAGCGGTGTTCCGGCTCCTTTACGATAAAGTAGGTGTCGAGGTATCCGTCCTCCTGCTGGGCCTTCTCCAGGATATCGATGATCTCATCGAGCCTCTCCTCCAGGCCTGCGTCCGGGCGGATGATGAGGGAGTACGACGCCCCCTCCATCCACTTGGCGAGGTCGCTGTCCTGGAAAACCATTCCGTAGAAATCACCGTCGATCATGCCCGCGGCGATTCGGAAATTGTCGATGGCATGGCTCTTCTCTATCCCCGGGATCTCGTCGTTGAGAATCTGCTCCTGATAGGGAATCACCGTATCTATAACCAGGTTCTGGCGCGCGGACCAGAAAGGGTCGTCCACTTTGATCCTGCGCAGTTCGATTTCACTCATAAAAAACCTCCGTAAGTTGATTCATGTTGTCTTTATCCTGCCCGGTGTCCGTGATCCGGACGATACAAATATTGTAAATGCGCCTCGCAAAACGTGACAAGAGCCGTGCCGATAATCGTGCAGACTGCGGCTGCTCCCCACACCGCCGGACCGGACAGCGCGATGTGGCTTTTTCCCATGTAAAGCCACTCCGCAACAGCGGCATGGACGAGATAGACCGCGTAGGAGTGCCTGTCGAGAAGAGTGAGCGCCTTAAAGAGGAGCGAGTGTTCATTCCTCACCGAAAAGGGAAGCGTGACAAGCACGATGAGCCCAAATCCCCAGGACACCAGTGTAAAGTGCCCTATACTCCCAAAGAAGATGAGCAGCAGCGCAGCCCCCGGAACCACTGTCCCGGCATAGGCCGCGGCCTGCCTTATGCTCCGCGCATGCTGCGCCTTTATCCTGTCTTCCCCAGAAGATTCCGTGATCTCCCGGATAAGCGTCCCCAGGGCGAAGTAGTGCAGATAAAGAAAACACATGAAGGTTCCGGAGACGGAAAACCGCTCCCGGAAGCCGGCGAGGAGAAGGAGCGCGATGTAGAGGACTGCCGCCCTCTTAACCTTCCGGTTTCTCTCTCTCCCGTGTACGCCCGGGTTTCCGGTATCCCCGCTTCCGGCTGCAGTCCCGGTCCTCCTCCCCCCTGAGATCCACCGAAGCGCAAACGGCGCAAGAAGCGAGGAGACGACGAACAGGCTCACCGTCCACGTCGCGCCGAGGTTTCCCCAGAAATTGTCCGGTGCGGGCAGGACGGCATTGGTGAGAAAGATGTAGCGGAGCCAGTAAAGATGCCCGGGATCCGGCGGCACATCGCGGAGGATGAAGGAGTGCACGGCGGCCTGTGCGGCCATCACGAGATAGTACATCGGAAGGAGGCGGCAAAGCCTCTTTCCCGCGAACCTGACGTAAGTCTCCGGGCTAAGGCGGTCCTCCCGGAACGCGCCCTCCCCCGCAAGAAGAAATCCGCTGAGAATGAAAAAAAGATAGACGCCCGAAGCGCCTGTATTGGCGATTCGGGCAGCTATCCCGGATGCGCCGGATACCGGCGCAATATGACAGACAAAAATGCCGATGCAGGCTAAGACCCGCAGAATGCTGATGCTGTCAAACCTTCTTTTCATCTGTCCGCATCAGAGTTTCCCGATGCTCTGCATCAGGAAAATGAACATCCGCTGATAGGTCTCGGAAGTGTAGTGCAGCTCGTCGACCATGCCGTAGCCGGTCTGCTTCATGTAGCTGTTCAGGTCGATGCGGCCTACGCCTGCGCTCAGCTGGCCGTTCACATAGGCATTGAAGTGGTCGATGATATCGTTGTCCTTCTCCCAGATATGGCCGTACATCGGGCCGACGGTAGCATAGTACGTCACCGCCCCCTGGGCCGCCCAGCGCGAGGCGCAGCGGTTGATCGCCTGGGAATAGCCCCAGCCGTGCTCCAGGTCGTTGACGCCGTAGTTGATCACGACGATGGATCCGGGAGTGATATAGGAACTGATCTTCTCCTGCTGCTCCTCGGATTCAAAATTCTCAAGCCTTCCCCCGTAGATGTAGACAAACGCCACATTAGGGAACTGGCCCACCGCGTTGTACATCTGGCCCGTGCGGGAGTCACCGACAAAAATGACGTTGCCTCCGCTCTTCGCCGCCGCCTCCTGGGCTGCCGCAAGCTGGGCCGCTCTTGCCGCGGCTTCCGCAGCTGCTGCCTGCTGGGCTGCGAGTTCCTGCTCCGCTTTCGCCTGAGCCGCCGCCTGCCGGGCTGCCTCCTGTTCGGCCGCAAGCTGCGCGGCAGCGGCCTGCTCCGCTGCTGCCCGCGCTGCCGCGAGCTGCTCCGGGGACACTCCCATGTTCCTCATGACGATCGCCGCCTGGTTTGCGAACGCCGTCTTCTGCTCATCCGTGGTCGGGACGACAGTCATGGTCCCGCCGAGGATGTAGCCGAAGGAGGCGGAGTTGAACACGACCTGGAAATAGCCGTTGTCCGTGATTCCGCATCCCACAATTACGCCGCCTTTCTGAAGCGTCCCGAGCGGCGCCGCGCCGGCCTCGGGCTCCGAGAGAATCTCCACGTCCCTCACAGTCTGAAGTGCGTTATAGAAATCCGCCACGTTGTGGTTTCCCGCCACAGGCGCAGCGTGCACGCGCATCGCTCCGCAGAAAAACACCATAATCAGCATTGCAAGTGCGGCAGCGGCCGGAATTCCCGCCCATTGTTTTTCATTCCTGCTCATATACTCCCTCCTCTATTTCCGCGAGGCGCTTTTCGGCGTTCTCCGCGATGATCTCCCCGTTCCGCACCCAGCTGATGTATCTGCCGTCCCCGCGCCGGTCCGGAAGCTCCGGGTACATTTTCTTCAGGTCCTTCCCGAGATAATCGGTGAATTTGATGCTTCCTCCGTAATTGAGGTGCGTATCGTCGTTGAAATCCTCCTCCCAGACGATTCCGATCTCCCTGTCGAGCCAGTTGTAATTGCAGAAGGGAACTCCCTCCTCCTCCGCGATCCGCTCCAACCGGTTGTAGACCATCTGATCCTCCTCCAGAATACGGTACGGTGTGACGATAAAGTACAGCGCAATTCCCTCGTCCCTGGCAAGCCGGATCAGTTTTCTAAGGTACTCCTCGGATTTCTGCCCGAGGCTTCCGAAATCCTCGGTCGGCGGTGAGGGTCTCTCCTGCACCACCGTATGGAATCCGGCCTTATAGCCCTTGAAATTCCGCAGGTCGCCGCCCATATGGAAGACTGCCCGGAAATCCTCCTCCGAGAGGTCATTCCAGCGCGAGTGATACACCCCGAAGGCCGGGAAAAACTCCTTCAGGCGTTCCTCCTCCGCGGAAGCCCGGAGCATGGCGAGCTTGTTCGTGGAGAAGCGCATCCCGAAGATATTCTGCTCCATATAGCGGTAATAATAATCGTCCATGCCATACCTGGCAATGGAGAAGAGCTCATACACCGCGGCCTTCGGCTTCTGGTACTTTAAGAACTCCTTAAAGCAGTAGTAGGTCTCCCACGCGGTCTGTTCGGCACCGCTGTAGTCGTAGCCTGCTATCCCGTAATCCGCGTACAGCTGGGCGGGATTGATATTGAAATGCACATGGCTCGAGCCCAGGAAAACGACATCCACCGTATTCCTGGGCTGGTAGTACAGAGCCCGCGCCTGGTCTATCCCGTCGTCGCTTTTTACGCAGAGAAGCCGGTCCAGACCGGTAAACACAAGCACCGTGATCAGGATAAAGGTAACCCGGATTAGAAAGCGCTTAACCATCAAATCTGACCAGTTTTACCCCGTGAGGTGCCACAGCGGCGGTCACGGGCATGTCTGCCTTAAGGATTTCGCCGCTCCAGAGATCCCTGAGTTTAAGGCCTTGGAACCCGTCTGTACTCCCGCGGCCGATATACTCCGGCCGGATCTCCATTTCCGCGGCCTCGTCCGACAGATTGAAGACTGCGGCATACCTTGCCCCGTTCTCCGGATCCAGGCTCATCCACACCGCGTGGGAGTCATCGCGCTCCATCTGGCGGCCCATGCCCGCCAGCTCGTTCATGTGCAGCACCTCTTTGTTGGTGATCATCGCCAGAGTCTCCGCGTCATACCGCGGCATGTCGCCGCCTAGCATAAGAGGCGACCCGAAGATGCACCACAGGGTGAGCATGGTGCGCTGTTCGTCCCTGGTGAAATTGACTTCGCGGCCTTCGCCGAAAAGCTCTCCGACGCGGCCTAAGGGAATCATGTCGCAGTCAGGATAGTTCCCACAGCTCACCTGTCTCTCCCAGATCTCACAGCGCCGGAACATATCCTTGAGCTGTGTCCAGTTATCCCAGAAGTCCCCGGTCATACGCCACATGTTGGCGTTGTGGGTGTAAAGCCACGCCTCCTCGATAAGCGCCGCCCCCGGGGAAAGGGAAAGCACGATGGGCCTTCCTGAGCGGTCGATTGCCTTCCTCAGCATGGGGATCTCCGCCAGGGAGGTCCTCGCGGGCGACCTGCAGATGTCATCGCACTTCACGAAATCGACGCCCCACTCCGCATACAGCGCGAAGATGGAATCGTAGTAAGCCTGGGAAGCGGGAAGCTCCGGATTTACGCCGTACATGTCCGGGTTCCACGGGCAGGTGCTGTAGGGATCCGCGATGTCGGCGGCGGTATGCTCCGTCCCAAGGAGCCCGCAGTGCAGATGGGCCGCGATTCTGGGGATTCCCCTCATGATGTGAATGCCGAACTTCAGGCCTTTGCCGTGGACGTAATCCGCCAGGGGCTTAAAGCCTTTTCCTCCCGCCGAGGACGGGAAGCGCTCCGGATCCGGCAGTAGACGGGAAAACTCATCCATCGCGAACTCGTTGAAGGGGATGTACTGCACCGCCGGGCGCTGTCTCGCAGGATCCTTCGCGTACCACTGGATATCCACGACGATGTACTCCCATCCGGCATCCTTCATATGCTCCGCCATGAAATCCGCGGCTTCCTTTATCTGGCTCTCATTCACCGCGGTATCGTAGTAGTCGTAGCTGTTCCACCCTTTAGGCGGAACCGGTGCAAAACTATTCTTATTCATTGCTGTTCTCCTGTTTTCCGTAATTCTTCTCCGGACGCAGCTGTTTGTTCCCTTTGTCCCGGCGCGGCCGCCATCACCCAGAGCAGCGGCATAACTGCCATAAACGGGTAAACGTAGCGCACGATGACGCAGGGTCCCGCCAGCAGCATGAGATAATTCACCAGCGCGGGAACCACGACCAGAACACTATTATATTTTCTGCGGAGCAATAATGCCAGAGCCGCCGTCAAAGTTCCGAAGGCATAGAGCCACGGCGAGAACAGAGCCGTGAGGACCGGGATTCGCCTGTAGGCCATGTCTGTCACCACCGCCTCAACCGCTGCCCTCACGCCGGGGAGGAAGTTTTCCTTACTCACGAAGTCATATCCGCCGAACACCGGCACAGCGTCGGTGATAAGATAGCCGAGCCTGTCCCTCCACCAGTCCTTGTAGACCGTGCAGTGCGAGATGTCCTCCGGATACCACGCGCCCATGGTGTGGTAAAGAAAGGCCGCCGCGTAGGAGCCGGGGAAGCGCTTCCCCAAGTGCAGCCACAGCCGGACGAACCGCATGGGCTCCGCGCGGAAATGATCATTGCTGAAATTCATCTTCACGACGTCGGAGATCGACGGCCGGTAATTCTCCAGCCCCTCCTCCGTGATGAAATAGAAGATTTCCTCCCTCTCTTCCCCGGTAAGCTCATCACCGGAGCTCCGCTCCGTCCGGGCGATCTGCTGCAGCGGTATGCTTAGGGCCTCCGCCGTCTCTCCGCGCACCGCGCCTGTCACCGCCATCAGCGCATTCTCCGTGATGAGGAAGCAAAGCACCGCCGCGGAGCAGGCCGCAAGAACACGAAGCTTCGCAGCGTTTTTCTCCCTGCCCCGGATTCGCCGAAGCAGCTCCCCCACTGTGAGCACAAGGATCAGGCCGCAGGCCATGCAGAGGCCGTTCTTGCGCATAAGCATCATGAGGACGGCATCAATAAACAGGCGGACCGCCGTATTCTTCCCCGAAAGCAGTGCCTCCCCCGCCCGGATCGTAAAAAGGATAAAGAAAGCCGTAAAAAGCGTGTCTTTCGTCGTGCTCACCGCCATCACCGGGAACACCGGAAAGACGGCGTAGAAAAGAAGCACCGCGATATGCACCGCGCGGTTTATCCGGAACCTTTGCCCGGCAAAACTCAATAGCACGGCAAGGGCGAAGGCCATGGCCGCCATCTGGATAAGCGAGCAGAATACCATGCCGTCCAGGGGGATGCCCGCGGCCCTGAGCTTCTGTCCGAGGCTGTAGCATCCGCCAAGGAAAAGGGTGTGGGCTATCGGATGGTGGTTGTCGAACCTGCGGAGGGTGTACTGGATAAGCTGCGGCTCCCCGTCGTAGGAATAAACCGCGGGATAATAGGCGAGGAAGCAGGGAAACCAGGCGAGGAACAGTACCGCAGCATCCCGGAAAACACTTTTCCGCCAGGCCGGCGCTTCCGCGGGAAGTTCCTCCTTTTCCGTCCGGAATCCGCGGCGGGTAATCAGTGCATACCCCGCAGCCAGTGCCGCCACGGCGGCAGCAGCCCAGATCAGGCTGGAAACAAGAGCGCCGGGAATGTTCATCCCGGCACCCGAAGCGCGTGCGTCAAGCACCCTGCCGAGGAACTGTCCCGCCAGGGTGCAGATAAAGACAAAACAAAGAATAACAGCCCGTCTCATGCCGGAGCCCTCAGATCTTGTATGTGTCCGCATCCGGAAGATGCCGCTTGGAGTAGAGCACCAGCGTGTCCCCCTCGCGAAGCCTCAGGTCCCCTCTGGGAGTAATCGGGAAGCCTCTGCGGTTGACCGAAACGATGAAAGTCTGCCGCGAGATGTCCAGATCGCGGATGTATTTGCCGTTCCAGGGGTGATGGGCCTTGAGCCGCAGTTCCTTAAGGTCGATGTCCAGGCCGTCATTTAAGCCCGCAGCGGCCAGGATCACCTTGTCCCTCGGCTCGAAAACGACCTCGCCGTGGGGGACGATCAGCTCCGTCTTCCGCTGGATCGCAGCGACAAGAAGATCCGACGGGAGTCCGATCTCCTTCACCGTCCTTCCGACCCACTCGTCCTTCGGTTCGAGCACGACCCGGAGAAAGCGCACGTCCGTCTCCCTTACCGCCTCGCCGAGGTTCTTAAGGTGGGTATACTGCTCCACGAAGCCGGCGCTGATGATACCGGTAGGGATGGCAACCATGCCCACCCCGAGAAAAGAAATGATGATGCCAAGCGCCTTGCCCGCGGTGGTGACAGGATAAATGTCGCCGTATCCCACGGTGAGCAGGGTCGAGGCCGCCCACCACATTCCGGAGAACGCGTTGGCGAAAACCTCCGGCTGCGCCTCGTGCTCCACCGAATACATGCAGAGCGAGCTGGCCATCATGAGGAGAAGGACGATAAACACCGACGAGAGCAGCTGCTGGCTTTTGCTCTTGATGACACTGGTGATAACGTTCAGGGAATCATAGTAGGCGTTGATCCGGAAGAGGCGGAAGATCCGGATCACCCGGATCATACGGAAGGCCACAAGGCCGGTCGGGACGAACACCGGGAGGAAGTACGGCAGGAACGACATAAGGTCGATGATGCCGCTGAAGGAGAGCATGTAATGCCTGCGGTTCTGCCAGGGCGTTTTCTTCCTGTCCGCGCTCGGCGCGGAAAAGATCCTCAGCGCGTAATCCACGGCGAAGAACAGCACCGTGACGATCTCGACCGCGGTAAGGAGCCCGCCCATCTTCTTCACCGCGTCGTTGTAGGTCAGCGCGATGCCCGCGGAGAGGTTGACGAGAATCGCGAGCACGGAGATGACGTCGTAGAGCCGGCTCGGCCTGTCCACAAGATATCCGATCTCCACGATGCGGAAGACATGATCCTGTATTCTTTTTAACTGCCTCGGATCTGTCTTTCCGCCCTTAACGGGTCCTGACGGTTGTTCAGCCATGGAATTCCTCTTGCTTTGTCCGGATGGGAAAACTTACTCTTAAGCGTCCTGCCGCAGTTCCTTCCCGCGCAGAACGGCCGGCACGCCGCAATCGGCATGCCGGCCGGAAGTAGCTAATTCATCATACCACGATCCGCTTTCCCTGTTTATTTCATTTTGCTGATGAGATAGACGAATTCGAGACGGAAATCGTCATCCGCGATGGCTTTCAGCCTCTCCTGGACCTCTTCAAAATCCGAGCTTCCCGCATATTCGGAATCCTTGAGCAGCATTCCGACCTGCGCTACTCCCGCGGCCCAGCTTAAGTTCGCGCTCATCTCTTCTCTTTCGGAATCCACGGTCACAAGCTTCTCGATAAGGGTGCTTGTGTCGCCGTCCGGCTCCTTGTACCGGATCCGTACGATGCAGTACTCGTCCGCGTACGCGCTCTCCTCCTTTGCCTCCTTATCCTTGTCCGAGTACCTGGATTCCACCCCGTCAATCTCATACTCCGATCCGACGGGAATGATCTCATAAAGTGCCGTGACCTGGTGGCCCGCGCCGATCTCACCGCCGTCCTTCGTGTCGTCGGCAAAATCCTGCGCCGACATCTTTCTGTTCTCGTAGCCGATGAGCCTGTAGGCCTGAACCCTCTCCGGGTTGAATTCCACCTGAAGCTTCACGTCCTTCGCAACGGTGAAGAGCGTGCCGCCCGCCTCCGAAACCAGGACCTTCCTTGCCTCGTCGATCGTATCGATGTAGGCGTAGTTGCCGTTGCCGTTGTCCGCGAGGGACTCCAGCTTGTTGTCCTTATAGTTGCCCATTCCGTAGCCAAGAACCGAGAGGAACACGCCGTTCTTTGCCTTATCCTTAACCAGCCTGGTGAGCTCGCCCTCGCTGCTGATTCCTACGTTGAAATCTCCGTCAGTCGCCATGATGATGCGGTTATTCCCGCCCTCGATGAAGTTCTGCTCCGCGAGCCTGTACGCCGTGTTCAGCGCGTCCTCGCCATTGGTGGAGCCGTAGGCCTGGAGGCTTTCCACCGCGGTCATGATCTCGTTCCTGTTCGACGCGGAGACACCGTCGAGAACTACCCTCTCGCCGGAGGAGTAGGTCACCATCGAGACAATGTCCCTGTCGTCCAGGTTCTCCACCAAGGTCAGGAAGGAGCGCTGCACCAGCGGGAGTTTTGCAGGGTCATCCATGGAACCTGACACGTCGATTAAGAAGACGAGGTTGGAACGGGGCATCTCATCGAGATCCGGCTCCATAGCCTGAAGCCCCACCAGCATCAGTTTTGCCTCAGGATTCCAGGGGCAGTCCGCGATCTCCGTGGTGACCGAGAAGGGCTCACCCGTCTCCGGCTCCGGATAATCGTACCGGAAATAGTTCACCATCTCCTCAATCCGGACGGAGTCGGGAACGATCTGCCCGCCCTTAAGCAGCTGCCTGCGCATGTTGGCGTAAGAAGCGGTATCCACGTCGGCGGCAAAGGTCGAGAAGGGATGGGCCTCCACCGTCACAAAGGAGTTCTCCTGCCGGTAGCTGTACTCCTCGGTGTTCATCTCCTCGACGTATCCGGGCTCGTAAGGCTCCTCATATTCATACTCGTCATACTCCTCGTACATGTCATACGCGGCCATAGCCTCGCCGGCCTCATAAACTGCCGCGGGAGCTGCTGCCGCACCGTTGTACGGTTCCGCCGCGCTCTCGCTCATAACATACGAATCCTTGGCCGAATTCTGTGTCTGGGGCGCTGTCATCAAGCTCCCGCAGGCTGTCGTAAGAATGGCTGCTGCGGCCAGCAGCGCGGTTACATGTAATGCTCTTCTTTTCATTCCGACTCCTCCCCGGGCCGCGGCACCCTGCCAGCCGGCCCTCTCTTCCTTCAACCCGGCGGCACCTGCTGCCGGGCCGCCCTGATCTCCTTGATACCCATATGGACGTAAACCTGTGCGCGGATATAACTGCTCTGCTATATAATGATTTCAGGCTTACGTAAAAGGAGGGACGACAATGCTGAAACCTTTGCTGCAGCTAATCAACATGCCGGAGGAAGCCTCCGGAAGGGTGATGGAGACAGCGCTCAGTTACGACTTCGACAAGCTGGCCGGGGCAATACGTGAGCTCACCGACCCTGTCCGCGGCCGCGACTTCGCAATGCCCTTTATCACGGAAACGCTGGAAAAGGACGGGGACCCTCTGGGCTGGCGCATGCTCACCGCGCATCTTCTCGCCGCGGATTACTCCAGGCATCACGGCGCATGGAGCGAATTCCCCGAAAAAATCTACGCCGATACCATGAGATGCTTCTCCCGCTTCGTAAAGGAGCACAAGGTCTCCTACGGGGAGTACGGCTTTGACCGCGCCTTCTGGACGACGAGACAGCTCTCCTGCATTCTGTGGCGCTTCGGGTGCCTGGAATATGAGATTGTGGACAGGATCACCGACACGCAGCTGCCGGAAGAGCTCCGGCTTGGGCTTAAGGATGTGCCGGAGGGCGGGACGAAGGAGATTCACCTGCACATCGCCTCCGACTCCCTTCTCACGGAGGAGAACATCCGTGCCTCCGTCGCCGATGCCCGCGCATATATAAGCAGTCATCACCCGGAATGCTCCGATTATATATGGATGTGCTGCTCCTGGCTTCTGTCTCCGGAGCTTGGGAAGCTCCTCCCGGAGGGTTCGCATATCCGCACGTTCCAGAGCTTCTTCGATCCGGTCGCCTTCGATCCCGAATCCGGCGGCTGGTACGGCTGGTGCTTCAAGATCCGCGATAAGGACGGGAACAAGCTTCCCCTTGAGGCTCTCCCGGAGACCACCTCCCTGCAGAGGGCAGTGAAGGCTCATCTTCTCTCCGGCGGGAAAATCGGCGAGGGGACAGGGCTGCTTAAGATATGAACTGCTCCCTCTTCTTACTCTCCATGCCGGGCTGTATCCGGATTACTCGTACCACTCCAGATAAAACACCGCCGTCACGTCGCCGTCTCCCAGAACCTCCAGGAGCTCTTCCCTCGTCATTCCTTCTATCCTGCCGATCCTGGTGAAATCCCAGGTATTCTCGTCGTAGTAAATTGTGATCTTGTTTCCCTGGTAGAGGATGATATCCCCGGGAACCGTCGTGATGGTCCCGTCATTGCGGGGGAGGTCCCATGGAAGGTCCCCGACCTTCTCAAAGTTCCCGTAGTCGCTCAGCTTTACGGTAAGCGCTCCGCTCTCCAGGTGCTTAATGAACGCCTCGGCGGAGGAGTTGTCCTCAAGATGCGGATAAAATGTCCTGTCCCCTATGCTTACCGCGAAATCCGCTCGGCGCTGCATGGCAAGCATCATGGCTTCCTCATCCATATCTTCCTCCGTTTTCCCGCCTTCAGACGTGTCCTCCGAACCGCTGTTCTCCGGAGCGGCGGAGCCGTCTGCCTCAGCCGTCTCCGTCTCCGCATCCTTTTTTGTCTTGCTGTCCCGCGTTTTGTCCCCGCGCTCTCCGGCGCCTGCTCCTGCGGGTTCCTCCGCTTCCTTCACTGCCTGGGGAGCCGCAGGCTGTCCCGGTGCGCCGGATGCACACCCGGTGACCAGAATAAGCACCGCCGCAAGTATCAATATTACTTTCCTCATCGCCCTCTCCTTTCCCTTAAGCCCTTCTATCCCGGGCCGATGCCGCAGAAAAGTTCCTTCTGCCGGTCAGAACTGCGAGTAGATGAAATTGCCTGCATTAAATCCCGTGCCGTAAGCCCCGAAGACGAAAATCAGAACCGCGGCGAGGAGCCAGAAGCTGTAGCGGACCGCCATCGGGCACTTTGCAAGAAGCTCGGGCACCTGGGCGTTCTTCACATATGCCGCGGCGTCCATCGCGACGACAGCAGCGAGGCCGGCAAGTACAACGCCCAGCTTTGACTTAAGGATAACATAGGTCTCCGGTACTGCCCATGAGGTCAGCATGCACCGGATATAATCCGCCGCGGCCGGAAGGTCGGCCGAACCGAAGAAGATCCATGCGAAGGTGCAGGCGAGGAAGGTCAGCGCCGTGCTCACCGCGCGGCGCACTGCCCTGCGGGATATCCCCTGCGCGGAGCCGGGCTCCTTATCTGCCGGCCGTGTCTGCGAAGCGCCGCCCTTGCGCGCTGCCGGAACAAGCACCCGGCGCCACAGCGTATGAGCTGCCGACAGCGCCGCATGGACAGCCCCCCAGACGATGAAGGTCCATCCGCTTCCGTGCCAGAATCCCGAGACCAGGAACACGATCACGATATTCACGCACTGCCGGACCAGACCCCTGCGGTTTCCGCCAAGCGGGATGTAGATATAGTCTCTGAGCCAGGAGGAAAGGGAGATGTGCCAGCGCTGCCAGAACTCCGTGATGTTCGCCGAGAGATACGGCGAGAAGAAGTTCCTCGCAAGGTCGATTCCGAAAAGCTTCGCCGCTCCGACAGCGATGGCAGAATAGCCGGCGAAGTCCGCATAGAGCTGTGCCGAGTAGGCAAGAGCGCCGAGGATGAGCATCCACGCGCTGCGCGCTTCCGGCGAGGCGAAACACATGGCGGCGAATCCCGAGAGCTGGTCCGCAAAGAACACCTTGAGGAAGTATCCGTACACCAGCCAGGAAAAGGCCTCCGACACTCTCTCCGGCTCAAAGCGCGGCCGCTTGTGCAGCGAACGGATCTGGGAGAGTCCCGGCCCCGGTCTCTCGATAGGGCCGCTCGCTAGTTTTGGGAAAAAGGAGAGCCAGAGGGCGAAGAAGAAGGGATTCTTCTCCGCGCGGATGCTGCCCTTCGCGATCTCCGCGAGGTAGCTTACGGACTGGAAGCTGTAGTAGGAGAAGCCTGCGGCGAAGTACAGCCGGATCAGGCCGTTGATCATGTGGGGGTTCGTCAGTTTTCCGCTGTTTAAGAGGGGCAGCGAGTACTTGTAGAGCAGGAGCATTCCCGCGACGGCGGCTATTCCGAAGCCCGCGGCGGCCTTTGCCGCTGCGGGAGCTGCCCCGGCCTGCCCGTTCCCCGCTGCGGGAGCTGCCGCTGCCTGCCCGGCATCCGATCCGGCAGGCACGGCTTTCCCTGCCACCCGAAGGCGGATAAGATCCACCAGAAGGCCGGCAAGGTAGACGAACACCGTCATCACGGCAAGGCCGAACCACGCCATCTCATGCAGGTGCCGGCAGTAGACGGCACTTGCGGCAAGCAGCAGATATGGCCTGAACCTGGACGGAACGGCAAGGTACAGAATATAGAGCGCGGCGAGAAACACCGCGGTATAGACGGAAAAACTCAAAGGAACCTCCCTTAATGCAGTCTTGGCTTTAACTATCTTATCACAGTCATTTCCCGTTTTGTTTACGGGACCCGGGATGATAAAATGTGCCTGGTAAGTTTAACGCGCGGAACGGTTCGGATGAGACTTTGTGATGGATAATCTGGTTTTCAGCCTTAATGCGACAATGCCGGTCTTCTTTACCATGCTCCTCGGGTATGTTTTTCACCGCCTGGGCTTCATTGATGAGACCTTTGCCGGCAGGATCAACAGTTTTGTCTTCAAAATCGCGCTGCCCGTGCTGCTCTTCCGGCAGCTCGCGACTACGGATTTTATCAGCGTATGGGACGGGAAGCTTGTCCTTTTCTGCTTTCTCTCCACCGCCGCCGCGATCGCGGCCTGTATCGTGATCTCGAAATATGCCGTCCGCCCGGAGGGGCGCGGGGAGTTCATCCAGGCCTCCTACCGCGCTTCCCAGGCCCTCCTTGCCACCGCTTACGTCTCCAACATGTACGACCGCACGGAGACCGTCGCCCTCATGATTATCGGCAGCGTTCCGCTATACAACGTGATGGCGGTGACAGTGCTCTCCCTCTTTCCCGGAGGGGCTGAGAACAGCGCTCAGGCATCCGGCGGCGGGGGAAGCGTCTCCGACAGCCAGGCTTCGGGCAAAGGCCGGGGAGCGGCGGATAAAGGCCGCATCACGCCGGACCTCATCCGCTCCACCCTCGTGGGAATCGTCACAAATCCCATCATTATCAGCATTCTCATCGGCCTTCTCTGGTCGGTATTCCGCCTGCCCTACGGGACCATCTTCGGCAAAACCGTCGCAAACATCGGCCAGCTCGCGACGCCGCTGGGTCTCCTCGGCATGGGTGCGAGCCTCGATCCCGGAAAGGTGACCGGCGAGCTGAAGCCTGCAGCGGCCGCTTCGGCAATCAAGCTCGCCGGACTCGGCGCCGCCGCGGTTCCTGCCGCGGTCCTTCTCGGGTTCCGGAACGAGGCGCTTTCCACAATCCTTGTCATGATGTGCGCGCCGACCACGGTTTCCAGCTACGTGATGGCGAAGATCATGGGGCACGACGGCACGCTGACTTCCAACACGGTGGTCATCACCACACTGCTCAGCGGGTTTACGCTGACCGCGTGGATCTGGCTTCTGAAGAGCTTCGGGCTGATTTAGGGAGGAAGCACAATGTCGGTTATCCAGGTAAGCGGCCTGACCTTCGGGTACGAGGGAAGCCGCGAAAATGTCTTCGAGAATGTCTCCTTCCGCATCGACACGGACTGGAAGCTGGGAATGATCGGCCGGAACGGGAAGGGCAAAACCACCTTTCTCCGGCTCTTAATGTCGCGCTTCGGGCGGGTCGTCCCCGGGGGCGCCTGTTTTCCGGAAGGCACGGAGACAGGTCCGGCCCTGCCCGCGGGGCCTCTCTCCTATCAAGGTTCCATCTCCGGAAGCACCTTCTGTGACTATTTCCCCTTTGATGTGCCGGAAGAGCTATCCGGCGGAAGTTTTGCGGAAATCCTTGAGGCAGTCCGCCCCGGGCTGGAGCTGTGGCGCGTTCTCGCGGAGCTGGACGACCTCGGGCTCTCCGCCGGGCTTCTGTACCGCCCCTCCTCAACCCTGAGCGGCGGCGAATACACCAAAATCATGCTTGCCGCACTCTTCGCGGAGGAAAACGGGTACCTCCTCATCGATGAGCCGACAAACCACCTCGACGCGGAGGCCCGCAATTCCGTGAGGGACTACTTAAACCGCAAGAAGAGTTTTCTCCTGGTCTCCCATGACCGCGATCTTCTTGACGCGGTCGCTGACCACGTGCTTGTCCTGAACCGAGAGGAAATCGAGGTGCAGAGCGGGAACTACTCCAGCTGGGCGGAGAACAGGCGGCGCAAGGACGCCTTCCGCCTGGGCGAAAACGAGAAGCATTTAAGGGAGATCGGAAAACTGAGGAAAGCCGCCGCGGAAACCCAGAGGTGGGCAGCAAAAAGCGAGAGCACCAAAATCGGGTTCGACCCGGTAAAGGAGCACGACCGGAGCATCTCCTCAAGACCCTACATCGGCGCGAAGACAAAGAAGCTGGAGAGCCGGGTGAAGGCCACGGAGCAGCGGATAAACCGCGAGATCGAGGCAAAGGAGGGGCTTCTTAACGACATTGAGAATCCCGCGGATCTGAAGCTGATGCCCCTTTCGTATCACAAGGAAAAACTGGTCCGGGCGCAGGAGTTTTCCTTTTCCTACGGGGACCGCGAAATACTCCGCAGTCTCACCTTCACCATATCCCGCGGGGACCGGGCAGTTGTGACCGGGAGAAACGGAAGCGGCAAGACGACGCTCATCCGGGCGATCCTGGAGAAGGCCGGTGTGACAGACCGGACTTCCGGCGCCCTCTCCGGGAACGGATGCTCTTCGGGCGTGCTGGAGACCGGTTCCGGACTGATTCTCTCCTGCGTGAGCCAGGACACCTCCTTCCTTAAGGGAAGCGTCCGCGACTTCTGCAGGCAGCGCGGGATAAACGAGAGCCTGTTCTTCGCCGTGTTAAGGCAGCTGGATCTCGAGCGCTCCCAGTTCGTTCAGCCGATGGAATCCTACTCCGAGGGGCAGAAGAAGAAAACCCTTCTTGCCGCGAGCCTCTGCATCCCCGCCCATCTCTACGTCTGGGACGAGCCGCTCAACTACATCGATGTCTTCTCCAGGGAACAGATCGAGAACCTGATACTGCGCTATAAACCCACCATGCTCATCGTGGAGCACGACGTGCGCTTCCGGGAGAAGGTTGCGACGGAGGAAATCCGCCTCTAGATGCCCTCTTCCTGCGCGGATTCTTCATTGAAAATTAATTGGTCTTTCCCGGGCAATTCCCTTAAAATACAGAGATATGAAACGCAATAAGGAAGTGCTTTGGTCCCTGGTGACCCTGGCGCTGGCAATCATATCTGTTGTCGCGGTGCTGTCCCAGAGCAGGGAGCTTACCTTTTCCGAGCTCCTTGTGATCCTCGTGAGCGGCCATCGGGGATGGCTCCTCGCTGCAGTCCTCTGCATGGCGGCATATATCCTCTGTGAGGCAGTATCGCTGAAATACCTGCTGAGACACAACGGCTACAAGAGCTCGCTCTACCACGGGGTAACCTACAGCTGCGCGGACATCTACTGCTCTGCCATCACTCCCTCCGCCACCGGAGGCCAGCCGGTGGTCATGTGGTTCATGAAGCGCGACGGGGTCTCCATGGGCGTGATCACGGCGATTCTCATGGTCTACCTCATCATGCACACCTTCTCGACCCTCACCGTGTGCCTGATCAGCCTGTTCGCACGGGCGGACATCTTCCTCGGGTTCTCCGTGTTCTCCAGGATCCTGATCGTCATCGGATACCTCACCATGTCCGGCCTCGGTGTAGTTTTCCTCTGGCTCCTGGTCGCGCAGAACACGATCTACCGCTCGGGATGCGCGATCATCGCCTGGCTGAAGAAAAAGGGATGGGTGAAGCGGGATGCCTACTGGCGCGAGCGGCTCCAGAACGGCATCGACGAGTACACCGGGAGCTTAAAATCCATGGGCGGAAAGGGCGCACGGATCCTGCTCATGTTCGTCTATCTGCTCAACATCGTGCAGCGCATCGCCCAGCTCGCCGTCTCCTCCGTCATGCACCTGGCGACCGGCGGCGCCCTGAAGGATGTCGGAACCATCTTCTTCACCCAGTGCTATACCGCGATCGGTTCCATGTGCGTGCCGATTCCCGGCGCAATGGGAGTGTCGGACTACCTGCTCTACGACGGGCTGAACTCCATCATGGACCACGAGGCTGCGCTGCAGCTGGAGCTCCTCTCCCGAAGCGTCTCCTACTACATCCTGGTGCTCTTCAGCATGGTCATCGTGCTGATCGGTTACTTCCAGAGAAAGAAGTTCTACTTCACGCTGCACAGGCAGTGACCGGAGCGGCGGAAAAGGAGCCGCAGGCTCCATGTCCCTCCGCATCTGTGCGTTCCGTTAAAAAGCGCCTCCCGGAAAAACTTCCGGGAAGCGCTTTTTTACCCGCGATTATTCCTTATTACTCACAGTACCGGGTCATGGCCTCCACGATCTCCGGATAGCGGAGCTCGCCGGTCTTCCGGTCGATAATTCCGAAGATCTCGCCGTTTCCGGAGAAAGCTCCGTTGTCCCACCAGCAGCAGGTGATGCCGTGTGCCCTGGCATAGCCGACGAAGTAGGCCGCATGCTGCACCCTGGCCTCCAGGTTGCCGTCCCTGTCCACGGAGCCGCACTCGTCGATAATCACCGGGATGCCCTCGCTGACATAGGTGCTGTAAAGCTTGTCCACGACCCAGTTAATGTCCTTGATGTCGGACTTGCTCTCCGCGGAAAACTCGGCCGTCCCGCCGGGCTCCAGGGCGAAATGATAGGGAGTGTAGGCGTGGGCCATGATCATCAGCCTGCCTTCCGCGGTGTCCTCAGGCAGCTTGAAATACGAATTGGTCACGCCGTCCGGAGAACCGCAGTAACCGGGGATCAGAAGATACCTTTCCTCGTTCATCCCTCCGGAGGAGCGCACAGTATCAACGAAAGCCTGGTTCAGCCTGTTGATGCAGTCCACCGCGTCGCGGATGTCCGCGCTCGCGACGTTGCAGCTCCACTCATACTGGTGGCCGATCAGCCTCGGCTCGTTCATCGCCTCGAAAATCAGGCGGTCGCCGCAGTCCTTGAAGCGCTCCGCAACCTGCTCCCAGATCCGGGTGATGAACTCCTCGGACTGCTCATAGTGATCGCTGTCCGGGAAGAGGCAGTGCGCGCTCTCCTCGTTGTCGTGATGGATGTTGATGATGACGTACATGTCCTCATCCAGCGCGTAATCCGCGATCTCCCGCACGCGGTCCAGCCATTCCTCAGAAATCGTGAAATTGTCATCGGTCAGGTGATCGTGCCATGACACGGGAATGCGCAGCGTCTCGAAGCCGGCCTCGTGTACCGCCTTGACCAGCTCCCTGGTCGTGCGGACGGGCTGCCAGGAAATCTCGGTATCCAGTTCGTCAGCCGGACGGCTTCCGAAGGCATCCATGGTGTTGCCGAGGTTCCAGCCGAGCTTCATCGCCCGTGCGAACTCCAGAGCTTCGCTCTCCGGCATTCTGGCCTCCGTGAATTCAAGGTCCGGAACAAGGGAGTTTTCCCCTTCTGCCGCAGCGCTCATCTCCTCCGTGATCTCCGGCTCAATGCAGAAATCATCGATGAAGAGATCCTCCGCCCCGTCAGTCTCGAGATAGAGCTGTGCGCTCTTCCACTCCGCGGGGATCTCCGCATCCGCCTCGATTAACGTCCACTCCTCTCCCGAAGTGATCTTCACCGACGCAAGAACCTGGCTCTCCTCTCCCTCAAGTCCGAGCACGACCTTCTTGTCCTCGGTGCGCACATACATGCTCACGTGGAATTTCCCGCCGAGATAATCATTCATCTCTCTGCGCACCGTCGCGTCCCTCTCCGTCCTCTTCACCTTAAGCGAGAAGCCGATCGGTGCGCCCTCGGTGTGGTTGATCTTGCTCGCGAGCACGAGCGTAGCCTGGTGCCCCGTGCCGCGGCTGTAGAATCCCGCGTCGGCGGGCGTCCAGGTTTTTGTCTCCCCGTTGTCCTTGTAGGGTTCGAAATCGATGAGCACCGAGGAGCCGCTTGCCGCTGCTGCCGCGGAGGCCTTGAATTCCTCGCCCTTAGCCGCTGCCGAAACCGCCTCGAACGCCGGCTTTGCCGAGAGATCCCCGTTGAAGAGCAGCGGATCCGCTCCCTTTCTCCAGGACGCGTCGTCCGTAAGTCCCCAGAACGTCACGGAGGTCAGGTTCACTCCGTTCTCCCTCTCCTCCACGAGCCTGCGGAAGAACTCGTAATAGAAATCCGCCTGTACCTGCTCCCCGCGCTCACCGGACGCGGTCTTTCCGACATCCAGCTCCGTGATGTGCACGAGACCTACCGCCTCGTCGTAGGCTTCCAGGGCCTTCATGTACTGGTCGATATTCTGGTTGTCGCTTAAGTGGCCCTGCATTCCGATGCCGTCGATAAGACCGTCGCCGAAGATCGTGCCGTCACCGTCCTCCGGGATCACGTCACTCTTCACCATGCTCTGGTTCTCGTTGAAGACATCCTCGGTGATGAAGCGCTTTGTGATCTTCACCCTTGCGGAAAACCACTCATTGTAGTCGTTGTAGAAAAGCAGCGGCCGGATGGGCGAGAGGTCGTCCTTCTCCGGATCAAGTCCGTAGTCCTCCGCATACTTCTCCGAGAATTCCACCTCTGCCTCCCTTGCGAAGAGGAAGCTGTAGTAGAGGAACTCCGGGCCGATGATGCGGTACCAGTAGCTGCGCCTTAAGCCGTCGTCCCGGCCCTCGTCCACCGCCTCGTTGACCACGTCCCACGCGTAGATTACATCCGCGAACCCGTTCTCATAGGTGTACTCCAGAACCCCGCGGATATAGGTGCGAAGGCGCCGGATCAGCTCCTCTCTGTCCACAAGGCAGTCCTCGTCCAGCTCCGCACTGTCCTGATTGGTCACCCTGCCGCCCGAGAGCGCCCTGAAATCCTTCGCGAAGATGGCGGGATTCACCTGGCTGTGCCAGACAAGCACATGGCCGCGCACAGGCATTCCGTTCTCCTTCGCCCAGGTGAGCAGTTCCTCCGCCGCGCGGTCCACCTTGAACAGGGTCTCCGAATTCGGATCAAAGTTGTACGCCGGCTTGAACTCATTGCCGAAGGTCATGCTGTTAAAACTCGTCCGGATCAGCTCCTCCTTGGCCTCGTTGCCGATCTCCGCCGTCGGGTCATTCCAGTGGTCGATAGCCTGGACGGCCACGCCGATCCGGAAATAGTCCCCGAAGAGCTCGTCCAGCTCCTCATAGCCCGAGGTATCCACATAGCTCCCCGCCGCACAGGCGCGCATCGCAATTCCTCCCGCAAACACAGCCGCTGTAAGAAGCAGGGCCGTCACCACTTTGCTTCCGCGCCTCACCGCGGCGCGGATCTTTTCTCTGCATCTCATTTTCAAACCTCCCGATCCTCCTCTTTATTAGTCACTGTGGAAAAACTTACACTGCCGTCTCAGTAGATCAAACGTCCCCGCTCATCCGGGATTCCGCTCTTGCGGAAGAAATAGCTGTTCACCTGGTCGCACCACTCGCGGGCGTTCTCCTCCTGTCTCCGGAAGCGCTCCGCCACTCTCGCGTGCACCCCGGGATCAACGGCACCGGAGAGCGCCTCCCAGTCCGCGGCGAGCTTATGCGCCTCCTCCAGCCCCCGGAAATGCGTATCGTAGATGTACTGAATCAGGGTCCTTCCGTCCTTCAGCTTCCGGTCATACGGTATCCTGTGGAAGAAGAGCAGCAGCTCCTCCGGGCAGGTATCCGGGTCATTGTACATGGACGCGTTCGGCTCACGGTACTGCATTGCGTATCCCGTGCCCTTATCCGTGCGGTCCACGCCGATGCCAAGATGGTCCGCCCTGTGGTAGGTTCCCCAGCGGGAATACTCGTAACCGTCCACAGAGGGGCCGTAATGGACTCCGGGGTTCACCATCCAGCCGATGCCGAGAGGGCTGGTGTAGTGCTCGTACACCTCTCTGGAGCGCATCAGCATGTCCGTCAGTATATCCGCCGCAGCCCCGGACAGGCCGAAGGTCAGCGCCGTCCACTCCCCGGCGATCTCCTCCGCGGAGAGGCTGTTGTCATAGGCGAGCCTTCCGAAGCCGTAGAGATTCGCCGCTGCGAGGTCGCTTCCCGTCCAGCATGCGTCGTCCCCCGTGTTGCTCACCGCCGCGATTCCCGCCATCGGGCGGTTGCCGAAGCGCCTGCCGCTCACGATATCCGCGACGGTGTCCCCGGGCCTGTCTGCAGCACTGCCGCCGGAACCGCCCTCCCCGGGCCTGTCCTCCGCAGTGCCTTCCGGGCAGTAGGTCCGGAACTCCAGCACCTCCTTAAACAGCGGGATCAGGTAGCAGAGGTCGATCTGCTGTCCGGTGTACTCCTGTGCGATCTGCACCTCCAGCATCTGGTTGGTCCTGGTCAGTCCGCCGAAGAGCGGCGAGACCGGCTCCCTGATCTGGAAATCCATCGGGCCGTTCTTGATCTGCAGGATGACATTGTCCGCGAAGGTCCCGTCCATCGGAGCGAAGTTGTCATATCCTGCCCTTGCGCGGTCCGTCTTCCGGTCCCTCCAGTCCTGCGTGCAGTTGTAGACAAAGCAGCGCCAGACGATGATGCCTCCGTAGGGCTTCACTGCTCCGGCCAGCATGTTCGCACCCTCGGCCTGGGTCCTCCCATAGGTGAAGGGGCCGGGACGTCCCTCGGAATCCGCCTTCACAAGAAAACCGCCAAGCCCGGGCACCGCGCCGAACACCATGGCCATGCGCTCCTTCCACCAGGCGATGACTCCGGGATTCGCAGGGTCGCAGGTGTCCATCCCGCCCACCTCGATCGGCGAGGCGAAATTGAGGCTCAGGAAAAGTTTTATCCCGTATCCCGAGAAGAGAGCCGAGAGCTCCGCGAGGTCCGCAAAGCACTCCGGGGTGATCAGCCGGTTCGCCCCGTTCTTCACGTTGACGTTGTTGATCACCACGCCGTTGATGCCGACGGAGGATACGATGCGCGCGTAGTCTCTCGTCCTTTCGTCAAGGATGATCTCCCCGTCCCTAAAGAAGAAGGAGCGGCCGGAGTACCCGCGCTCGATCGAGCCGTCCATGTTGTCCCAGTGGTTGAGCATGCGGAGAGGGTCGGAGGGCTCCGCACTTATCCCCTCCTCCGGAACCGTCTTCCCCGCCGCGTACAGCTGAAGAAGGCGGAATACGCCGTAGAGTGCGCCGGTCTCCTCCGACGCCTCAAGGATCATCCCGGACCCTCCTGCCGTCCCGGAGCCTGTCTGGTCGCGGCGCGCAGGGGTGATCCTGTATCCCTCCGCAGGAATAACTCCGGCGCGGGAGATCACCAGGGCCTTCCCGCTCTCCTCACTCTCCTCTGCGGAAATCCCGAACATGCCGTGTACGCCGCGCTTCCACTCTTCCACGGCGTTCGCGGTCACCGGGTTTTCCCTCGAAAAA